>Ga0247765_1000500_pt1 | contig 30083 bp, 33 predicted proteins | sample UWRJL106311C6_FD_179949 | JGI IMG/M metagenome (GOLD analysis project Ga0247765, IMG submission 179949) | Plant litter microbial communities from Arlington Agricultural Research Station in Wisconsin, United States - UWRJ-L106-311C-6 | ecosystem: Environmental > Terrestrial > Plant litter >...
GCACTACCCCCCGACTCCCCCATCGCTGGGATACGGTCCCCCCCAAATCATCCAGTGGAGTGGTGACGCCGACGCCAACGCGCTGAGGACAGCTATGAAGGGCTTCGGTACAGATGAAAAGGCGCTGATTCGCGTCCTGGCCATCAAGGATCCCTTGCAGATCGCCACCATTCGCGATGCCTATTCCCGAATCCATCGCCGCAACCTTGAGGCCGATATAAAGAGTGAAACGGGTGGCTGGTTCGAAAAAGGCCTGATCGCACTTGCCCAGGGGCCTTTACTTCACGACGTCCACCTGCTGTACGAAGCTATGGATGGTCCCGGCACTAAGGAAGCTGTCCTGAATGACGTGCTCCTTGGCCGGTCCAATGCTGACATTAACGCCATCAAGAGCGAGTACCACCGTAGGTTCCGACGTCGTCTGGAGGATGACGTGCGCGGCGACTTGAGCATGAAGACGGAGCGCCATTTTATGATTGTCCTAAGCGCCCAACGCGCCGAGGATTCAGCTCCAGTTGTGCAGGCCGAGGTTGATCGCGATGTTCTTGAGTTGTACAATGCAACTGAGGGCAAGATGGGAACCGACGAGATCAAAGTGTGCAGTATCCTGAGCACGAGGAACGACAACCAGATTCGCGCTATTGCATACGCCTACCAACAGAAATATGCAAGAAGTCTCGAGGAAGTAATCAGGAAGGTGAGTGATAGGCTATAACCCAAGTAGCGCGGGCAAGCAGTAGCTAACAGGTCTCCAGGAATTCTCTGGCCACATGGAAGATGCGCTACTCTATCAGCTCCGCCACGGCCTGGATAAGTATATGCACCAAGCGCAACTTCTCGAAGACGCCATGGCGGGCATGGGAACTAAGGATCTTCTGCTTGTATCACGTGTTGTTCGCTCTCACTGGGACCGAAGTAACATGGCCAATGTCCGTGGTGCTTACGAAAAACGGTACCACAGGAACTTGGCTAGCAGGATCAAGGGGGAAACGAGCGGTGACTACGAGCGGCTGATGCTGGCCTGCATCGGGGAGAACATATAAATCTCTCCGGCCGGTTCGGCAATCGGCGCCGGCAACAGAAAGCCACCGATCGCAGATCGCAGGGTGGCACAGGGAGGGAGGATTCTGCTATAATTTGCATGCCGGGCAGTCCAGCCAATAGTTTTTGTTGGGGGGAAGGTTTTTCGAAGGAGAGGTCCTTTGTCGAACACGCCACACGCATATCTGACATGCAGGCAGAGCTTCAAGTCCGAAATATCTAGTTTTCTGGCTTGGCCAGTCGGACTGGCAGATAATTGAGGGCTAGTGTAACAGTGTAACGATGAGCGTGCTACCATGCAGCAGCATCGTATGCTAATAAGACTGCTATTTATTGAGCTTATGTCGGGCTTTTAATTATCACGAGCATCCTCTTTGGCTGGGTACAAGCATCCTGCTACGTTTGCGCATTTATCCGGCTTGGGCGGTCGTGGCCCACGAAGGCTGATCATATACAATGTAGCAAGCTTGGTTGCGACAGGCAATTTACGGAAAGGGTAGGTAGCTAAGGTACTTGGGTAGCGTTGCCGACTTTGACTACCGGACGGGACCGCATCCAAGTCGCATATCAGTGCTGCGTGTGCAGGTGTGCGTGTCTGTGTGCGTGTGCATTTATATAGATATGTGTGTGTGCGTGCGAGTAAGTGAATGTGTGAGTGTGTGTATGTGCTCAGGTTCCAGGCTCGTGTAGCCGACAGGCATGACGGGGGCCCTTGTCCAACACACAACGGCGACACAGTTCCAAGGTTATCTGGGTGGGTATGCCGAGGTAGTTATGCGTTAGAGGTCTCGACAGACGAGAGTGCTGTTAGTTCCTATGTACATGCTGCTGGCCGGCGGTGATGGTGCGATCGACGGGATAATTATATCTCTGGGTAGATTAATACCCCGTACCTTCCTAGTACAGATGTTGTACCCGCTCCTATCCCCTCGCTGCCTGTGTTATTTCATGCTTCGGCCGGGGGCCTGCAAGGACCTACGAATGAGATGACGGGAAGCAACGTTGGAGGGTGCAGCTATTATTTAGCATGTGTTTCATGACATGAGACAAGCATCACTCATTGAGTGGAGCTACCTAACTTTCTACAGTTGTTACCTACCCCATTGAAATGATTGTTGTCGTGGCCTCTGCCTGCAAGTTAGCGTCGGTAAATATACACTACACATATATCTCTCTGCTGGTATGGACGGATACGGCAACCGATTTTGTCCTTGGACGTGGTCGGTGCATTTCGCAGTCTGCCTATGAGCCTGCTCGGTGGAACTCCGGCGTAAAATACAAATGCTTTGCTTGGATGCTTGCTTGCTCGACCACTCTCTGGCGCGAACGGAACGCCCGGCGTTCAGGGTGCGGAGGAGACAGCCAAGGTAGCGAGGGAGCGTGCAAGCAAACTCTGGGCTTCGGTACGAAGTAACTTGTCCCAAGTACGTAACGTAACAAGGTACCTGGGCCTGACGATCTGATAAAACTGGCGCATCTGCTGGTGCGCCAAAGTGAAGCCACGTCTTGACGCGCTGGAGCATGTGTGGAGCGGGGTGGAAAGTGTTTGCCACAGGTGTCAAACAAGCGCGAGAGGAGGTCATGAAAATGGCGTCGTTCATCAGCGCCGAAACAAAGAACGAGGCGGAAAAATGGACTCGAGGTGGTCCGTGGAGGAAGAAAAAAAAAGCTTGGGGCGGGAACGGAGGACAAGTCAAACCGGGGAGCAACAAGCACTGGCGAAGAAAAGGTAGCTGCTTGTGCTGCTTAGCAAATATAAATCTCGGAAGCTAGCCGGATTTGTGGCCTAGGTTTAATTAAGCTTGTTAATCTTTTATTAAATAAGTGCGCCCATCCCTTTTAACCGAAGCTAAGCTGAAAGAAAGAGGGAAAGAAAAAAAGTTTTTTTCCCTTTCTAAAAAGAAAGGTACGCTGAGTACCTAGCAACGCTACTACCCTCCCGGTCTGGGCTGGCTTGCCTGGAACCCCAACCCGATTTGCATTTTCCCCGTCCAACATTGGACTCACAGGGTGCCGCGTCCGCAGGAGCCATGTGCAAACTCCATAGTTTCTCCTCCCTCCTTTGAATTTTTCCCATCTCAAAGAAAACGACGTCCGCGCAGAGCCTTGATCCGCATTGGCTTGCAGGCAGGTTTTTGCTTTTGTGGCTGATTTCGGAAGCGCGGGGAGTGCGGACTTAGGCGTTCCGTCCCTTACATGTCATAGGGCGAAGGCACACCACGCCGGCACAAGAGCAGCGCAACGCTGGACGACACATCAGACCCGACCAGGCCACGGACAGCATGGAGATGGGAGGGGGGGAGAGGGCGGCGAGTCCACTGGCTGCGCCCTCGCAACAGCCGCACAATCTTCAACCACATCATCAACAAGACCATGAATCGCAGCAACAGAATCTTCAGCAGCAACAGCAACACACAGACAAGCCAAGCCCGGCGAGCGCGGGAGTGAAGGGGCCACTATCTCCGGCCGTGGTAGCTGCCCCTGCCGCTGCTGGGCACCAGCCGACGGCGAATGGTGTCGCGACGCCCTTGCTACAGCAGACCGCAAGCCCGGGGACACGCTCCGGCACGCCCCTTTCGCATCCCTCGACGCCCAAGGTGAATGTTGTCAACGGGCACGCTCCACTGCTGCCGACGCCAGTAGTAGACACGAGTCTCAGCGCTGAAGCAGTTGCAGCCGTTAATGCCGTGGCCAGCGCTAACGTTAACAATGCCGCCCGCGCAAAGGACCACCTTCGCTGGAGAGACCCAATAACGGTCAAATACGACGGCGTCGGCCAGGCCCAGCCGGGAAAACTTCAGGCCCAACAGTCGCCCGCACAAAGTGTTCTCCAACTTCCACCGCCGCCACCACCTCACCAGTATCCGCACCAGGCCCCGCCGCCGACACAACAGCACCCGCCTGAACAAACGCTGCCGTCGCTGCCGCATCTTCAATCGCGACTTCCACAGCATCACCAACACCAGCAACCCCAAGCGCCGTCGCTGTCGCAGCACCGTCAACATCAGCAGGCGCCTGCACAACACCACCTCCACACTATCCACCACCCTCACACATCGACCCCACCGCCGCCACCGCGTCAGCCGCTTCCCCCATTTTCATCACAAACCGCGCCGCAGCCGGCACCTCATCAGCCCGGCACACTTCCGCCGCTGCACCACCACGCTCCGCCCCCGGCATCCTCGCATCCACTTCCGTCGGTGTTACGACTTGCGGCCCAGGCGCCACCTCCAATTTCTAAGCCCATCATCATGGACCCTCCGGGGCGCCGGGCGAGCCAGCCTTCCAGCCCGCGTCCCGTTAGCTTTGCATCGCCAACTGTGGATCATGCCCAGGTCAATTCAAAGTTTGTTGATGATTGCACGCGCATGACCTTTGCCGTTCAGCAGAGTCTGCCAGAAGCCGTCCGTCGCATCATTCGAGACAACTGGGAAAAGTGTCTTCTTGGCTCTGAGTTCCATCAGGCCTTTATCGTAAGTTGCCCCTAACTGCGAACCTCCGCTTGATTCAATTATTTTTTCCATGTCGCGTTTCAGTCTCGCCGACAATCCTCAACGTCAGGCTCCCGCAATCTCAGCTCAACCCCTCCGCGCAACCTGCACTTCCACTTGGTTTCGTCTCACTCAACATCCCCCTCCCTCATAAAAATAAAACGATTTCTACATAAACCATAGCACTAATCCCCATTCAGCTGAATGCTTCCATTCACCATGCCAACACGTCCATTACACGCAGGGCCGTTAGAGACTTCGGTCTCAAGATGGTCCAGGAGTCAAGAGAAGAAATCATCGAGCATTTCACGACCAAAGACCTTGATTTCATCGCCGATCAAATTATCGCCAAAGCTAGTGACAGCTTCCTCGACAAGTGCTTAGAGAAGCGACTGCTCACCATTGAGGCGAAGCCATTGATTAACGCACTCGCAAAAGCCGAGCGTCTGGGTTATGACCCTTCTGATATGGTCCAGGAAGACCAGCACGAACGCGTCATCGCTCGGGAAGCCTATCCAGGAGCAGGATCGCCAGCTACCTCAGGATACGCGCAGCAACACCCCCCTCGAACAGCACCGCCGCCGGCGCCGCCCAGTTTTACTTCGTCTAATCCACAGATGCAGTGTTTGAAGTGTTTTCGCACTTTCACTCACACCAACGCATTTGATTATGTGAGTAGCTTCAAAATAACTCATTGACGAAATGGCAAGAATGCAACGCTAATTATGAGATTACTAGCACACGAGGTTCAGCGTCTGTAGCCTTGCGCCACCTACGACCGATGGCTTCAAGTATGCATGTGTTCCTTGCGGACAGCAGTTTGCCACACCCAACGAGCACAAGATGGTAAGTATGCACACATAATCCGGGTTTGTGGCTGCAATTAACTCTGTCTAAGCATGTTGATAACCACGTTTGCCTCAACTACAATTCCTCCAAGTCATCTCGCGGACCAGGGCGGCCTCCGAGGACTGCCCCAATTTCTCAGAGCAATCCTGTTGCAATTTTACCTTCCATGACGCAGAGTCCTAGCACGAATGGCTACCCGCCCTCCCACGGTCAGGTTCAATCGACCCCAGCGAGCTCCCAGCCAGCAGCAAGGCGCAATGGTGCTGCCGGCGCTGCACCCGGCACACCGAGCGGCTCCCCTAACCCTTCAGACCCATATGGGCATCTTAGCAAGAGCGAGCTTGACGCGATGAACGAAGAATTGCAAGCAGCTGAAGCCAAATACGCTCCACGTTTCAAGGAAGCCGAGCAAATTACGGATGAGAATGACCGCCGTACAAGGATTGAAGGTCTTCGCAACAGTTTTGGGACTAAGCAGTCTATGATCCGCAAGAAGTACGGTGTTAGACTGCGCGAGCGAAGGACAAAAGCCGAGATTCAAGCGGAAAAGGAGCGGTTAGGTATCAAAAGGGCCGAGCGGGAGAAGGCCAGGGCAGCCATGGGCACGGCAACTCCCACTTCGAGCTCTGTTGTGCAGCCGGAGCCCACACCTAGTCGGCCTGCTGGCCATGGCTGGACCGCCGCGAATACTCCTCGAGCGAACAACATCTGGGAGGAACACGATGCCAAGCGGCGCCGCCTTGATGGAACTGGCGAATACCAAGTAGGTCACCAGCTTGCCGCTGATGAAACACCAACACGCAAAACGCTGTCGGTGGCCGAGATAGGCGGCGGCTTGTCAGGTTCTTCGGGAACCGCCGCGACACGTGATCCCACTCTACCACCTCTAGCACTGGCGAAAACCTCCGTACAACCCATCACCACAGTACCGGAAACTACATCAGGAACGCGTCCAGGATTTCCGAGCAGTAACACACCAAATGGCAGCAGCGAAAAACCGCTTGCGCCGGTCGGCGACTCCGACTCTTCGGACGATGACGACATCCCATCAACGATTCCATCCCACATGAAACAGACCTCGTTGGCGCCGCAAAAAGCCACCGCCTCTGCTGCAGCATTATAGAGTAATCATGCGTTGAGGCCGGCTAGGCGACCTTAATAAACAAAAACACCTCCTTTCAAGTTCCTCGAAACAAACTTGAGAACACGCCGCGTATCTATTCACCACCACCTTCCATTCACAATAGCCGGGTGCACAACAAATGTATTGAATAACCTTTCTTTTTACCATTTTTCGCGCTCATATGCGCATACTTAATACCCCATTCTCCAAGATGTTTTGGGGCGACTTTACTTCACAAGCTCGATTTTCTACTTGAGGCGGAAGAGTTCAGGGTCATGACATGGCATGGGTCAAGGCGATATGGGTGGAGAAGGATAGGCTCTTTTCCATTTCCTTACTCTTCCTCGTTACCCGATACATTGAGACGGCGATTCGGGTATGGATAGGTAGCTCACTTGCATGGCGTTTCAGGTTACCCCCCTCCTTGACATGAGGATGCGGAAGAACAAGGGGCCTTGCTATTTACTGATTGTATATACCATGTAATTGTCGAATAACAACTACATACTTACGTAGTTACATTCAATGCCAGTTAATTGCTCACTTGGTCAACAAGTTTAAGAGCCCAATGACATTATCTACCCAAAACGCTCTGCGAAGTCAATTATGCCGGGGTTTATGACAGGAAGAGTTATAACGGGGTAGAATAACTGACGCAATATATTGGAGAAGCTGCATGAAGTTAGGATGAGCGCGAGGTCACTGTCAAAAAGTTGAAACGTCTTGAGTGTGATGAGATTTAATTTCTCCACCGTGACATGTATCCGATTCGCTGTCATTATCAGTACATAGCGGATATCTCGTAACAAACACTGGAACGAACGGGCAGTTCGAATCCAGGACCAAGTCCACAGCAGATGGAAACATGACACAATCGGTCAGGCAAGCCAGACCGCGACGTAAAAAAGAAAAGGAAGAAGGAAAAAAGCCATGCCGCGAAGGAATTAAGCCGCAGCTGTTCCAATTGACGGACCTAGAAACTCCGTCGCTGAAAAAAAAAACACAGATTGGGTCCCTTTCATGGGCCGGAACCTAACCAGTAACTCTCCTGACCCAGAGACCAGTGGGCTCCCACTCAGCATCCCGGTCTAGACGCTTGTACGCCCTGTGCAGCTTCAGACCAAGCTCGTACTCTTCCCGCTGCACCTCTGCGAGCTCCTGCTTGAGCACTTCCACTTTTTGCTTTTCTGCTTCGCGCTTACGAATGACCTCAAGACTGTTCAGAATATTGTCCGTCGGCATCAGCTCCGTCATCTGCTTGATGGACCGGTTGATATTGAGGCGGCGGTTCGCAAGCGCTTCAAGCTGTGCATTCAGAAGGCCGACGCGGTCTCTAGCCTCACCCGCTGACGCCTCCGGGGGCACGGGCGGGAGCATTTTGTTAATGCTCGAGCTCGATGAAGTAGGCCGCTCAGTTGTTGTTCGTGTGCGGTCGAATGTCGGATTGAAAACAGAGCCCGTCGCAGCAGCCCGGCGGTCGCGAGCTGCTTGCGACTGCCTGTCGTATCGGCCAGGCAAATACTGGTCCTTCAACGAGATCACAATCGGTGAGCCCGGCTGGTTCGTGGGATCATCATGTCCATCCATCTTGGGTCGTCTCCGGTCCATGACTGACTCCTGCTCAGTCTTGGGGCTTTCTGTGAACTGAGAAGGCATCTCAGGCATGGGGTATCGATTGTGAACAAAGTCGTCCAACGATTCCCGTGGTGTACCGTCCGCGCTCGTGGCGTATGTGGTAATGCTAAAGCGAGAAGGAGGCTGTACCCAACGATCGCTAGGTGTAATGGTATGTGCGTTGGGGTTATGAGTAGGTGGTACCGGGGGAGCGTCAGGTTGCTGCGAGTATACTGAGGAGACAGATTCCTGTTGTTGATGACCGGTGTTTGCAGCTGGCTTTCTCCGGATCGCGGGCGGCTTTCCAGGAGTGCTGGTTACGCTAGGGCTGGGGCTGGACGGCGCATTGCCGTCAATGCTTGTGAGAACGTCGCGCGTGAGGTCCCTGGCCGCTCGTTCCGGTGCACTAGGTGTATTTGGGGAGATTGGCGACTGAGGGTAGGTTGGGCCACCTTGGCCATGGCCTTTGAGCTCTCCTGGAGACAGCTGGGATGAGGGTAACACTTTGCGAATGGTGTCGCGTGGGGCAGGCCCGGTGGCGGTTTCAGGACCGGGACTGACTGGGGGTGTCTGACCCCGTCTGAGCAAGCCACTAACAAGGCTTGGCCTTGGCGCAGAAGCAGACGTCGGCGACACCACTCTCCGGTTGCTCTTATCAGGAACCCTCAACGGTGCCACCTCTGGATTGTCATGTACGGGGTCAACGATGGCAGTCCTGCCGCTGGCTCCTCGCCATCCCGGTCGTAACGACGTGAAAGCACCCGCTGCCGGGTCTACATCGTCTAGCTCCTTTGGAGCAGCTTTCTTTGCCATTCTTCTTACCCTGTCTCCAAAGGTTGGCGGGATTACCGTGGATTTCTGAGGCGGAGACGAGTTGTGAGATGTGATTCCAAGACCGTGTGCAAACTCGGCAGGTTTGACCTGGGACGGACGGCCACGGGGACTGGCTGTCCTTTCTCCAGTAAGGGGATCCCATCTGGGGCCATCCTGAGAGGGGGTTTGATTCGTTTGCAAGCGCTCCTTCGAGTGGGCTTCACGGAGCGCGGCATCGGACTGTTTGCGCCGGGCCCGGCGCATCATGGGAATGTTTGTTCCTGCCCGGTTCTGATTTTGAGACGGGGGCCTATTCTCTAGTTGAGGAGTTGTGCGGCCGGGCTTTGCATTTCGAGACGTTGCAAAGTCGTGACGGTTCACACCTCCATCGTCCTCTATTGGCGAAACGCTGCCGGCGTTGCGTCTGGGCGCGCGGCCACTGTCGGGCTCCGGGGAGCTCGGGGGTGAGATTTCACCCACCCCGTGACGGTGGCCGTACTGAGACGCCAGCTTTGCGGTAAAATCAGGTGAAGGTGGGGAGTACTGTTGAGAGTAGAGGGGCGCTGCCTGTCGAAAATTTGAGGTTCGGAGGGCAATGCGATTCGGATTTCTCGGTGGAGGTTCTCGCACAGGAGGGGCAGTCTCGCTATGACGGCGAGCAGAAATGTCAGTTGAGCTACCGCAGGGAAGGGACGGCGCACGACGCGTGAACGGAGTCGCGATAGGCAGAAATGATTATTTTTTCAGAAGGAATGGAAACGCAAGCTGTTGGAATGGGAATGACGAGTTTCGGACGCAGGAACGAACCGAGGGGCAAGCCCAGGGCTGTAAGTCAAGCCGGTGCATGACCTAATCGGGCAGCCGACGCGGGGACACAGCCTCCCGCGACGTGTCCCTGCATCCCATGTGTCCCTGTGTCCCTGCGCACGAAGACCAGTTCGGAGCCAGTTGAAAACAGGAACTTACAAGTGTGACTCGAGAAACTCGCGTGGCGGCCGTGGTGGCGGCGGACCTCCTTTGATAGAGTAACTGTAACCTCTCGTCGACGGATTACCAGCGAAGCTGTAATCGCTATCGTTTAGGTTACGCCCCGTCTTTAGAGGGGCAGGTTTGAGCCTTGGCCACATTTCGTGCTGATGAGGAGACGGCAGCTCGACGCTCCCTGTCTTGTGATTGTCGTCGCTTGACCCCTCAAATATTATTCTACCTCCGAAGTTCCGCCCCCTTTTCGGCGTCCAGGTCGCTGGGACTCCGGGGTGGTCGTGATGAAGGTGGGGCGCCGTCAGATCGTCGCCTGTGGTGGTTTGACCAAAGACCAAGCTGCATAAGCCCGATGAAAGTGAACCAGGGTTGGACAACAGGGCTCAGGCTTTCTTCCTGAATTCTGGGAGTCGTAACGAGCGCAGTTGTTGACAATTGATGAGTGCAAACGAAGGGGGAAAGGGCCGCCTTTAAGCAATTAATTACGAGCGAGGCTTGTCTCTAGGCCTTTGCGGGGATCTTGGGTGCTTGTTTGTTGACTATCGCCAGTCGGGTAATTTGAGGAGGCAGGCCTGATTGGCCGCGGCCGTTTACAGCAACCCGTCGTCAGCGAAATCGTATGGAGGTGGTGATTCAAGAAATCAGCAGAGGGGTCCGTGTGTGTGGTGTGGCCGCTTCGTCTTCTAGCTACCAACCCTCTCAGCCATGGGCGGCTCACATAGGCATGGCCTGGTGTGTCGGTTGGCCTGGAGCGCGTCACGATGAACAGCTGTGAGATGGCGATTTGTTGGTGGTTGTTGTGTGTTCTAGGCGTGTCTCAGCTGGCCCCGATAAAAGCGGGCACCCGTGAAATCTGCAAACCTGGAGGATGAGAAAGACAGAAGCCCAGAGCAGCGGGGCGCAAGCGCCATATACCAAAGCCTGCGAGAGTCTCTCATCTCGAATAATTAATTGAGGACGTTCGCTAGGTGATCAGCACCATCGCCGCTCTTCAGCCGCTTATGCCATGGACATCATGGAGGTCCAGCCCGCGTCTCAACAAGCATCGGCTGGTGAAGCCGCACAGGCCAACCGCAAGATGAGCTAAGGTTTTAAGGTTTGAAGCTAAATGACGGCGGCGCATGCCACAGTTTCGCACATAACGCCGCAAAGGTCGACAATTTTTGGCTCGCTCTGTCCAGAACAATCAGAAGCAGCAAAGCGACTCTTTCGGTCTCCTTCGGCATGTTAGCACGGAAATAGTCCCGAAAGCCTTAGCTTGGAAATCTTGGTGATTTTCCTCTTTCGGCAACCTCCGGAGTGGAAATACACTTCGCGTGTAATGTCAGATTTACTGACGTAGTGCACCAAGTAGGTAGTGCAGCGGAAGTTGGTGCAGGGGGTTGCCGGCTGCAGATGAGAGGGGCCCAAGCCCGTGTTTCACTCGCGCAGCCCCGCCGACCTGTCGACTGATGGTTGGACTGCTGAAGCCCAGGCTGTTCGGTCCCTGCATCGCCTGTTCTCAGGAGACGGCTGCACAGTGCTTGCCTCGCCGCCGCCAATAGACGTGATGGTGTGCAGATCACATTTTCATCCCATCACTCATCTCACCCGCTATTCAGACGAGCAAACTCTCGGACACTCAATACATTAGACCCCGCTGCCCGGAGACTTGTCGCCCCGGTGCCGCGGCCCCGCGCGGGATGGGAGCAAGGGCCTAGGGCAAAGAAGGTGCTTCCATGAATTCTACCGGGCGTAGATCCGCCACCTCCCGAGCTTGGCCTAGGAAAGGGGGCATGGTGAGCAGCATTTTGCGCTTCATCATCATTCCTCTGCTCGTCCCGGAGAACTCGACCGAGCGTGCATTGGGCCGTGGGGTTATCTTGTGCAGGTTGGGGAAGGCACTTCACCACATCACATTAGGTATCGGACGATGCGCGGTGGCGTCTTTACCAGGACCAGGGCACGAGATCCCAGCTGTCTGTAACCCGATCTCCAACGTCAAGAGATAGACACGAGACTCGAGCCTCATGTTCGCAGCTCGATCGACATGACTGCCGTCGGGAACCATCCGGACGTAAGTTGCATCGTTAGTGGGGGAGTGGTCGATGTTGTTGTCGCATTGATAAGGCTGGCTGCTGTCAGTTTCGGCCGTCCTCTCTTGCCAGGATACACCTTGCTGTGGTTGTTTTTCTACTTCTGTACCAACCTCGCCGTGTTGCCATGGTATTGTCGCATTCATCTTTGCGTGGTATCTATCCATTGAGGATCATGCACAGAGATGCCACAGCGTAACTTGCCATGCTCTCCAAGCTGTAACGGGAGGGTCCTATTCTAGTCGAGACCATTGGACATGATGATATCCACTTTGTCTCTCACCGACCTGGCACTGTCAAACCCCCTCGCAGCTGCACCATCGAATAAGACACGAGTCACATTATAATCCGCTCCGTGGCATTGAAAGGAAGTGAGGTGTCAACGCTGTGTCACGTCACAAGGACGTCTAGGTATTCAGACATTGAGTTACGCTCCGTCTAACATGACAGCAACACCAAACATCCCAAGAGTCTAGTGTTAGGTGCACGGGTTCATGATGTGTAGTACGATATGGGTGCCGCGGCTCATCCGCCGGTCACCCAAAGGTGGTTTGGTAAGTGGTTAGCTGTCCAATAGTCGTAGGTAGTGTGCCTCAACGTACTGGACAATCACAGTAAATGCCATTGAATATGAACTTGGAGTTGGCGTCTTTCCATATATGGCCCATCTCATATGTTTTTTCTTGCTTAGCCCCAATATCTGCAGTCCAACCACTGAACATTGTTCGTGGAGTGTAGAACCCCCCAAACAGCCAACCAGCCCGTGGATTTTCTATGCTTATTCTCAAGGGCTCGATAGAGAAATTTGACGGCTCGACGAGTGAATCAACAGGCTCAATTCAGCTTGAGAACTTGGGGATTGAATTTACCTCCGTGTATGTTCTGAAAGAACCCTTTCTGTTGCTATAATATCTCTACCAATTGTACATAACCCTGATCTTGTCCATACTTTCACTCACTTTTCCGGCCCAGGGTATTTCCCAAAATTTTCCACATCAAGTACAACCGGTTTCCCATCTGGCCCGAGAAGGTTGGATGACCTATTCATGCCCAAATAGCATGGTGTCCTGGTTAGTCCCAAAACCCTGGGACCTCTTGAGCCCCGTGATGCCAAGTCCCTCTCAACCACTACACTTGTTATCATATCCATCTGGATTCCAATTCCTGGGCCTGCCCCCTCCACGGGCCTACTGGCTGCACGCCTCAATGATTCCTGGCTCGCCGTCTTGTGTTGACGCTTTGCCTCGCCACGCTCCCATCGCCACTCGTCGACCTTTCTTGACCCTGGCCAGCCTCGGGCCCTGCCATTTCTACCCTTTTCCACGTCAGGCTGCTGACGTCTGCGCTGGGGTGCAATTACGCCAATTCTGTCACCCACCCCACTAGCTCCTTCGACCCATACGATATTGCCGTACTTCCTGTCCTGAGGCGTTCGCATAAACGTAAACGTGTCCAGTCCATTGTCCTCGGCGTCAACTTCGGAGTAAAAAAGCAGGCTTCGTCTCGTAAGGCCCCAGAGAAGCACGTCGAGCCAGCCATTGCTAGTGATGAGGGCGCCTGCGACGCAGAAGTACGAGATGGGGACTCGAACGTCGGTCATGGAGACAATACGGCCCAGAGCTACGGGTGCAGTGCACACCACGTAGATTACGGGGTAGAGGAAGAAGGCTTTGTGGTGGTGGTGGTGGTGGTGGTGGTGGCGATGCCCGCCGGGTTGGGATTCGGTCGAAGGCCGCTTGCGGATCGAGAGGAAGATGAGAGTGTAGAGGATGCTAGTTATTGCAAGAGATACGAAGATGAAGAGGTAGTGCAGGGTGAGGCGGAGCGTTTCGTATCCCACATTGATCCAGCACCATGCTGCTGCTCGCACGTAGAAGCCACCGAACTCTCTCCCGTTCTGCGTTATTGCGGGCCCGAGGATGGCCATTTGATAGTTGAAAATCCAGAGGAAAACAACGGTGACATATACAGCCCATTGCGGTGGTTTGTAGTTCCAGACGATAGCCAGGTACGTGTGGACAGCTATGGCGGTGATGAAAAGGCTGGACGATAGATCGCCTGTTGAGACTAGCCACCCTTGGGCGAAGCACGTTCGCGACCCAACCTCAATGGCGTCGATGCGAACCCAGACGGCGTTCAGTAAGAAGGCAGCGGCCTGGTGGATATCGGCGAGCAGCAAGTTGAGGATGAGGACCAGGAACTGGTTTGGATATGCTTTTCTTCGATTCTTGGTGATCATTCGTGGCTGGAAGTCGCGACCATCAAAGGGGCGATCTGAGAGGTCATCGTCCTGCAGCGACTTGCTTTCCTTCCTCTTCTTGATGTGCCACCGGATGAGCTTGAAGCTGAGATATAAGAGTGCAACTGAAGATGACACGAACGAGAGGCCGGCCAAGGTGGCTACAGCTATCAACCCTTGACGGTGGCCATCGGGGATGGGACTGAGGCTGCCACTCTCCTTGCTCAACAAAATGGTGGCATCCTTATCCGCCATGGTCCAGCCTCCGACAGATAGTCCTTTCGGGCATGAGGATGGCGAGAACGACTGTCATGGACAGTGAGAAAGAGAAGAGGGGCGTATATGACGAACCCCCACGTCTACTCGAAGAGTCCTGGATGGTGTTAGGGTGGGAGAGCATGAACGGCAGGGTGAACCAGCAATGGCGGCATCAAGACTCTCGGGCCGTCTGGGCCTGGGCGACTTTAATTCCCTTGGTGCTGTCGAGCAAACGCCGCAAAGGATTTGCGAAGGGTTCGGTGGGTTCAAACAGACAAAAACAAGGCTCTGGGGTCTTACGATGACCAATGCCACGCCTCACGGGCCTCCTGCCAGGCCTGAATGAAATCGTGTCGGCGGGCATACCATAGGCTGGTTTCCGCGCTGCTGACTCTGCTGTGCCTCATGGGAAACCGTGGTCTCGCCGCCAGGAAAGTGAGTGCGGCGGGAATGACAACTCGTTGGAGAAGTGCCCGAAATCTAGTCTTCTCCACTCTGACTGGTCCGGTATGAGAAGCCGGAGGTCAAGCATTTTGCTACATACCTGGTTGCGAATCCATCCCAGACATCGAAAACTTGTGGTGATGCGAGCTGTAGCTGAACTACTATGACGGGAAAACGACCAGTCATGGAGGCGTGTGAGAAGCGTAGTTTATGCATAATGGCGTGATTGTGATCCTTTTTGTGAACCAGCTGTGCCGCGAAACAGATGGGCAAACAAAAGTCGCGATAGAATTGATTTGAGTTGGAAGTCTGTCTTCATCTACACTACGTCGTAAGGGGAGGCACCCTCATTCCGGCCTTCCCGCCATGGGTCCGGCAGCATGGATCGCCGTTGGCAGTACGCGCTACCCGGTAGGTAGTATCCAGATGAAACACTGCACCTGTCAGCCCGGGGTGCGAAGTTGCTTCTCCGGCGAAATCATCAAGCCGCTGCAGCTGTCCACCGACTTCGCCCAAACTGGTAGGTGCGAAAGGTGAACCGGAACCCAGCAAGGCACACTAAGCAGTCTGTGTGCTTTTGTGCTTCTGTTGGAACTCAAAATAGGTCCAAAATCCTTCTGCTATGATCAGCGGGTTTCAGCCAAAGGCACATGGGCAACAAAAGAATGCGACGTAGGTCGACTGATCACTGTTTTCATCCGAGGTCTTCCATCACCACGTTGGAAGCCATGCAAGCCATGCAACATGGCACCAGGCTCTAGTTCTAGAAGGCTGTCACGTGATAGCGATATCGAAGCTCGCTCGCTATTGCGGCGGCCGGCAATTCTGATTGGAAAGAAATGGTGCAATCCGCGCTAGTCCGAAAGCAGTTGATCCAGAGAGCTTGCACCAGAAGACGTCGACGACATGACCGCCTCCTCTTCTTTTCCACATCTTTTCACTGCCACTGCAGAGGTGATGGTCTGTCTGGAATGCTTTATTACGCTGTTATTTTAACGTTTTGCCGTTTGCAAGGCGACAAATGATATTCTCGACCGGATCGAGGCCCCAACCTTCAAAACCCACCCGCAATCACAGTCAAGATACCCTATTTCAGTAATGGGAAAGCATCAAAACAAACCCCTAGAATACGCCGGCCATTCACTCAGGGAGGAATTCCCCTTTTCAAGTCTCCCACATATTTGCCTTCTCTTGTCTGTCCATTTATCTTCTCTCACGAAAGCATCGACTTCACCCCCATCACAACTTTTGTCCAAACGCGGAGTAGTACCCGCAGTTTTTGATGTGGCATTTCTTCCCTGTTTCTTGGTTGAAGATGTGGCACCCTCCTTTGGCGACGTTAGGCGGCGTATACAAATGCAGGGAGACGGCGAAGTCGCTACCCTGATTCCAAACCCGGTGGACTCCCAGCTCATCTGCCATGTATGCCACCTCGTTCTCCTTGTGTACTTTTTCCGAGATCACTCGCATCGGCGCCTCCTCATCACCCTCCGGGAAGGCAAATCGGGTTTCGGTCAGGTTGCCTCGGAGTATCTTCATGAGACAGTGGGCATTGCCGTGGTCGTGAATCGGGCTACCCTTTCCGGGCGACCATACGAGGACAAGCTGTCATTCAGGTCAGGGGATGGGAGGCCAACTACGTCCAAGTGGCAGGCGTGGACGTACCAAGTTACTCTTTCCATTCCCTTCATCGACAAGGTTCCTGGTGTAGCCGCGGCTAGCATCACCGAGAGCATACCTGGACCACTCTCTCTCTTTGGTATCATATTCGCGCATCAGGCGGGTGAGATGCTCGACATCGACATCTTCGGATGTCAGGCCTGACGAGGGGCCCAATGCCTCCTTCAGCGCCAGGACGAGACGATCGAAGCGATTTGCCTCCGTACCGTGGTGCATCTTGCCACACGAGCAGACGAGCGGACCGCTTGAGAAGCGGCGGGGAATGATGCCAACAGCCATGATGATATCAGTTCGATCGGATGCTTACAGACAAAGACCGACCGACCGACAAGACAATTACCTGATCCAGTGGATTGAATCAGACGGCGACAAAGTAATTACAGCAACACCAGAGGAGCTTTGACTGGAACGTTGATGATGGATCTTGAAGATTGCGAGGCTGGACTGGCCGGAAGGTGCTTATCGGTTGGAAAGGACATGGAGTGATAACAATGAACAGAGGGTATCACGGTGGAAATGGCGGTGTCGGGTCAAGCCGGTTGTTCCCTCTTCCCCCCTCTTTCCTGTCTGACTTGGGGCCCCGGAGCCGCCAAAGTGAGGACGCACGCTACCGTTATTGTCCCCACCGACATCGGTGGGTCACATGGCGTGGGCGCTGCTTCATGTGACCTTATTATCTGGTGCCGGTGAGCGACAATCGAATCGAGTTTCCTGGTAAAAACGAAAGGAAGAAGATCAACAAGGAGTCAAGGGCAAAGACCCTGGGTTTCTCTTACTAATTGGACAAGCACACGGTCCTCGCACGTTCATCACGTATTTTTCCCTTTCAACTATCTGCTATGTAGGGGGTGAATCATTGGCTTGAGAACTGGCCGTCATCCCCGCTTGGCCATTTTTGGCCGCAAGCCGAACGAACGGGAAGGAAAGCCGGGTTGGTTTTGTTCCTCCGCCCTTTGCTGGCCAAACTCTCTCTAAGGGATTGATACTTCGCAATAGTGCCACTGCCTTTGGTGGGGTAGAGAGGAGCATGGGGAACGGAGGAACAAGCACACAAAGAATCATTGCACTTTACCTAAGTCCCGGCAGCCCATCCACCAGCCAAACTACACTAATGGGGGGAAAACGAAGCTCCCCAATCCCAGTTGGTCGGCGGCCTGCGTCCCCTGTGCGCCAAGCATTTTTTGGGCCTGGTTGAGGTCGGACCACGTTCCGGTCGGTTCCGGGACCCTGGTGGCTCTCCGACGGAACAACGCGGGGCCAATCGGACTTGCCAGACACTGCCGCGCACACTGTGCTCCGTATGACAGTTCGGAACAGTCTTATGCAATGTAGTAAATGACAAGAAAGCTACAACGGTTCAGATTAGAGTAAAATTGTGGCATTCATTGCGAAAGCGGTATTCTCACAGCCTCGCCCTTACTGATGATCCGCCGATTCATCCGTCCGTCAGTAGCAGAACAACCGGGTATAAACCCTCATCCAAAACAGACCGACAAAACGAGGTGCGAAATGCCTATGGAAAGATAAAACGCCGTTGTACCCATAACTTCATGATCTACTCTCCAGCTCCACACCCTCGTCTTCACCCAAATCTTCAGTCCCGTCTAATATCTGGCTGGGCGATCCCCTCCGCTGTTCGAGCGAATCCCTTAGTCGTATCCGACCCCCCGAGGCATTTGACACCTTATCTGACAGCCAGTCGGCCGCGCGCAGCATCAGGCTCCAAACACGCTCGTTTCCATCGTCAATGTGGGCATCGTCGCGGGGGTTCTCGGCCGCCTCAACCTTGAACTGATACTTGAGACAGTCTTTGACGGTCACCAGCCCCATTAAGCGTCCATGATACTCAATTAGGATGACGCGGGGACCGATCTTGCGAAACAATTCCATGACGGTCTCGAGCGGGAGGCGTGGGTGGACGGTGACAGGAGTGGCGTCGATGTAGGGACTGAAGTCGACCGTGTTTGACACCGAGGCTGATGCTGAGGGGGCGGATACATAGTCTAACCCGCCTGGTGTTCGGGGTGTGATAGGTGTCACGTTTGAGGTGTAGGGTGAGGGTGCGAAGGTACACCGTGTCAGAGGACTAATGGTGCGTTCGCGCTTCAACCGGTCGACTGCGTAGCGAAGTTCAGTACGGCCGATGTAACCGACCAGAGTGTTCCTGGCTTCATCTTCGACGACGGGAAAGCCTTGGTAGCTGTCCTTGGAGAGGAGCTGTTCTACCGATTTGAGGGCCATGCCGTTGGTTGGGATGCTCACGACATCGGTGATCATAACGGTGGAAACGGGGACACCAAAGTTGTGGTCCTCTTTGTTGTCGAGAAACGGGAAGCCGCTGAACCAGATCATGCGGTCGGCAATACCTCCCTTGCCAAACAGCTCGCTGACAGCCTTGGTGACACCAACCACAATCATGGTTGGTAAAATGTATGTGAGGGCGCCTGTGATCTCAAACATGATGACCACGACGGAGACATAGATGTGCATGATTCCGCTGAGTGCCGCCGCGGCACCCAGGAAGGCATACGTGCCTGGCGTGATACAAGGCATATCTGGCTGGCAAGCGCTGAAGAAAACGCTTTGTGGACCAGCTGATTCGTGCAGAGCTTGGACGATGATGCCGAGAGTGCGGCCAAACAATGCTCCGATAGCCATGGATGGCACAAAAATGCCGGCCGGGACTTTACAGCCGTAGGATATGATGACGAAGAATATGCGTAAGACGGTAGCTATGACAAGAGACAAAATGTTGGCAAACCGACGATTTGGGTCGCAAATATCGTGATAATTCTCGCCGGCCTCGCATTCGAGAAACAGGATCTCCATGCTCTCTGTCATGTCGATCCTTAGGAATGCGTTAGGATAGCAAACGATGGCGGTAGCTGCAGCGAGCAGGGTTGCCTCGAGGATTGCGTAGTTGGTGAGGTACTTCTTCCGAAACGCCTGAACTCTAAGATTCCACTTCATAACTAGGGCGCCATAAAGACCCCCGAAAATCCCAAGAATAATGAAGAACACAACTTCAAAGAAGTGCCATGACCGGTCATAATGGACCTGGAACATGACAAGCTGGCCGGTTCGGAAGGGGTTCATGGCGGCAAGAACGGCGGTTGCGACCAGGGCACAGAAATAACTGCGCCACATGGTTTTGAGGGGAAAGTAGCTCGACATCTCTTCAAGAGAGAATAGAACTCCACCAATAGGGCTGCCAAAGGCTACAGCAACACCAGCGGCGGCACAGGCGCTGAGAATTTCTCGTGTTTTCGAGGCATTACGCCGATACTTGGTGAATAACCTTGAGATGACGTTTCCGGTGCAGACGGCGTAGTGCACACTGGGTCCCTCCTTTCCAACAGAGAGACCGGAACCAATGGCTAGGGGTAGAGCGATGGACTTGATAGCCAGAGTCCAGAAGCCGAGGAACCCTTTCATTACAAAGCCAGCAATGATGCATTTGATCTCCGAAATCCCCGAACCGGCAGCGTACGGAGCATACGAGCGGACAAGAACGGCCGATGTGAGTGAGAATAGGATCTGTGGTTCCGGTCAGTACCTCTGAAAACAAGAACCCAAGTGTGACGCACTGCGAAAAAAATGTATACAACGTAGTTGATGGGCTCCAATCCAGTCCACCGATGCCAGTCAGAACAACCTAGACAGCGACTGTCAGCGAAACATTCCCTCAAACTCTGGACCTCCTTATCCACCAAGGACTGCCCTTACCGTGTTCCTCCCAGCAGCAAAAACTCTCGTTTAAGTAAAACGCCGATTTGCAGTACCCCAGTTTTATATCAGCCAGCCACTCGGTGACAATATTGATAAACGCAGCATTCAGCCCAATGGCAGCGCCTATTATCGTGATGACGATCCACCCTTGAGCGGCATCGTAAGACTCTTGAATCTTATATCGCCAGTCTCGTCGCCCCGTGTCTACTCGGCCAGCATGTCGCCTCCTCTTTGCCTTGCGCCTCAGTTGTTCGCGAGCAGCATCCTGCACCCAGTCTGGTAGTCAAGTTAGCTATCGCTAGCGATCAACTCGTCGTGGAGAGGATACGGCATACCGATGGTGGTAAAGTCCTGTCAAGCAACAAACGGTCAGTGTGTCTGCTGTCTATGCGCACAGTCCGGCCCAGAAACACCCACCTCGTAACGCTTGATCTTCGCAATCTCCTCGTCAATTTGATGCTGCGCAGTAATGCCCTGGCCATTTTCATTCTCGCCGGGGCTCTCTCCCTGTTCAGCGCTTGAGACGGCGAAAGAGAGGCGGGAGCTGACGGATGGACGTCGCACAGGCAGCGGTTTGCTTGACGAGAAGGACGTCGTTCGCGAGTGGGAATTCATGGCGCCCTGACCGCCGCTGTTGTCGCTTATGATCGCGGCATTCGATCGGCAGAGATGGTTGGTCTCTCGGACGGTAGAACAAAACGCAGCTGCGGACAGCGCGTGGCTACGAAATCGCTGGTGGCAGGGCTAAGATGCGAGGCTGACGATGCCACTCGGCCGGCCTGGCCAAAGCTTCCCGCCGCACCGCTGATTCAGTGGGGGCCAAGGAACCAAGGCCGAGCCCGCGGTTCTAGGCTGGGGGCTCCAGGGGTCTAGCATTCAGCCCCTTGTTCAATTGGAAGCATCACCAGTCACGCCCTCACGCGTTCTGGGGATGCATGTCATTCACCACCGCTTTCTTGACGGAACTTTAGCTCATTCATCCGCATTTTGCACAAGTGGGTTCGCCCTTTGCAAAGCCATCACCACGTTCAATCACTAAAACGAAGCACACCCCCCGAGAAGACCATCCTTTGAGCTTGCAACTCGGCACCTCCCTCACTCCGAACCTCTCACACAAGGACCCCTCTCACTGGTTCGCCCATCTGAGAAGGTCACAACATAAACCCATATCAACAGCCCAAGGGTGGAAAAATCAAATGCCCTACAACACCACAGCCATCCCTCCCCGAAAGGAGGTAACTGGCCAAACCCTTCTCCCGCGTCAGTTCCCACTCCTCTCAAACCCCACTCATCAACACTAACGCCATCTCCCGCCTCAACCAGTTACCAGAGTCAAAAAGATCATTGCCGTGGACCCCGATATCACTGTCTGTAGCAACAATGCTGCCTTCGTGATAACCCTCGCCACGGTAGCTAGCTGCATCCCCCATCCCCCTTCTTCCCCCAGTACTCCCTAATCCACCCCCGCCCCCTTCATCAGGAGCTCTTCATTCAACACCTCGCCGCCGAAGCCCAGAATATGGCTAAAGCGGAGCGCAAGCCTCGCCGCAACGTGCAGTACAAGGATATCGGTACCATCTCCCCCGCCCCCTTCCTTCTTTAAGGTGACTGACAAAGGCCAAAGCCAACGCCGTCTCACATCACGACAACCTCGAGTTCCTCGAGGATATTGTCCCTAAGATGGCCACGTACAAGCAGATCAAGGGCCAGGCGTCGGCGACGCGTGAGAAACTGCAGCGAGAAAACGCGGCGGCGGCGGCAGAAGGGGGTGGTAATGGGACGTCGGTTGCAACGGTGGGAGAGGAACTTTTCAACGGGAAGAAGGTTAAGGCTGGCGTCAACGGGGCTGCATTTGCCGTAGTTATGCCTACCAACGGTGTTAGTCGGGGTCGGTCGTCCTTGGGTGATGACCCTAACTCACAGCTCGAGATAGAAATGCGCCAAGCGCATGAGTCGCAGGGTGGCGGGGATGTGGATATGACTGGTTAGGGTTTTGGTAAAGGGCCTGTAGCACCAAAAAGCGTGTTGGGAAATAGCATGATTTCATGAATTTTTTGTACACTATTGCCCCCTCCCAGTTGTCACTAGGTTTTCGTCCCTGCCGGTGCCAGTTCATAGAAGTGAGACCTTTGATCCCTCACAATGCCAACCATACAGCCTATACGCAATATCAATAAGGCTGACCTCACTCCTCCATGGCATCGTCGACCATGATACCCGGCGGTAGCCTGCCCTCGTTCAGCGCCTTCTCCAACCGAATAATCTCCTCCAAGCTTTCCGCTTTCTTGATCATCTCTTGCAACTTCTTGCGCTCCTTGTCCGTCAGCTTCAGACGGGACAATCTTGATGCCGATGCGCCAGAAGTGCTGCTCGCCGCGGCAGTGACGTCGAATGTCTTGGATCTGAGGCCCATAATCTGTATTGCCCCGTTAACGCGCCGTAATTTTTTGCCGTGCGGGATTTCCTCTCACCGTCGAAGCCAACTCTGTCGGCGCGTCCGCCTCTCCAAACAACTCCTTGGCCTTGTTCCGCTCCGCATCCTTGACCTTGATGTAATCAAGGAACCGCACCGAGGGACACCGCCAGATGACCCAGTACCGATAGTGCTAAGACACGACCGGACACGTCAGTGTTATCAATCTTCCCTGGACAGATTGTGTACCCACCTCCTTCTTGGTCACCGGATTCTCCACAAGCACCAAATGCGTCAGCCTCGGAAACCGGCCGAGGATATCCAGATCTCCCAGCTCAGCCAAACTATTCGCTGCGAGCACAAGGTTCCTAAGGTTCGGGATCTGCGCCGGCACACCCGGCTGGATAAGGGCAATGCGGTTGCGTGCGAGCAAGAGAGTGTGGATGCGTGGAGAGAGTGGAAAGTTTCCGAGGACTTGGATGTCGTTGTCGGTGAGGTCGAAGGCATCATGGGGCTATTTTACTAGTATCAGTACAATCTTCTAGGGAGATAGAACGGAGAGAAACATACCCCCGCCACACCGAGATTCTCAATAGCTGGTATTCTGTGTCCTATAAAACAAACGCGCCAGCTGGCTCCGAAACACGCGCCAGCGCCCGGAGCGCCGTTGCGCATGAGGCCTCGATATCAACTCTGACTCAATTGTGCAGTATCTGTTCTTTTCAAGGGGAACACACCTCGGAGATCCATCTCGCGCTCCTTGAGCGGGTTGAGGTACGAAAGGGAATTGTTGATCAGCTCTGCAGTGAGCCTCATGGTTACGATTGCTGTAAGAAACTTCTCAAATTCGTTTCGATCTCCAAAATAATTCAGGTCGGTTTGTAACGGTTCGAAGACGAAAAGGGGGCAAAGTTGGAGCTGAGCTGTTGATCGATTGTCGTTCCTCGGTTGCGTGGGGTGAAGCTGCGTTGTGGCGAGGCTGAGGTCCAGAAAATTCAGTGGGTCCGATTCACCGCCCACCCGCGCTGCCAAGCACAAGTACAGTTACAGTCCAACTCCTGAAAGATTGTGCAGCTGCCAACCTCCGCCCGGCATTCTTTTCTATTTCTGAGGGGTTACGATGGAAACTTGAGGCCCTGAGGAGTAAATTTCAACGCCCTGAATGTTAGAGTTGAGGCCTAAATATTCTGGCTCGACCCCTCGCAAAATAGCTTCCCAGCTGTTCATATTACATAAACCCCTGCTGGATACTTCGTCCTCACCAAGTCCCACGCTAAACAATCTTTCAAGGGTTAGATTGTACCTAGGTACCTACCCGCTACCTAGATAGTAGAGCAGGCAAGTAGGCACCTGACCCACCCCTCACATCGAGGTTGAAACTGGGCATCTTCATCAATCAACCTTGATGACGGAAATCAAGCATGAAGACAACGACGAGACATTATACAAGGAATATCGACAAGCCAACTTGCCAAAGCACCAGGACTGAAAGGAAGATTTATGTCACCGAGTCCGTGGCGCATTTACCCCACCAGCGCAACACGCCCCATCTCGACAAAATGTCGCCAGAGTACAATAAGGTGGTGGGACAGCGCAGCGGTTTCACTCATATCATCATCAATACTAGCTGGCTTAATCTCTGTTATTTGCTCCAGACCCGTCCCGTGGCCCCGAATATATGTATGCCTGGCTTCCACCTTATTGAAATACAAACACCACGCCGCTCCTGTCAGCTGAGACTGTCATGTTGTAGGGCGATTCTAGTAACGCCACATCAGTGATAGCATCGAGGTGGCTCCTCAATAACTGATGCTGCTGGAGTGATATTACAGTCGACCGAGTCGGTCGAGTTGTCCTGCTCTTCGATCCTGTTGAGGATACTCCCTGTGGTGTCGACGCCTCCTTCTGTCTCGGAAACCTCTCCGTATTCAAAGTCATCGATGCCGTCGGGTGGCTGGCTGTAAATGTTGGTTTGGCCTCGTCTGGCTGAAGCCCACTAAACACCATGCTGAGTTCAATACGGGTGAGGTCCCAAAACCTAAGCTTTTTGTCTGACCCCCCCGTGATGATGAACGCGTGGCGCACATCCCGCTGCTCGTCCGTCGCCCCGATTCCAGGGAGCATAGCGCGCACCCCGCGATCTGCGTTGGCTGTGGCTGATGGCTCAATATTAGTAGCAAAACGCCCGAGCATTCCTTCAGGTTTGTCCTCATCAACATCCCAAGCTTCGTACCCCTTGGGGCCTTCTTTGTTGCCGCCTACGCGATATATCTCGCGACACAGTGTCCGCTCGAGATCCCATACTGTTACCTCGCCGTGGCCAGTACCGCCCGCCACACAAACCCACTTCCCCCTACCTTTCGTTGGGTGGACGCAGAGCCGGTAAATGGCTCCCTTACCAGGGACACCCCAGCCCTTAACGCGCAACTTGAAGCGGAGGTCCCAGAGATCAAGGACACCATGTGACGTTCCCAAACACAGCCAGTTCCTCTTACGGTCGATGCAAAAGCAGGTCGGCGTGCCGTGATGCACGGGGTTCTCCAGCTTGTACAAGAGTGTCATGGTCCGCAGGTCGATGCCGAGAATAACAGATTTGTTTGTGGCCAAGACTAGCACGGAGTTGTTTTCTTGCTTAAAGTGTTCACACCACACGGCGTACTCGCCATCAACCAGCTGATACTCGCGCAAAAGCCGCAGTCGGGGGTATCGCCAGACGTGTTGATTCAGCATCGACTCGACCTTGAGAACGTGGACACTTCCGTCGCTTGCACAGCTGACGAAACTATGGGTGCTTTCAATGAAACAAACCGCCATCACTTTTGCCCCTGGCGCATGGCGGTGCGTGAGTCTCGACCGGTGTGTGATGCTGCGCTCCAGTCGCGCCGTATCCCAAACCTTGACACAGCCATCGTCGCCAGCCGTGAGGAAGAACTGGTGGTCCGGGGCAACAACAATTCGGTTGATTGCGCCAGTATGCTCCGAAAAGGTTGCCACAAACTTCTCGCGAGGCCGCCAAAATTCCACACCTGCCTGGCCATTGGGGAGCGTGATTTTGACTGGTTTCCGTCGGAAGGGAGCCACGAGCGGGCCGAACTCGTGAATGTCGTGTGGATAGTTGTCCACATACATCGAATCCAGCATCTTGATCACGCTGGGGTCGTTCCCTGTATAATTGTGGTTTGCTGGGGCGCGTGTCCCGGACCGTGTCTCGGTTGCGTCTGCCTCAGGGAAGGAATGTAGCCGCTGAGGATGAGAAAATGTGACTTCCATCTCGCCAAAAGCATTGGCTTCAGTGGTACCAACGTCAGGCCCTGACTTGCCGCTATCCTTTCGGTTCATGAGGTTCATGGCGCTGGATTGCTGCCTTAATCTTCTTGTCGCATACGGTACATCCTGTACGGACAAGTCATCGTCCAATGGGGAGAGCACGGTCTTCCCAAGTACGCTTGACGCTCGTCGTGACACATCCACTGATCCTTCTGCCTGCTGGCTTGTTGTTGAGATCAGTTCATCCTCCAATGGACGCCTTCCATCGGTGGACATAGGAGAGGCATTGTCTCTGCTCCCGAGTTGAGATCTGTGGGTGTTGAAGGCGGCCCGTCTTCTCTTGTTTACTGGGTCGTCGATAGAAATCGACGCATCCAGAAGGGCATCTTTCAGCGTTTTCGGAACAGGCTCATCTTGGCCGAGGGTGGTTGGGGGAAGTCGAGCCGGGGTTTCATCGAACAGAATGGTCTGCACAACGCTCCCGAGGCTCCGAAGATTAAGAATGTTGTTCAACGTGCTTTGAGTCGTGCTTTCCTGTACGCTCATATCTCTTGCCTTGATCTGGCTTAAACGCCAAATAAACTCCCGAAGAGCCAGGAGCTTTGGTTCATCCTCTTGAACCAGTCCCAGGTTTCGCAGTTTGTTCAGCCATTGTTCGTCTTCCTCATTACGGCTGAACTTGGCTAGGGATTGAGTATCCCGGCCCGGCCTATTGGCCTGAGATGATCCCATGTGTGGATCTCGAGGCCGCCTGAAAGGCTTCCAGAAATCACCCCGCTCCGTCTTGGAAGCCCACAAGAGCGCTTGATCAAAGACGGCTCGAGATAATGGCTTCTGGAGTGTCTCCAAAAGTCCAAGCTCGCTAAAATCGGGAATCTGTGACGGCTTAAGGTGTGGCCGGATCTGCGGTAGCACGAGAACCCTGAGATACGCTTCGCTCAAGAACCGCTTCCCTGATGCAATGAATTCGGCAGCCGATTCACGGATCCAAGCGTTCGGGTGCATCGTGAATCGCGCCACTACGATAACCAGCTCGAGAAACGTTGGTTTCGTCAGAAGGCCGAGGTATGCGAGCTCCGCCAGAGAATGGAGAGCTCCTTGCACCACGTATTCCTCTGGATCCGTCACTGCCTGAATCATGAGTGGGAGAATAAACTTCTCCAGGGTACTGGTTCCAAGGAACGCTGACATGCCCACAATGGTGTCGAAAAACGCACACTTCAGCATCCAGTCCCGGTCGTTCAAATAAGTGTTGAGATGTGTGAGGATGATATCGTTTGCTTGTGCGACGCCAAAGAATATACACAGATCCGGGACGGAACCGAGAAAAGCACGACGGACTGAGGAATCTGAGTCCTCGATGAGCGTCTTGGTATGAGCCTCAAAGACTTCGACCAGATCTCGCCGCGCATCGTCAAACAGACCATCGAAGGCCGCTTCGGCTTCGTTCCCTGGCTCGATTTCGGGGTCCGTGATAGTCGCCGAGCCATCTGCCCTAAGTGTGGCCGCCATCGCCAGAAACCGATCTGCCGTCGTGGCAAGCGTCCCAATTGATGATGCGTATGTAGCTCTGACATTAGGGCCGGGCGTACGAGTCGCCCCCATCAGTGCCCCCTGCATCCGGGGTAACACGTACTCGAGGAATATTTGTGAGTTGATTGGTGTAACGACTTTCACCATGTCGAGCAGTTGGGTAATAGTCCGAATCACAGAAACGACGACCATGTCAGACTTGTCATTCAGGAGGGTGATGAGATATGGCAGGACCCGGTCCAGTTTGGCCTCATCCGTCAAACGCTCGGAAAATGCCAGCATTATATCACAGGCTGTGATCTTCGCCGCGGCATGGGCGGAGTTGCGAAGTGACGAGACGACCATCGTCAAGAAGATCAAGGTACCATCATCCGCCGATGGCTGCTTGTCGGCCACGAAAACATGGTGCTCGTTATTCTGAATATTCAGCCGCACTGGGAAATGGCCTAGCCCCAACCTCGGTGGAGGCAAGGTTGGGGGGCGGCCGGTTTGTATATGGTCGTCTTGGTGTCCGAGGAAGTAGCTGATCTTGTCAAAGTCGAGCCATACACGTTCAATCCTCTTGTCGGCTTCCCAAATATCCTTGGCAGATTCTGGGGGTGAGTAGCGGTAAGTCGAGGGATCCGTGATAAGCTCCATGTATTGGTGCAGAAAACTGTAGAAATAGGTGGGGAACACTTTCCCCTTCCAGAAATCGAGATGCTGTTCTGCCGAATACCTCTTCTGGGGGTCTAATTGTATCATGTGGGAAATCATTTCCCTGAGCTCTCTATCCGGTATCCGGCTGAGGTGTGATATGTTAGGGTCATATTCACCCCTTCGGTACTTGTAGAGCTGGCTGAGACTGAAGATGGGCGCCTCCAAGAACAGCTCGGCAATAACACAACCAGCGCTGAAGACATCCATGGCCCATGTGACCTTGGCATTTGGATCGTGTTCCTCTCCAGGTGGCAGGAAGCGCTCTGGCGCCAGATAGCAAGTCCTTCGACCAGAGGTATCGAAGAAGTAAGAAAAATCGGCCGGGTTGTCTTCCGGTAACGTAACGCGCTTGAACGACGAGGAAAAATCGGAGAGATACAACCAGTTCCACGAGGTCACCAGGGTGTTCTCTGTCTTGATATCGCCGTGGTATATGTCCTTACTGTGGCAGTCGCGCAGTGCGCAGAGCAACTGGAAGGCCAACCACTTTTTCTCAATGTCCTCCAAAAACGGACGGGTGCTGAGCCGGTCGTACAGTGAGTTGTAGCAAAACTGTCTCACAAGATATCCGTTCGTCTCGGTCTCGATAGCCCGTTGATAAGGTAGAGCATTCGGAATATCAGCTAAAGCCTCTCGTTCGCCTGCCGCATGCCAAATCAGCCTCGCACTTCACGTTGAGGGGACTCCTCGGGGGCACAACGCACGAATGATTGCCCGCTTATATTTCTCCAGAGGCATCTGGTACGGCTTGTTGAGGACCTTGACAAGCACCACCCCGTCATGGTGGCGCGCGCGAATACTTTTCATAAACCGCGCCGTACCGATCGACTTCTCGTAGACCAGGTCCGCAAGCTCGGGAACATCAATCCCAGCGGCCCCCGGCGGGGGCGCCGTCAGCGAGAACCCTTGGCCCATTATGGAAGCCTCGGAAGGCCGCAAAAGTAAGGCCACCGCTCCTAGCTACGGGAATAGAAGAGGGCGCGTTGCATCTTGAATGAGGCTCTAGAAAGTGAACAGAGGGGAAACTTTGTGTGTCGCGTTATCGACGGCAGTAGGTGCGCTCTGGGTGGGCGGGAAAACTTGCGAAGTCTCGGGGGCGCGATGGATATTTGCGTGGCGGCTGGCACCGCAAACTTCTTTTGAAGATGACCAAAATATCGGTTTATGTCCAGGTGATGATGTTGAGCTTTTGGTCAAGTCCATACCCTGATGACGGCACAAAAAGCCAATCAGAGAGCGGCATGATAAGATAAGCCCCTTGGCCAGGCAGCCCGCCCCCACACTCTAGCCCAGTAAGCAATGACCTTACACCTGGGAATTTCACGACCACCTGGAAAGATCCAAAGTAGACAGAGGCATGACTCTGCATGATGTCGGAGCAGCCAAATCAACCATATCTAGGTACGAACTTACGGATAGTGATTCCAGGAGCCGAAACCATGCCTGGCAGCCAAAAAAAAAAAAAAAAAAAAAAAAAAAACACCATAGGCGTTGTTACTAAAGGTTCCACAAAACCTGGGATTGAAACTACCAAATTTTGTGTACCTTTCTCTGGCAAGGACCAGACCCACAAGGCATGTTTTCCCATGCATTTGCAACTTGGAATCGGCACCCGTGGGGACAAATCATGCGCAGCGTTTCAAACACTTCTTGCGGTATTTCAACTAAAGTAAACTGGAGCTCTTCGTGGATTCGAAAGATGCTCGTAGAATGTCTGGATGCTAGCTGTAGCATGCATGCTAGGCCCCGCCTGGCCTTGATCTGAAGATACAAGCTATCTTCCATCTCCCTTGCTTTCCAAAAAAAAAAAAAAAAAAAAAAAAACCCCCCCCCA
>Ga0247765_1000501_pt1 | contig 30065 bp, 34 predicted proteins | sample UWRJL106311C6_FD_179949 | JGI IMG/M metagenome (GOLD analysis project Ga0247765, IMG submission 179949) | Plant litter microbial communities from Arlington Agricultural Research Station in Wisconsin, United States - UWRJ-L106-311C-6 | ecosystem: Environmental > Terrestrial > Plant litter >...
GGTTTATCTTCCGAGTTCCGTTGAATTCTTCTTTTCGTATGTTCGTATTTGATGCCACAACCTCTTCAGCGCCCTCGATACATTGGATTTCTCGGATCTCCCCTCTGCCGACTAGAGACCATTGCGAAATTGTGGGCTCGCGAGAAAGCGTCCACAACCCCGTTCATCGAAAACATATCAACTGAGTCTTCCTGCTATGTTCATCTGTAGGGCTTGCGTGAGGAGACTCGCATCAACTTCGATCGAGGCTAGACTATTGGTTCACCCTCTTCGACCTTGCGTGGCTCTCGGATCGATTCAGCGCGCCATCTCGACAACGTCAACTACTCCTACCCAACAAGATTCTCCGCAACAAATAACAGCCATCGCAGACGCTCCACACGCGCCACACGCTGAGGATAAAACCGACCCGGTCGATGCAGCACATGGAAAGAAGCTGGAGTGGGTGGTGAACAAACACCTCCGCTACTTGAACAACAACTTCAAGATTGCCGAGCATGTTCTTAAAACCCTGGAGAGGGGCGCCTTCGATGAGGCCCTGCTCTTGACTCGCAAGGCCAGCCGGGACCACAAGGTGACAGTCAGCTGGAATCACCTCATCGACTATCTTCTGAAGGGCCAGCGCTTGAACGCTGCAATAAAATTGTACAACGAGATGAAAAAGCGAGCCCAGCTTCCGGACTCCAAGACGTATACCATCATCTTCCGCGGCTGCGCTGGGTCCGAACACCCAAAGTTGGCGCTCGCTGAAGCCACAAGGATTTACAACTCGATGCTGGCCCACGAGCGTCTGAAGCCGAATACTATTCATCTCAACGCTGTTCTTGAGTGCTGCAATCGTGCTGGCGATCTCGACACCTTATGGACAATCCTGGCAACCATCAACGATGGCTTGCGGGCGCCCAACAACCAGACATACACAATCATCTTCAACGCTTTGCGGAACAGACCGGATCAGCGAGCAGGGCTTGATGAGGAGGCCACAAATCACAACCTTCGGATAAACATCGAGAAGGCAAAGGTGATCTGGAAGGACGCTGTAAAGCGCTGGCGGAACGGCCAGATACTCATTGATGAGGAACTCGTCTGCTCCATGGGCAGGATGCTTGCCTCGGGCAACATCAAGGATAGGCAAGCCGTTTTTGCCTTGCTTCGGCAAACAATGAAGCTCCCAAGGCTCGACAGGATGGACTGGGCTTCTATCAGCGGCGAAGCCGGCAAAACTGGTCAAGAAGAGGCAGGGAACGCACAGCATGAAGCCGAGGAAGAATATGAGGAAGAAGCTCAGCAAGAAGACACGGCGCCAAAGCAGGTTGCTGAAAGTCTCCAATACGCGGTACCAGGGCCGAATACGCTGTCCCTTATCATGATGTGCGTGCAAAAAACGGATAAGCCGTCGCTAGCACAGAAATACTGGCGGTACTTGACGACAGTTTGCGGCGTAACACCCGACAAGGACAACTACCTAAAGTACCTCAAGGTCCTAAATTCAACAAGGGGGAGCACACACGCGGCTGACGCCATTGTTGCCATGCCCAAGGAGTTCCTGAACGCTTTCGCCCTCCGAACCGCCATGTCCACCTGCATCCACGACGAGCTCAATCGGCACGCTTTGGAGAATGCGTGCAGGATATTCGACGCTATGGTTAGGAAGACACTCTATCCCGATCCTCTCACAATGCGCCTATTCCTACAGGTGGCACGTGGCAGTATCCGTCATCTCTACGAGAAACACGATAAGGATGAAGTAGCAGCCAAGAAGGCTGTTGGAAAGCAGATTGTCACTGCGGTTGACCGCATGTGGGAGCCATTCCGCATTCTAATGAGCTCGTTCTCGTTTTCAAACCAGTCCACGAGGTCACCAGAACACATGTGGAACCTCACGCGAGGGGAGGTACAGGAAGCCATGGCAACGGCACGACGCATGATCGCGGCCATGGACAAGGTCACGTTCGAGGACATGGCAGACCCCAACGTGTGCAGGACACTGAGGAACAGACGCGTCGTCCTGAACAACCTAGTCGAGCGCTACATCCTCAAGGAACACAACTCGGTCGACGATATCGACAAGCCCAGGTTATCTCACGAGCAACGGCTCAGAAATGAGCTAGGAGAGTGTCTCCAAAAATAGGCAGGTTTTGTTTTTGCTGTATGATACTGTGTAGATAAATTTTCAGCCCCTTTCTCTCTGTTAAATCATTGTGCCTATGTACTTCGTCGTGGCAGGCAGCTAGCTATAAGGCGTGCTGGTCCGTGCACCGCTTGTGTTGCTTAAGGAGCTCAGCAGCATTGTTCGCAGATCTGCAACGCGCTTGAGGGCGAAAAAAAACACGCCTGAAATCCACCACCGATTGGAGAATTCGTTGCACTCAGTCTGGTCGCATCGCATCCTCGCTTCGTCCTTCGCCATCTTTGCTAGAACATCCCCCGTCACCTCTGACGATCGAGGACTCAATTCTTCGCAGGCAGCATTTTGAAAGTCTGCAGCAATGGCAGCAAGCAGGAATGTGACGAAGCAGGTCGCCACTGACTTTGAGAAGATCATTCACGATGGTAACTTCTCCCCGGCCGATTGCGCAACAAGGTGCGCGTGAAGATCCAGGCTGACTTTGGCCCCTCCACAGCTCGCGATCGTAAAAAGAACGAGGCCCTTGCCGCGAAGATCTTCAACAAAGACCGACGCTCGAGTACCCCGTTGAATGGACCCTCGTCAAGCACAGGTTCTCTCGCCAGCCGCGCTGGCGTTAAGAAGGTTCGCCAACACCTGCATCGAGCGAATGCATATCTCTCGTGGAGTCTCAAACTGATCCAAGTTTCGTTACCTAGACCCAGCAGCGCGGCGGAGCCTCAGTCAAACCCCGCCACAGCACCGGTGACATCAACGGCGAGTGGGTGCATGATCTTCACGACAGCCATGACGCAAGGCTGAGTTCGCTAGCCTCTCGCATCACAACCCCGAATCTTGGGCTCTCGGCGAATCGTCCCTCTCGGCGTGCCAAGCAGGTCGCCCAGGCTTTGATCCGGACCGAGTTCAATCAGCCCGCACCCCGTCTTGTGGATGCGACAGTTCCGGCTGTGCCTAAGACACCGCTCAACCATGGATTGACAATCCGCGGCCTCGCCGGGCCATTTGTCTGCCTCGCACAGAACTTTGCCCCCGGCACGACCGCGGCTGACATTGAGAGCGCCATGACTCCGGTCTGTGGTATCATCAACCGATGCAGGATTATAAAAACGCAACCCATTGTCATCGCCGAGGTGACATTCCCTAACAAGGAGGGTGCTGATCGGGCTGTTGATGCTTTCGATGGCCAAACTGTGAGTTCTCTTTACCTGAAGTGGCGACAAGGTGACTGATAGCTCGGTTAAAGGCCGATGGGCGTGTCATCAAGGTCTATCTCAAGCCCGGCAACCAAGAAACACCAGATAGTCAGCTTCCCGGCTTCCAAGCCCCGAGCGAGCCGCGTTCCATGCGTAGTGACGGAGTCATCGACGGCAGTATGGGCTTTGACGATCCCATGGAAACCGATCGTTCTTTTGCCAACGGCGGAAATGGAAGACGGCCTCCTCGTGGTCCGGCATCCGAGTCAAACAACCTATATAGCGACGACATGATGCGCTCGAGCCGCCGGGGAAGAGGATTCAGCCGTGACAGATCATACTAGAACTTCGGGCGCATATTTAGGCGCTGCCAGGCGGCAACCGGGCCAGAGATTCTTTCTCCAGTGCTGCTTGCCAGGCACCCACTCGATGTTAACTTGATCAACACCTGAGTATTCATTGCAACAATCTCGCGAGATTTCTCCATATTCCCCTTGACGACTTATTCCACCCGAACGCGGCTTCACCAAATTTCCAGTGTGATACGGGACGTGGGTAAACATAATACCATTCTCACCGCCCAAAAGTAGACAACTTTGCCTGTTCTCTCCTGGTTCTTCTGTTCTCCTTCTCCGAGCCCAAGTTTGCCCTATTCTAATAAAGCAAGGTGTAACAAGGCGTTTCTTCTTTTTTTTTTTGGTACGGTTACAGTCCTGTGCGGTACGGGAGGCGTTGCTGGTTGGATGCTGTGTCTTTGGCTGGGAAATGATTCTGGGATGGCTGGGCATGGATGGCATTGTAAACAAAAAAATGCAGAATTGATCGCATTTACTATTGCGAACAGAGGTTGTTGTTCGTTGAATCTTTCCCAACCCACCTCATTAGAGCGATGTTGTATATGCTTCATATTTTCCCGGCTTGACTTACAACAACTCACCAAGAATAGAATTCATGATCATGGTAACGATATGCAATGCCCAAAACCAAGTCCAAAACCCTAACCAGCTGACTGGGTGAGATCATCCAATTTCCACAATAACGTGAGACGCCACGACGGATATAATAGCTCAGAGCAGCATCAAGATGATGCGTATGACGATATAAACTGTGCCAAACAAGATGCTAGTAAAGCCAAAGCGTATGCCTGCCTGTCTTGCTATCCCCCATCACATGAATAACGTAATCTCCACAATCAGCAATCCTCTAACCTCCTGATCCGCCCGACCACCACATCACCTGGGGGCACGTTGTAAACATTCAAACATGAAGAAGGAAAAAACAAGGCCTCCCGCAGTCTGCCCAGCATCCATAAGCGCAATCATTCCCGCATTTCGCATTCCCGCAAACAAAGTGACAGTGATCTGTCAGTCTAGCCATTCATCAAGTACCGTCCTCGCCCTCTCCTTGAGTGTGCGCAATCTGCTCCTTAGGCTCCCCTTTCCCTCTGCAGTGCAGGTCATGATGTCGCCCCGCCCGAAACTCGCCGACACACGAGTCAGTGGGGTTGACAAGCCACACCCTACCGGCTAGCCCACTAGTTCATGACGATCTCACTTTCCAACCGCCGCGCTATGTCATACCTGAAGAGCTTGGTGGCAGTCTAGCGGGGGTCGGGTGACCTAGTAACGTCATAAAAAACAGTACTCAGATGGAGATGTGTATCTCGAGCGTAAGCATATCTCTTCCAGACGGAAGCAAACGCGTTACGAGATCATGGTTCATTAACCGTGCTTGAGGCTCAGTGCCACTGACCCTGACCACTGCCGCTCGGCATGAACCCTTCCTCGAGCGTCCGCTCCTCCAGATTCCTGATAAAGTCGCGATTGTTGCCGCGTCCCGTCTGCTGTGCACGGCTTCCTCTCCTTCCCGGTCTGCTGGACTGTTGGTCAAGACCGACCAGGCCATCAGGTGGGGGCGGGTAGTACGCAGGGCTCGGCTGCAACCTGATAGGCTGACTCGGGTCGAGATGGCTCGCGACCCTTTGGATAGCGGCCGGAATCCCGCTCTGTTGCTGCTCCATCGTCGAGGCACGTTGCCTTGGTCGAGCTTGTTGCTGGTACATATTGCTCTGTGGAGCGCCCGAGTAGTTACCAGGCGGCATTTGCACCGGCGGCTGTTGCATATTCATCTGTCCGCCATACCCAGCCTGCTGTGAAGCATATGGTGGTGGCTGACCGGTGTGTCCACCAGGGGAGTACATGTTGTTGCTCCCATACACAGGTTGTGCTTGGGGGTGCGGCTGTTGCGGGTATTGCCCAGTCGCCATCGAAGCGTAAGCATTCTGCGTGGCCGAGTTAGCCTGCGCTTGGGCAGCCTGGGCCCGTTGTTTGCTCAGAGCCTCAGCCTGCTGTTGCTGCTGCGTTCCAGGAGCAGGCGAACGGTTCAACGAGCTGGACTTCAAGTTCATTGGTGGAACAAAAGGTCCCGTGTACTTCTGTTGGGTGATGAATGGATGCAGTTTCGCCTGCTGTGGGGACCATCTCTCCAAAGGGTTAATGGTTAACAAGCCCCTAACAAAATCGATAAAGGCAACACGATTACTCATTTCTATACCATAATCAGTCAATCATGTGCCTCAGTGCCCAAGGTATTCAACTCACCTCGGTCAATCTCAGACTGCTTCATGTTTTTCCGGGGCATCGGGTAGGACTTGATGATTTCGGGAAGCGTGTTGGCCTGGAAGTACTTCTTGCTTGGCTGCTCCTTCGTTCCGTGCTCTCGCGAGTACTGTTCCATGCTCTTTAGATGGTACGTCCGTCTTCCGTACTCGTCCTGCCGCTTCTCGAAGAATTCACCGGCTTGTTTACCCATTTCGATCATCCAATTCGGCGGGTTTCCAAGCATCTCGACAATCCTTGATACTTGATTGTACTCGGAGGAGCCAGGGAAAAGCGGTAGGCCAAGGAACAGCTCTACGACAATACACCCCAATGACCACATGTCAATGGCGGATGAATAAGGGAGCCCGAGTAATACCTCTGGTGACCGGTAAAACCGCGATTGGATGTACGTGTAGACTGTTTGCCGTTCGTCGCAAGCAGACCCAAAGTCAATGATCTTGATGATTGGGCTCTCAAGGTTCTTCAGAAGAATGTTCTCCGGCTTCAAGTCGCAATGGATCAGCCGCGCCTTGTTCAGTAACGCAAGCCCGTTAAGGAGCTGCTGTGCAAAGACGCGGACAAGGGTCGTGCTGAGGCCTCGGAACTGGTTTTGCTTGATGAGCTCATACAGGTTTACACTGAGCAGCTCAAACACTAAGCAAAGATGTTGCTTGTGGATGAAAGTGTCTTTGAGCCTAAGGAGGTGGTGGTCATCGTTCTTGTCCAGCTTGGTATTGAGCTGGGTACCCACGTATTAGCAGGCATGTGCGGGAATTCAAGTAGAGGTAGGGCATACCAAGTCCAAGACGGACACTTCCATCATACTTTGGTTGAAGTACGCTGTTCTGTTCTTGATAACCTTAACGGCTACCACTTCTTGTGTCTTCATGTTCTGGCACTTGACAACCTGCCCGAAAGTGCCCTGTCCAAGCACATCGAGAATAAGATAGCGATTCCTACAACTCGTCAGCAACTCCATTCTAGTGCTCAGCCTGGAAAGAGGCCTGACATACTTGTGACCCGCTTCTTCCGAACCCAAAATGTCATTGACGTAGAGAATGTAATCGCTGTCCTCATTATCGTAGCCGTCATTCTTCACGCCCTTGCTGGGTTTGGTCAAGACTCGGCGGGGATTTCGCGATGATTCGTACTTGAAGCTTGGATTGCAGATTCGGTACGTTGCAGGGAGGTGGACTGTGAGCGCTTGGAGGGGCTGGGGGCATAAGTTAGATGCACGAGATCGGTACTGACAAGAAACAGATGCGATTGCAAACTTACGCTGATGAAACCGCCTTCGGGGTTTGCTCTCCGGAACGCAGGCTGCGTGTTAACCTTGGGTTTCAAGTCTCCCGGGCTGCGGATCTTCTTAAACTCTGGCACCGGGCCCTTATCGGTCAAGGACATGACCGATGGTGGTAGCGCCGAGCGGCGTGGCGACTTGGGATCATACGAACCGTCCATTGCGCTCATATTCGACGGGGAGTAGCTATCCTGCCCCGAAGCATACGCGCTAAGAGGCGGTAGCTGGGGACCGCCTTGTCGAGAGCTGTAGTACGAGCCCTGCGCGGGATAATCGGAGGGACGTGTCGGCGATTGACGCTGTGTCGGCTGCTGCGAAAATTGACTCGGCCCGGGTTTCGCGTAGGGCGACGTAGGAGACATTATCTCCATGGGGGAGTATCGCTGGGCTGCTTGCGAAGGCTCTTGCGGAGCGTGCATGCCAGCGGATCGGCCGCCCGACAGGTGATGCTGATGATGGGGTCGCATGGGGTATTTCATGCTCGGGTCCATGGGTGAGTATGGATTCTGGGGGTCCTGCATGGCGACGTCGCCGTTGCCGTCGCGCAGCTGGGGGCTCGTGACAGGCGACACAGTTGAAGACTGTTGGGGATTCAGGCCACCCTGGTACTGGTCGTATTTGAAGCCGGCCGGAGGCGGCTGCTGCTGCTGCTGCTGCTGTTGTTGTTGTTGTTGTTGTTGTTGCGCGGGGATCTGGCCGGTGTTGTAGTCTCGCGGAGACATTTGGCTACTGCCGTTATAGCGACGTGAGCCGCCAGCACCAGCAGGATCGGAGTAGGCCTGCCATTGCTCCATGGCTTCTGGCAGGACGGCTAGGGAGCCACTTCTCAGGTGATAAGGAGTTCTGCAGTGCAGTACGGTGCAGAGAGGTCGGCGTCAGGTCAAGGCGAAGTTGGCGGGTTTGGGCGTCGAGGGGAAGAGGACCCGCTCGACAGAGGAAGCGGGCCAGTTACGAACCCTGCTAACTCAGAGCTGAGCTAGTCTTGGCCCAGCGCGTTAAAAGCGGCTGGGAAAGAACAAGCAGGGTGCCAGCAAAGACGGAGAGCCGAGAAGCCAGTGAAAATTAACCAGGGTTTGAAGCGGGCAAGACAAGGGGGAGCGATTTGCCAGGCACTTCGTTGCTGTGCAGTGTGAACAGAGAAGCCCGAGCTTTCAGATGGTGGCTGCGGACTGGCGAGCGGGGAATTGGGCCCAGCACAGCGCTCGAGTACCTATGTATTCATTGCGGATGTGTCTCCAGACGCCAAAAGCCATGTGTGAGGAAACAATGTAGATAGAGAGCTGAGAGAAACATGGAAATATCCACTGGTTATGGTCTCACAATTAGTCCTGGACAGCAGTTTTCGAGGCTCAGGTTCCTGGCAAGGACGATGTGCCGCCGCAGCAAAACATTCACCATCTATTCAGCCACGCAGCACAGACCAGCACATCTGTTGGGCATCCAGTTGCTATCCCCCTCTGCTCCTCGTCAATCTACAACAGAAACCAAGCAAAGGCTGGCGACAATGAGTGATTGTCACACAGCAGATACAAATGAATCTCTCTTGGGCGTTCAAATATAAACAAACTCCGCAGCGATCCCTATTGATCTGGTGTTTTAGAAACTATAATCGCTCCAGAGCCTTATGTGCGCAGTGCACCAGTCCAACGAAACCCAGCTCGTAATCAGGTGCGAAACCCTGGTGGAGAAAAGTTGATGTAGCACAGTGGTGGCGGCGACTGGGAACTTTGAAACCGCGTGGCGCCGAAGCATTCATTCAATTGCTCACGAAACTGGTCGACCAGCGCTTTGTATTGCACATCAGGCCAAGCCTGAACCCGGGATGAGTGAAAGGAGCAAGGGTTCGTATCTCTCTTTTTTTGTCTCTCTGTTCAGCTTTGCTCTCTCGGTGCCCGACCTCCTCAATTCAATCAACTTCTCACTGTTTGCAGCACATTGCCTTGTCAGATGGTGGAGCAATGAAGGCAACGGAACACGCCGCGTTTAAAAACAAACACTCATCCTACAAAAGTTGAACGGCAGACTAACATGGACTCCCTTGCAGAGTTGGGCATCAACCTTCCGACCCTAGCTGCGAGCCCAGAAATCGATCTTCCCTATAACCGCCCAAGGTGCATCATGCCTCATCGGGAAAGTCGACGGAGCCAATCATATCTTAGATAAATGGCTAGAACGCCTTCCCATCACCACCACTTTTTGAAGCAAAGGGGGGAGGAGAGTTCCATGCGACTGAAATTCCGGTAAAAATTTGCGGAGGGGGTATCTTCGATGAAGTTCGACCTATCTGCAGTTGACCGATCCCTACCATCACCAGCTCAGAAAACAAAGCTGGTCCAAAATGCGCGGTATTTGCGAAATGCGGTGCTCCTTTCGTCCATCCAAGAACATTAAGAAGCGTTCCCATATTACAATCTTTTCGTTACCATTCCCAGGCCCGTTGTAGCTTCTCTGTGGATTACCCCTTCCTGCCCATTTGCAAAACCATGGGCTCATTGCCCCTGTACTCGCCGTACGCCACATCCAGTGATAAAGGTAAGACAGCATCGACAAGGAAATGGCCCCGACGCCGTTTCCGAAGTGTCAAAAGAAATCCCCAACCCTAGGAAGTTGAGAAACCCAGGTCAGCTGGTGTAGCAGAAATTCGTGAACTCATCAAGGAAAGAGCTGGCGGACGAAGGACATCGCGATGCTTCAAGAGGTATCCAGCGCTAAAAAAAAATCATTGGGAAATTTTCAGAGAGAGAAAGAGGGAAACGCAACTACAGAACCCAGCCGCGAAGTAAATCAGGCACGTGGGAGTGACTAGCCGGAAAAAAAGAAAGGAAAAAATGTAGAGGAAGCGGAAAAGAGAACGTGATCCAGCAGACCGAAAGTAGCACCCAAATCCATCATCAAATCCCAAATCTTTTGTCTGAACGATTGTCCCAAGATCTCGCACACTGCAAAGGGGAGAAAACGTCTCGACGCATATGCATATCCCATCCATAACGTCCCAAACAAGAATGGCTGCCAAAGGGCAGCAAAGAAATCGTAACGGCGTTGAGAGAGGGGAATTTGCAATGCCTGCAGAGCTACTTGTAAAGCGAGCTAGGCCTGGTAGCCCGAGAATCCGTTGTTGAAGTTCTGGGCCGGAGGTGGCTGGTTCCACTGAGCATTGGGAGCCTGTTGACCACGACCGTACCCGCCAGCACTGGGCGGGCCGGTGAATCCCATGGGTTGCGAACCGTAGCCGGCAGGCGACTGTGTCTGGGCAGCGGGATAGTTCGGTTGCTGGCCTGGACCATACGAACCCACTGTTAGCAATCAATCTCCCATCAACTAGCCCTGGTCTGGGCCCACATACCGCTGTACTGATTGAAATACGTCGAAGGCGTGCCGGGATAACCTCCAGGAGTCTGAGCACTCTGTGGGCTGTACTGCTGGTTGGGGTCAAACTGCTGCTGGCTCGGCGTCTTGTCTTTGCCCCACTACATGGTATTAGCAATTACCCACGGCGAGTTTGAAGAGTGGGACTTACGCTGCACTTCAGCGGGCGGCCATTGACATTGTAGCCATTCAGCTGGCAAATGGCCATGGCGGCATTCTCATGGGAGTCCATCTTGATGAAGGCAAAGCCACGATCAGCTTGGAAGCGAGACTCAACAACATACCCAAAGTTCTGGAAAAGTGGGACCAGATCATTCTGAGTCGTGTAGGGCGTCAGATTGCCAACGTAGCACGTCGTCTGCCAGGCTGGCGTCTGGTTGACAATCATGTCATAACTGTGGACACCGTGTGTTGGAAAATGGTGATGACCATACGGAGTGGTGGGTGTCATTCCCATCTGCTGCATGGCTTGCTGTTGGGCAATGGAAGGTTGACCCTTCTGGTTCGCCCAGTTGCAGCGAATCGCGCGGGACCCGAGCCACTCACCATCCATGGAGCTGAGGGCCTTTTCGGCATCGGGACGGTCACGGAATGCAACGAAACCATAGCCACGAGAACGGCCGGTTTTCATGTCCCACATGACACGAGCCTCAGACACGGACCCAAAGGCGGAAAAAGCCTGCGACAGGACCTCATCATTCACTTCGTTAGAAAGATCGCCAACGAAAATGTGGAAATGGTTCGTGGTGTCCTCTTTACTCGTGGTGTTGGACTGATAGGCCCAGTTCACCCGAATTTCCTGCTGCCAGTCAGAAAAAATCCCACGTCCAATTTAGGATAACTAGCATACCGATTGATGGACGCGACGGCCATTCAAGGTCTGCATAGCACGCTCAGCGGCACCGGGGTCATCATACTCGACGAAGCCATAGTTGTAACCCTTGGCCTGCATATCAAGATTAGCAACAATGCCGACACTGCGATGGAGCTGGTTATGCTCGGTGGGCAACTCACGTTCTTGTCGGGAATAATCTTAACATTCTGGACATGTCCCGTTGTCTCGAAGATTTGACGAAGAATATCTTCGGTCACACGAGGGTCGAGTCCTCCCACGTACAAGGCGCGCTTGTTCGGTTCAGGTGCAGCACGACGGGCAAACGGGCCGCCGCTGCTCGGGGAAAGGATCCCGCTGCTCTTGTCACCGCCACCGCCGAGAGGGGAGGTGATAGCAGTCGGGATCGGGTTCGTGTTCTGCGGGATGTGCAGAGGCGGAGGCGGCAGATGCGTTGGATTCGACGAGGTATTCTGACCATTCTCGTAACCCGGCGCGCCAGCATTTGGCTGGGGCGGGGGAGGCAGCGGGGCGCCGCCGGAGGAGGGGGGACCGCTGTCAGCCATGTCGAAAAGAATCAGACGAAATGGTAGGAGCCGAGAAGATATTGAGTTGGCGCAAGCCTGTCGGCCCTAGAGCGCAGCAAGAACTGAGCACGAGCACCTGGTGAAGTGTCTCTGCTCGGGGAAGGAAGAACGAGGCGACCTCTCTTCCTCTTGGTGCTGCGAGGCGCGCAGCGAGAAAGGATGGATGCGATTAGAAAGACGATTGATGAAAATTTCAATCTGATCAAGCGCACCGGAGAAGTTCCGCCGGAACCAATCGCCTGCGGAGAGGAAGGAGATGGGCGACGTGCAAACGGCAAACGAGCCAAGGATGTTGCTTGGCGTCGACGAGATGGAAGAGGACTGGGAAGGCACCGGCGCCGAGTGCGACGATATGAGACAGCTCAAGGTTAAGAGAGAAGCTGGCGCGCGAAGAAAAGGCACGACCTCAACAGCACAGCGCAGCGACGATGCCGAGAGGGCGTGGCAAAGACAGACAGGGAGGATGCTGATGATAAGGGAACCCAGAAGGCGAAAAGAAAACGACGAGGCAGGAGCGAAAAGAAATAGCCGTCAAAGGAGGAAATCCCTTGATAATTCACAAAAGCAGCCGGTCCAGTATGATACTTGTCGGTTCTCCACGGTGGCGGTCGAGGCAAGGGAGGAAAAATCAAGAGAGGGAGAGCTGCGGCAGTGACGAGGAGGGGGAGGATTTTTTTTCATCGTGCCACTGTCCTGGGATTGGTTGAGCTGCCCACGGATTGGGGGAGACCGGTCAGGCGCAAAATTCAGGGCCTACCTGGGGTGCGAAGGGTGGCGTGGCCATAGCGGCTTACCCCTCACCACTGCGGCACTGGGCGGTAGCGTACTTTTGCCATCTGGACTGCGGACCCCCGCTTGCACCAGCAGGCCAGACCCAAGGTGCCCCATCCCGCCAATTGTTGTATCAGGAACTTGTTTGACAGCGCCTGCTGCGGCAGCATCCAGCATCCACAAAGGGCTCTACACCAGATAGTCGTGACTCGCTGCGTGCTTGGGGATATTTCTGCTCGAGGATGCTTCAAGGCAGGCAAAGAAGTAGAAGCAACGACAAATGGCCCTGAACCAACACGGTCAATAACAACGGCTCGCGGAAGATTTTGAAACTCACTGATATCGCGCCAACGCCCTGCTTCCTTGCTAGTTGGTGTAGGTCCTTCGTTTGTTTTTTATTAATACCAACCCCTCCCATTCCCGCAAACCAGACTTGTCCCTAGTCGGGTAGAACTTTCTGGATCCCGGCAGCTTCGCAGCATCCCCAGCGATGGCGGGTAGCAGCCTGCATGAGAGTGAGATGAAGATAAGTTCGTTTTTACTATTGCATCACTCTCTTAAAACAGAATCTCTGTGCCGTCTATCTTGTCCAGATGACACTGTTTTTTTTTTCGCCTGTGAGGAGGTCGGCGACTGGACAATCATGCTTTCGTCCTCTGCCCAGGGCGACAGTCACAGCTGCTGAATTGACCCCGCGGGTGCAGTTAACGTCAGGTATCAGTGAGTGAAGCCCCGACGCCTGGCAGCGGCTGGCAGGCGGACTCCAACAGGCAGTTTGACAATAGAGCCAATAAGAAGGCAGTGGCACTCAGTTTTGCGAGCAATCAATCCCAGCAACAACCCCCACAAGAGCCGCACACTTTCACCCCATTACAGCTGACCCACTATACGAAGTTCCTAACAAGCATCTTCCATCTCTCTTCAACAAACCTCATGCAATCGCGAAAGCAGCCCTGACTTTATCCAAATCCACTCCATCATCACATACAGAGCTTGACTCGGAAGCTGTAGACAAGATGGCGGCAAGACCGGCACTCGAGCAACTGCAGGAAACGTTCAATGAATTGGTGCGTTGCAGACCTCTACTGAGGTCTAATTAACCCACTGACAAGTGCAGCTCATACACACAGGCAAAATCGTCAAGAGCAGCACGAGGGACGGTAAACTCGGTAGCCCACGGCTGGCTGTTGCAGGGAACCCGAAAATTGACTCGTCTATGGATTCGTTCAATGGCATCCTGAACGAGCTAGAGTGCGAGATTGTAAGTCCCCCGAACCAGGTCGATCTCGGCAGTTACGAAGTAGCTCACCTGCCTGGATCAAAAGCTTCGCACAAAGGCGGTTTTGCTGCGTGATATCAAGCAGGTCGCGGACAAGAGGAAGCTACCTCAGCTAGAATCGAAGCCTATTGCACCACCGGCGCCCATGACCATCGATCTGCAATCTCCAAAGATGACAATGGCCTCCTCGGCCCTCCAAAATGCCAGCAGACCCCTGAAGCAGGAGAACAAGCCAGTCGCACCGTTCCCTAACATGGGACTCGACTTGACTGTGTCTCCAGAGGTGGCCCCGGCGCCGAGCCCCAAGACGTTATTAAACACAAAGACGCCCAAGAACTCGCCTCGTCCAGCTATCATAGCCGGCGCAGCCGGGAAGACCAGTAGCAGTACTCCCAAAAAAGACGGTAAGTCTTCCATATCGCGGCCCGTCACCGTTACGCCAATCCCAGTACCAGTCATTCCGATTGCTGCTCAAAGGAAGGCCGCCGTTGTGGCGCAACAGACCCATGCCCCAACAGCAACGCAGAGCTCGACACCAATCCCAGTTCCCGTTCCTAAGGCAGCTCCGGCTCCTGTCTCCATGCCATCATCCACACCAGCCCCAGCTCCCATTGCTGCTGCACCATCACTGCCACCTGCCCCGGCCGAGAAGATCTTTACCGACATGACGTTCTCCCTGGCACTACCTTCCAGCGACAGGCCAACGGCAAGTCAGGGTCAGTCACAAGATGCCGATCTCATGTCTCTGGGAACCAGTGCCAATCCGGCTAGCTTCAACGCAGATAGCTTTGCGGGAGGGGGCGGCGGAAACGGCCCAGCTGATGTGGCAAATATGGATCTTACTGGAGATCATGATGACGATACCAACATGACAAGCGTTGACGCCAAGATCGACGGACTGTTCGATCTAGGGCCCGGTGGGCTCGACAGTATGGACGTAGACTACGACCTAGGCGGTGGCGGCGACAGCAGCTTCAATGACATGTACTTTAACGACAATTCGGGGTCAGGCGAGTTTGACAGCACTTATTTCCAGCTCTGATGGGTGCAAATCTGGCATCCACGGGATCGGTGGGGATGTCATCCGCGCCATATTTTTATGTTATCTGACTTACTACTGAGTGAAGTACCGGGCAATGTGGGCTGGAGTTTGGCGGCTGGAATATAGAATACACTCAAGACAATTGGAGCAGTTTAGAAGGACCAAACAGGTCGGTACCAATCGCCAGATCGAGTTGCCGGTGATTCGAATATCAGTGAGCTCATATCAATACACATTACAATTCTCGCCAACTACCTATATGCACGAATAAACGGAAATATCAAGCGCTCTGGGCATCAACGTATCCTCCTCTGATTCGGCCCCTGAGTCATCTTCCACATATTCCCTAACATTCCGGGGAACCCCGGATTCCTCCAATCATTCCACTGGTTATCTAACAACCCAAACCCTTCATCATAATCCACTTGTCCCTCTCGCACGTAGTAACCCCCGCCCAGCACCCACACAGCCCAATCGGCATCATTATTCTGCATGTAATCCACCAAACACATTAGATAGCGGTGATCCTTCTCATTCAAACCACTGTGATCACCGCCCGTCATACCAACGCCAAACTCGCTGAGAATCAACGGGCCCGTCCACGGCCGGTTCTGTTCGAGCACAAACCCGCCGAATAGCCCGTACTGCGCCTTGACCACGTCGCACGACTTGAACGGGTCGGGGAAATTCACCGTGAAGCTGTACGCGTGCATCTCCCACACGTTCTTGCCCGCCCAGCCAGAGGTGTCGAGCTGCCGGTTGCGCAGGTGCGTTAGGTCTGTCCCACCGAGGGCGCCGCCCACAAGGATAAGCACGTCGGGGTGGGTAGCGTGGATGAGGTCGCCTGCTTGCTTAATGTAGTTATACCAGTCGGCGCGGCCGTTGAGGTCCTGTAGCAAGAAGGCGCGGAGCTCATTTCGCAGGGAGAGAGCTACGACACCACGATGCGATTGCGCCCATGAGGCCATGGCTTGAAGGCCCGCGAGCCACTCGTCGGTCTTGAAGTAGCGGGAGGACCAGGGGTTATAGCCAAAGGCCTTGTCCCACCAGCCGTTGCCGTCAGTCAGGTTGCAGCACCAGCCGGCTTTGGAGACGTGGTTGTCGAGGATGGTCATGATGCCGGCGGCGAAGAGCTTGTCGATGAGCGTACCCATGACGTCGCGAGTCGTGGCAGACACGATCCAAGGGTTTTTGGCGACGACTTGGTCGTACATGCGCATCATGGCGTCGAGGGGCACGGAGGCGTCGGAGGCGGCTTTGGCGAAGGAGTCGGAGACTTTGACAGAGGGGTTGAGGGCGTGGTCGTTGCTGTAGGTGAGACGTACGCAGTTGAAGCCCTGTCGCTGGATCCAACCGACGAGGTAGTCCATGGATTGCCGGTGCAGGCCTTCCGGGACGTTGGTCTCCATGTGTGCTGCCCAGTTCACGCAGCGGAGCTTGACGCGCTCGCCTTTGGCGTCGACGATCCAGCGGCTAGTGGAGGAGAGGGGAAGGGTTTGGGCGAGTATGAGAGGGAGGAGGAGGCAGACGAGAGCCACGAGATGGGTGAGTCGAGCCATGGCGGTAAGTTATTGTACTATACACCCGCCATATAATGCGTACAGTAGACAATAGCAAGGCGAAACAGCTGCTACGCCGTCGATAATAAAAGAAGAACGGGAAATAGCAACAGAGATGGGAGCTCGGAGTCCCCCCTCTCCTATAAACGAGTGTGGGATAAGCAATCAGGAGGGAGAGAAAGAGGAGACCAGTCGGTTGGGCCGAGAGGCAGACAAGATAATAAAAAAGGAGCGAAACAAAAGGAGGGAGTCAGGTCGATCCCGCATGTCATATTCAGGGCGCCACCGAGACAGACCTAATATATACACCAGGACACGATGGGCACTAGACCCAGCCCATTGAGCCAAATCGAACTGCCACCACCAATCGGGAGTCTTCACGGGGCCAGGTACAGAAAGACAAGAAAGCCGGGGCAGGAGCCCTCAACAGGGAGGTGTGATCCAATACCAGCGACAGCACAATGGCACGGGTTGGATGGATAGTCACGGTTTCCAGGATGGAATGAGATGATGGGGAGGGGGGGAGGTGGAAATCCAACGTTGCGCGCATCGACGAATGGAAACACGGAGAACAACAGAGCGGTATTCCATACGTGCTCCGGAGTTTATCAAGGCATCGGTACATAGCGAATGTCAGGGACTCTTGATAATTCGACTGAGGAAGAACCTGCAGGAAAAGAAGAGGATTCGTGAGCACTAAACGCACAGGAGGAAGCCTGTAAGCCCTACGATAAACCTGACTTGATCGGTCGCTAGCTACCTAGGTGACAGACAACTCACGCTTTTGTCACTGGGGTCTTGCCAGTAACAGCCGGTAAAACCGAAATAAAAGTCGGGCAGTCGCTGACCCCCTCCGAATGACCAAACCAATCCCTCCCAGCTTCAAAAGGCAAGTGAAAAAAAAAAAGGGGAAAACCGCAAAACCCCATGCCTCCGCCCTGTGATTGGACACCAGTGCAAATGGCCCGGAATGGGGCTGCATGACCAAGAGGCGAATGACGGGACGGGAGCAAGCCACTTGACCCTCCTTAGGGTCCTCCAATCTACACGCTGAAATCAAACGTGATTAGCGCAACCGCAGTCTTGGGGAGAAAAGGGATACATGGGCAATCTGGGCAATCTGGGCCCAGTGGGGGAACAATTTACTCGCTAGCTGGCAACCTCCCCTAGGTGCCCGCTGTGCACTGACTACGTAGGCACGGAGTAGGTAGTTGTGACTTTAGCGTGCCAACCCAGGAACACCCAGGCGACTCAACCAATACCAATAGCGAGATCCTGTTTCGATAGACTTGCCAAGTTTCACCACTTTACAAGTCTTTGCGCGTGGCACTTTCATTTCGATGTCAAAGAGGGTGATGAAAAGGGGGAACATGTAGGTAAGGAGGTGGCATGACCTTTGCCACTAGGTAGGTGACTTTCCGGGCACGCCAGGCTCGTTATCAGACAAGTGAACTATATAGTACACCCACAGGGCATCACTGCGTGTATGTGTATGAAAGAAGCCGAGCAACTAACAATGAATCAACTGTTCCGCTGATTGGGATTTTCCCAACATCAGTTGGGCGAGGCTGCGGTACAGGATCGTCACAGTGCATTCCCCAGATCGGACCACTCGCCGCAATAAATGGACTTCCATGCGTTCTGCGTAATTGCGATGCAACCCCAATGTTGGATTAAACAAGTATATATTAAAACGCGTATCTTGGCTCAGCTCCCGGTGCACCACCAAAACTCAAAGGTGTTCAAGGGAGCTAATGCTATGTACTTTTCTACAATCGTCATATTGTCGTTAGGTCGTCATAGGCGTCGGAGCAGAAAACATAGGGAGAAAAAAGAATGGAAATGGAAAACTCCGGCAATAAGCAGAAGCCACCATGCTGATCAGACCCAAAGAGTCCACCGGGTATTTTCCAAACACTCAGCACACACAACACCAAAGTAGATGGAACGAACATCCGCTGAGCCAGCCAATCGTCATGCCAGACGAGCCTCAACCGCGGCAGTCACTGCCGCCTTAGCTTCAAGCTCCCTCCTCTTTGCGAGAAGACTTTTGAATGCGCCCAAACATTGGACCAGCTGATCTTCGTCTTTGGCGCAAAACCGGTAACTCTTCTCATCTGTGATGATTTGTAGGCAGTGTTTCCTTGAACGGCTGAGCGGATCGATATCGACAACGTTGACAATTGAAGACATGTAAATAATAAACAGCACCGAATATTCCGAGTCATCTTTGTAGAGGATAAGATTCCTCGGTCGCAAAACCCCCCACGACTTCTTCCACTGCCGCACTCCGCCTTTGCTGCGAAGAAAGCCAAGCCACCCTTGCCATATGACCCTGTCTGGGTCATTCTCAATGTTGACTTGGCTTGCGTTCACCGGACTTGTGCCGGGCCTGCCATGCGTGCGTGGCTCCGCGCGTGAGCTAGGTGGCGGCTTGACTGCGAGGCTCTCGATAGAATTTCCCGGAACTCGGTGGGCTTCTGCATCCGAGAAATCTGAATGGGATGCCAGCTCCGCTCCTGATAACCCTGACGATTCTATCTGAGAAGGTCGTCGTGCCGAAATCGATGTTGTTGAACGCACTGGGGGTTGAAGTGGTTCTGGTGAACTCGACGCAAGGCGCTCAAAGTCAGAAACGGCTTGACGCGGATCGGCATCGACGGAGCTCGGGTCCCAGAATGACTGCCGCCGCACAACTGGGCTAGCGAGGAACATCTCCTCCTCTTCCTCCTCGATTCGGGCGTCGCTTCTGATCAAGTCGACCCAATCTTGCGCGTCCACCTGCGTCGACGCCTGAAAATGGAAATTCTTAGACGGGGAGAAGAGTCCAAAGACGTTTAGCCGCTTATTCTTAGGATCCTTGAGCAGTGTGACGGCAGTCAGGTCGGATAGGAAGATTTTGTGACGCAGTTTCTCCTCCTTGTCGGACTTGTAAACTGAGAGCGTGTTGGGTCGTAGCACGAGAAATATGGTTCTCCAAGCCTGTATCAGGCTGTGTCAGCACGACCCATGGGACGGGCGGGGGTGAGCGTCGTCTTACCTTAGTCTTGGAGGTGCGCTTTTGGACATAGCCGCTCTTGATGACTCGATCGAACTCAAAACTACCGTTTTGGTTGACGGGCGAGAAAGCTTCCAGGCCAAGACGGCTTCGGATGCGGTCGCCGACAGTGTTCTGCGGAGCCATGGCGATGGCCGAGGGCGGGATGGCAAGCTGGACTTTGTGGTCTTGCGGCTTGGCGACGCCGGCGGATGGAGTGGCGACGTCTGTCATGGTGGAATTGAACCATGTACGTATCCGTTTTGCGTAGTAGTATACCAAGGAGCGTCGGCTGTGACAGTGGATAGTCAGAGGTCGAGCAAGAAGCGAAAGGGGTTATAAGCGAGGGAAACCCTTGGGTTAAGTAACGCAGGCGGTAACCGCTGACCACCGGTTTGACTGACCACAACGGCCAGCGTCAAGGGCGCAGCCGCGATGCACGACGTGGCTAAACAGAGGGGAGGAACTGAGGTTGCCTGCTGGGAATGCGGGAGTACAATCTTCTACCAACGCGGCCGCCCAGGATGGTATTAAGGTGTGGAGCCCCCGAGACCAATGCAGCCAGGTGCCGACCCCAGAAACGCTCAGGCACGCTACCTAAGACCCGACGACCGGAGCCCCTTGCGGAGGCTTCAGTGAAAAAGCGTTGGCAGATGGCGGCCCAGAGAAAGCTCGTGCCGCCGTGGTGAAACTTCAGACGGTCAGAAGGGAGGCTCAGGAGGGTAAGGAGCCAGACGATTGACAAGTGCCATTGAGGGACTGACAATACGCTGTGCTTCGAAGAATGCAACGATGCGGGAATGATGCGAAAGTTTGACAAAGTCGACTCGAATTAAGTCGCAGATGTCCAGCCAGAGGGAAACCCCTTCATGCAGTGCGACGGCGCCTCGATGGGGAGAGTGGAGCGGGGGGCTGACGCGATGAGGACGTTGAGCAATGCCCGTTTCAGAAACTCTTTTCGCTGTCGGAGACCGGCAGCGGCTGCAGGTGGCTTCTTTTGGCTGGCAGAGAAGCTTCAGAGATGGTGGGCTAAGCAACCGCCACTGGTTCAGTGTTGTGGGATTCTCGGCGTTGGCCTGGCAAGGGTCTAGGCGTTACCACCTGACAATTTAAACGAATCAAAATCGACCGATGACTTAACTACACATCTGAACTTGAATTTTCATCTGTCGCACAGCGGATATAGCCCAAGACTCTGTTTCTTTCCGTGCATGTAGGTGTTCGGCATAAAATCCAGTTCCTCGACAACTTTTCATCGTATCAAGTACAGAGCGCAGTCGTTTTGTTCTGTGAACACACCGTTGGTGCCTGACACTGTTGGGTCGACCCGGTGACTGGATTCCAGTCGCTGGAACATGAGTCCGGTCAAAATCGTGCGTCAGGTCCGGTGACGGTTATTAAGCAGGACGCCCGGTCCACAAGAATATCCACGATGGTATTTGCAGTATGATTGAAACAGAACGTACGGGTATACCAGAACTAGCCATTGGTTAGTTGCCTATAAACTACAGTCCGCAACAAGTCAGCTATGGCACATTCCGTCCTGGCATTCACAAGAAAAACACAATCGACGCCGGTTCCTGTTATTTGATCAGTACAGACGATAAGCTCGCCATATATCACCCATACCTGTTCCGCAACTCGATGATCACACCGAAATGGTCATTAGACCACGCCCATGGGGCACTGGGAATTATCAGGTTTGTAGAGGCAGTAACTGCCCAGCATGCATATTTCAAAACAGGCTACGGCAAAGTCGCCGGATCTCACTGGGAGTCGCGACTCGATGTTCAAGTCTGTATCTGATGGTAAGCCTTAGCGTCAATTCGAATGTCAAATGTTCTGCTTGCGAACTTCCAGGAGCTGTCCATCCAGCCTCCCCCGTCACGGGGCTCAACCGGAAGATGGCGATATGCTAGGTACTGAGTGAGGGCTATGGATTATAGTGATGGTAAGGGGTGATGAATTGTCGGAGTTCTAAGTGCTTGCTCTCTGGGCCTAAATACTGGTGGTCGGTGTGGTGATTACATCATCATTATTCTTCCGTCATGCCTGCCATACACCCAACATGAGGCAAAGGGAGGCTGAGGCGATGTTGGGATGGGCTTCTCATAAATCACCACGAGTCGGGTTCAGATCTGTATCCCGTGAGAGCCTTCAGCTTAGCCGTTTCATACACAGATCCCAAACCCTTGTGGGCAACCCCGTGCCTCTTTACGCAACCAAGGCAGTCTAATAAGTGTCGAGTCAGGGGTCGATGATCGAGAAGTTTCTGCAAAGCTTAGCATCCAATGTGTATACCAAAGTCATCGATCGACCTGGGCTACCAGGACGGATTATCCCTCGGACATGGTATTTTGTGATCAACTGAGATTGGGAAAGAATCGCATCCAGATCCGTCTCGTGGACTCCGGCAATCGAGTTCCAGGGAGGACAACAGCATGTCGCCAATCTCCCAAGCCAGTTCTTGGAACACAACTAGCATAAAAGTTCTGGGTGTTTTGAAGCAGCAGTCGTGGCGTGCCTATTTGGTGAGTCGTGATCGCCGGTTTTTTTCCGGCGGCTGATGACTGCATCGTCGCTGAGCTACACCTAAATGCAGGTTTGTGGCGCGCAATTTGGCCCAAGTTGGACATGCCGTTGCCCAGATGGACGGGCCAGCTCGAAACGGCAGCTATGAAACACACACACCTAGAGACCTATACACCGTAACATCTGAAACCCCTGTCACGGCCGGACGAGCACATCATTTCGGCCGGGTGAGGACAACGCCGAAGAATAAGTCCCGGCGAACACAGTCGTGCAACGGGAACGTCGTGCATTGAAGGACGCACAGTTCTTCTGGGGTAAAGAAAAATGTCCTTAAATCAAATTGAACGCCCCGTGGTGGTGTGCAGTTGTTACCCCCTTTTTGGGTTTTTCTGACGTTCGTTGGTGATCCAGCCTGTCCCCAGGGTCCGACCACGAGACGCAGACGACAGTTCTCCCGCCCCGTCGCCCGTCGATACCAACTGGAACGGAGAGGGGTGCCAATGACAGCTGGCGGTTTCGGACACAGAGGAAAGAGCCAGGGGGGAAGATGGTTATCGTCGCCCTCACTAGAACTGGCCACCCACCTGGTCCTAGATAACCTTAATATTACGACTTCCTGCCCCACCGGCCTGGCTGCTCCTGCCGCCCTCGCTGGCGAGCGACGGGGATCCAGGCGCTGAGAATGGCACCGAAGCCCTCCTGTTTGTCCGCCCGCGGGCTCCTCAATTCTGTATATGGCGAGACTGATTTCGGAAATAAAGGGATCCTCAAGGCTCCTCGAGTGCTCCTCGTCGTCATCTTTCCCATTATTAGCTTTATTCTCTACTGTGGGTTATTCGTCGTTCTGGGTTGGGGTGTCCGTGCTGACAAGTCTCGCAGTAATACTTGCTCTTGGATGCGTCAACAATGGCCTCAGTGCCGTATCACCCATAATCGTCTCTTCCAACACATCCTTGGCCATCGGTGGAATGGTAGCCCGAGTGGACATGCGAATTGGCTTCTGGGGTAAGCACTGAATGATAGTTTGCTCTTATCTCCGGTGACATTACTAACTTTCCCGGCAGGAATATGTTTTGGCCCTAGCCCATACAGCTGCACGAGTAGCCTCTCGGTAGTGCCAACTAGGACAACAGCCGATATAATGAGAATAATTCCCGCCGGCAAGGGCGGCTCTAACACACAGCTGGTGAAGCTTGCACTCGGTTTACAGGCCAACCTGGTTGTTTTCAGTGGTATTATCCTTCTCGTAATCCTGGGGTTGGATCTAATAGCAAACGCCATCGAAATCTACTTCAACGTCGGTGGCATCGGCGAAGAGCATATCAGGTCGTCGGTGTGGGCACGCGGTCTCGACTGGGTAGCAGCCGGCGGCTCTATCGTCGCATTCGCCACCTACAGATCGCTCGTCGATAACACAGGAAAGCTGTTGCAGACGGCGACAGGAACGACCTTGATCATCTCACCGGGAAATGTGGCGTCAGGAATGTTTGCAGCAGTGGTAGGGACAACAGCAGCGGGTGCCGTGATAAATACCTTTTTAACGGCCGGAGATGCGGGGAACTATGCCTACAAGGCGGCGAAGGCAGCAGAGGATACGGCGAGGTTGGAAGCGAACCCGGGGTTTGATAAGTTCAAGGACGACATGATGAGGAGAAGAGCGGCGTATGAAGCGTTCCCTTGACACCCGAGCCATCATCTGATGCCTGACCTTGATGACCTTTCAGTATATATGAGATACGGTAGAACTTACTAAATTGCCTAGAGGGCAAATGTACATACCTCAGCAATTTTATCTCATGACCTCTACTTGTGGTGGTGGAGATTCTCTGCGGCAACAACCCTAACCCAAACTCGCGCTCGAAAACCTGACTCAAAGTAACTCTGAGATTCCAAACGAGAAGAAAGAACCTTCCGTTTTCTAATCATTTTCAGGGCAGGCGACTCGGAATCACCGTGGCTGCTTCGGGCTTGGTTCAGCTTGCCCCTTTTCTTATCGCCTCTGTTGGAGAGTTGGATTTCCCAGCCTGGAACCCGGCGATAGCTTCACAAGCTATGGCGGGGTCAATTTCTGGGCCAGAGCCCCTCACCCGGTCATGCACAAAATGCAAGGCCGTCCCAGCGACGCTAGATAGCAGATCGCACGCTGTGTGCAGGTATTACCATCCACGCTCTACCACGATCGCGGTAAAGGTTAACCCCATTTCAGCGACTGCTTCACCAAATTCATCTCAGCCAAATGTATCAAGCAAATGGGCCTCCTGGGTAAAGAAACCCGCCCAGGCCACCAACACGGCACTACCCGGCGATATTTTCTCGGCCTTTCACGGGGAACATCATCTACCGCTTTGCTCCATCTGCTTGACGAGAACGTCTCCTTCCAGCTTGCCCGCTCCCGCGCCCCGCCCTTTCAACTCAGCGTCATCTACGTCGATCCATCACCTTCTAATGACCCCTTAGACGACCCTCTCGCCATTTTCTCTAAGCGTTACCCGCGCTTCACTTTCCAGACCATCCCGCTCTCTTCAGCACTCTCCCTTCCCACCATCGACTGGACAACGCTCCCTCTTCCCCCACGAGACCCTAACACGTCCCTTCCTCCACAAGCACAACTTACTTCACTACTAGGAAGTCTCCCCTCCGCCGCCTCCCGCGCTGACATCATTCGTCTCCTAACCCGGCACATCCTCCTCTGGGCAACCTCAACTTCTGGCGCCGCCACTCTACTCCTCGGCCATAGCACCACAGCGTTAGCCGAGCTGACCCTCACCGAAACCGCAAAGGGGCGCGGCTTTGCTCTCCCCTGGATGATGCATGACGGTCACACCGTCGTGCGGTGTTATCCTCCTCAACCTTTCGATACAGAGACACCAACCAACGGGAACGAGACACCACGCCGGGATAGCATCTTGGTCTACTACCCCCTCCGCGACGTTTTACGGAAGGAACTCGCCACGCTTGCGACACTGACCATACCACCGCTGACGGAACTGATTGTCAGTGATGGAAGCGCTGCGGGAACCAATCCCGGAGCGGCAGTGGTTTCGCACAAGGATTTGAGCATCGAGGAGGTGATGGTGCGGTACTTTGCCGAGGTAGAAGAGAATTACCCGTCGATTGTAGCCAACGTGGCGAGAACGACGGGGAAGCTGGTGAGGTTGTTGGGCGGAGAGAATGAGAGGACATGTGGGCTGTGTAGCGTGCCGTTGGATGAACTGGGGGATGAGCGGTGGAGGGGGGAATTGGGGATTGAAGAGGAGGGAGGAGAGGGATGGAAATGGGGGATCTGTTATGGGTGTCAACGGTCAACCAAGGTGCTGCAGTAGGTAGGTACTCGGTGGTACTAATATTGAAAACCTACCCTATGTTTCTATAAGTCCTCGCTGCTATCCCGTGGGCACAAAGCCTGGTAACTATATACAAGTCGACGGAAACAACCGGGGCTGAATGAAGTTTTCAAAAAGAACGAACGCTCGAGCCAAGATGCTGGATATGTGCTGGCAACAAACACCCGCCGCCCATCAACAACATAATATACATGTCACCCCCCCAACCAACGCCCCGTTTTTAAGCTGTTTTTAGTGGTGCCGCGGGTAAGATGCGGTCTTCCAGCTTCCTAATCAGCTTGTTCGTTTGCTCAGCGAGACTGAGTGTCAAGACCGTATGTGGCAGGATCCGGGCCAAATGAGGCAGGAACCCCTTGTAAATGGCAAAGAAACCTTCGGTCTTGATGGTCTTGGCGAGACAATCGAAGACGCCCCTGTACAGGTTTCCGTTCTGGTTATATAATCGAGACATTATAGTATCTATAACAATGTAAGTATTGTGTAACCGTGGCTGATGTTTCCTCAAGGGCTCACCTGGAGGATGCATGACCACACACACCACAAAGCCGCTAGCCGTACTGCTAGCGAGGTGGAGAGCAGGTCCTTCTTCCATGCCCAGGTGCCTTACCAACCTGCGCTTGGCAAAAAAGTATGTTGGAAGCTGGACGGAGCTGCCGAAACCAGTTCGGATCATGGCCGCGCCCACACCACGGTACAACCCCCGAACCCCCTCGGCTCTGTAGATTTGGCTAAGTCCGTCCCATGCGTTCCGGTAGTTGTGTTGAGTGCCCACGGGTCGGAAGGATGAGTAGCTCTGGAGTCTTGTCTTGGCGAGGAAGAAGGGGCTACCGGCGGCCGCGCCGAGAATACCCGACGCCGCTCCACAGAACATGTTGATACCCAGACTCTGCGTCTTGATGTCGTTGAAGATGAGTTTGGTGAGAGTCCCACGCATTGGCTCGTAGAAGCCAAGTCGACACCCGTTCAAGAGCACTTGGTATATGTAGGCGCATCCTAATCCCCGGTAGATACCGCGCACTCCCTCGTTCCGCACAATGACCGACACACCATGAAGGGGCCCTCGGTAATGGTGCGGTTGGTGGCCCTTTTCTTGCAGTTCACCCTGAAGCTGCATGCGAATTTTGACTGTCTCGAACGGGTGTGTCGCTGTGACGGCACCGCAAGCGGCAATGCCTCCGGCGATGAATGCGCTGTTAACAGGGGTGTCAGCAGAGGCCGTCTGCGTGCCATTGCGGAGACGGCGCGCCTACCCAGCTGTTGTCGACATGGTGCTTGTGTTCGGGAACCCTTTCTGGTGCTCCAATGCGTCTTGCGGAAGTATCGTGTTCGTTTATAGGTCTGATTCAGGGACTGGCGGGGTTGTGCAAGACGGGCTGGAAGCAGTGAAAAAAATTTACGAAGGGGTTGCGTGAACACGAGGCGTACATGTATCTATACCGCGATCATGGTCGAGCGGAAAAAGTAGGGTAACTGGGAGAAGAGCAGGTCGGCGACCACGGCAATTACGGTAGGATATTTCTCAGAACGATGAGACTCGTCTGCGGAGTTCGGCGAGCTGACTCTCAGAGCTAGCTCCGAACATCGTCCATTGCGGTTCCCTGACAGAATACAGGGGCGCAATGGCGGAGCTACAGCACGGGCCAACCTCCGGCTTTCGGGAGCTCCTGACCCCAGATTGATCGGTCCAGGCCGGATGAAAATCCGCTGTCGCTCAAGTGGGAGCCCGCTTTCCTCCCATTACCCGCTATGTTTCCTAGAGCTGGCGTGTTCTGCCGATTCCCAATTGTCAGATCTGTGGGACTTCAACCTGCTTCGTCCTACCGTCGATCTCTGCTGGGCGAACACTGGTTGTTTCCCAATCATTCCGCTCTGCGGTGCTTCTGGAAATGGTAAGCGGTGAGCGTTCATCCCAGACCTGACAGCCCGGCAGAAATACCGACACTGTGAGCCCCGCCAGTATTACCTAGCTCCTATTGCAAAGCCAAACCTTCGCCAGCGTGCAGGAAGATGCCTGCAATTCTGGTTTTAAGCTAAGTACTGAGGGACGGCAGACCTCATTTTCAATTTCGAAGCCATGGCTTCCACACCAATGGACGTTGATGAAGCTCCTGGAGCACCGTCGCTCAACATCACGCGCACTCTGGTCACCAACATCCCGAGCACATCAAAAGTCAGCGACGTGATCCAGATCTTTAGGCCTACTAAGGTCGGCGCAATTGAGCCCTTTGTGCACTGGCTTTCTTGCTGACCCCTCACCAGTTATTTCAACGAGAGGATATCAAGGAGGGTAAGGCCCAACCACATATTCTCTCGATTGACTTCGACGACCCCGGCGATCTTTGCATGACCTCCGAAAGCGACGAGACGATTCAGATCTACAGCGTTAAAGAGGGCCGACATGATAAGAGCCTGTTGAGCAAAAAGTATGGGGTTAAGCTTGCGAAGTTTACGCATAACAGCTCAAGTATTATCTATGCCAGTACCAAGCAGAATGGTGCGTTCCATTCTCTTTTCGACTGGACCGAAAACAGACGCTGACCTCGGTTAGATGCGATCAGGTACTTGGCCACACATGACAATTCGTTCATTCGCTACTTCGAGGGCCACGAGGCCACCGTCACAAATCTCTCTTTGCATCCGGGCTCCGACAACTTCATCTCCTGCAGTCTGGACAATACAGTCAGATTGTGGAACATGGGGTCAAAGCAATGGAGCGGAAAATTGTTTCTAAATAACCCAACTCTTGCTGCCTGGGACCCCTCAGGTACAGTCTTTGCGATAGCATGCCCGGTCAGTGCGTGTGTCCTTCTCTACGACTACCGCAACTACCACAAGGCACCATTTAACACCTTCGATGTGGCGAGGTCCACGGCTGGGGCGGAGCAAGCCGATAGAGGTTATACGTCCCTCGAATTCTCCAACGACGGCAAGCATATCCTAGTTGGCTCGTCGTTTGGGGGCCACTCCCTGCTGGATGCATTTGACGGCAGCCTCAAAGCGTACCTTAGGAAGCCCGCCGGCGGGACAAAGCGTCTGGCCCCGGGCGATACGGAGGGAGGGACCGTCGAGAGCAGCGGGGACTGCTGCTTTTCTCCGGACGGCCGCTATGTGATCAGCGGGTCGAAGAAGGACTTGTTGGTGTGGGACACCCTGTCGACTCCAAATGCCGGGCCTGACAGGGTCCTGGAGCCGACTCATGTTCTAGAAGAGAAACGGGAAAGCGCCGTGGTGGCTTTCAACCCTAGGTATAACATGATTGCCACTGCAGATCAGGAGTTGATGTTTTGGCTTCCCGACCCACATGCCTAGTAAGAAATAAGTATGTCGACGGCCGAGGTCTGATAGGCCAAAAAATTGCATTATGCGGCGGCGTTAACGGAAGATGTACAGATGGGGAAGGAGGGGCTGGAAAGTATTTCTGGGGTACGGAGTAAGGGTTTGTAGGATAGACTGCATTGATCCACAAGAATGTTTGTTGTTCATGTTACTGGTTTGCTCCCAACGTTGTGAATACACCTCATTGTCTGCGGTAGGTCCTATTTTTACTTCTGAAAATTTGGGGTCCCAAGTCCCATCAAGTAGTGACCGCGGATGTGAAGAGGTTGCTGACTCTGTTCCTTCAAGATATTGCAATGGGGTGTTAGACAAGGACCAGGTCACACACACCCTCCCCCCCACCACAACGCTGCCCCGCATCCGCCACAGGTCCCACCACAAAACTCAACGCACCACAAACAAATCTAGGTGTGGGCCACATACGCACGCCAGCAACGACAGCCAGATCAAAGGCTCAACGACCGCCAAGCTTCCACCTACGAATGAGGCACTGAAGGGGTTTAGCAACCGCGCTCACCTATTCTCTCGTGCAAAACCTGTAGCAGTTGCGTCTCAACGGTCTACTGGATCACCCCCTCTGAAATCGAGGACGGAAACTTTCCCATAGCAGTCCATCTCTCCTCATCCGACGCAACGTAATCCGACATAATGCCATACTATGAAAAAAGCGAGGACTGGCTCACACAATCCTCGCTACTCCTTCAAGCCTACCCAAAAACAGTTCGTCTTTCAACCCCCATCTCTCCCATCTTGATACAACCTAACCACCCATCTTCGAGCAGACCCGTGTAACCACACGCTACCACGTCAAGCAAGCGCGACGAAAGACCAAAACCGAGAAGGCCAGCGATTCCCAGCCCCCACCTTCACCAGTAACGGAAAAGCCGCCGCGAGGCCATCTCGTGCTGAAGACCTTCGATCCCGTTTCGGGTGTCGCGCTCAAGTACAAGACTTCCAAGGCGGCGGAGGTGGGGCGGTTGGTGCAGATGTTGGGAACGCTGGGACGGCGGATGGCAGGGCAGACAGAGAGAGACGATACGGCGCCTGCTACTGCTGCGACAGCGATTAGTGCGGAAATGGAGGGGGTAGAGGCGACGGGAGGGAGTGGTGCGCAGACACCGCTCACGGGAGCGGGGGGCGGACCGGCGGGTGGTCAGCA
>Ga0247765_1000502_pt1 | contig 29991 bp, 15 predicted proteins | sample UWRJL106311C6_FD_179949 | JGI IMG/M metagenome (GOLD analysis project Ga0247765, IMG submission 179949) | Plant litter microbial communities from Arlington Agricultural Research Station in Wisconsin, United States - UWRJ-L106-311C-6 | ecosystem: Environmental > Terrestrial > Plant litter >...
TTTGGGGTGGTTGTTTTTTTTTTTTTTTGTTGGGGGGTTTTTTTTTTTTTTTTTTTTTTTTTTTTTTTTTTTTTTTTTTTTTTTTAAATTCTCTCTCAAAATTGTTTTGCTCTCTCAAAATTGTTTTGCTCGTTGCCCGTCTGTGGCCGTATGTGCCTACCTACCTACCTATGCAAGGCTCGGCTCCTAATGACAATGCCCTCTGCTCTCTGCTCTGTCTTATGTTGGTTATCCTGTGCTCAAATATTCGAAGATAGATAGATGGAAAATCCAGGTTTGCATACGTATCTAGTGCTGGTTGCGCCTACGGATAATAACTAACGCGCTAATAAATGTTCGTAATCAGTCTCTTTCAAGTAGCCTTGAGATTAGTGACAGTCAGTAGGCTTGAAAACCGGGGTAGGGGGCGAACAGAGCATTCGAAGGGCCTGAATAACCGGTTGGTTATTCCCGGTAGGTAGGTAGGTAGGTATTCACCAGCCAAACCCTCGCCCCCCCGTTTATTACCGACGATAAAAACCACTTCCTAAACGCGACACCACCACCACCCGCCACTAGCAAAACGGATACGCACATTGAAAGAAGGAAAACAAACACAACCACACCACCGCAAAAAACAAAGCTGGGTATTTAGCCTGGAACGGGTGTCATGGCGCTGAGGAGTCGGCTAGCCGAAAAACTAATCATCGTACCTAAATAAATGCACGGTATAAATCTAAAAGGAGGGCCATAACTCTAATGACAGTAACTCAATCAAAAGAAAAAGAACAGAGGGATCTGGGCCGGGCCTCTTTATATACAGGGGGGCCACATGCCTTGGCACGTGGTCAGGGATATTTTTCCCAGAGTCAACATACAACACAGGTCACCCCAAATTTGTCTGGGGATATTCTACCATTCCGTCAAGACCGTACATAGAGTAATTATCTATGTTATGCGTAAATAAATGACATTGAAGCACGTGCACCGTCGCCAGGTCGCGATCAATAATCAATAATCACATGATCACATGCATTGCTCGTGTTGTGCACCAGACATGCACTCTAGTCCCGTCTCTAATTCTAAGCTTTCATGTTCCGTGTTCCGTGGCCGTTGACTGGACGATCGATATACGCGGCGTAGAATACATCAAATGTAAGGTACCTGGATATTTGAAGGGGGGGCGAACCCACATAGGCCAAGGCAGGGCAGGATAGAAAAGGAGATGGATGAGAGACTAAAAAAAAAAAAAAAAAACCCCCCCCCCCCCAACACACACAGAAACAGACAGGAGAGGGAGAAAAGAAGAAGAGGATGTGGAAGAGGAAGAGGAGGGGGAGAGGGAGGTTAGGTTAGTTGGCGACGGATATAAAGCTAAGAATGAGAGATGCCTCGGTTAGAGCGACAACAAACAGAGGAGCGGGTTTTGTTGGTAGCTGGGACGATATGTTTGCGAGAGGTGAGTGGGAGTATCACGCAAGAGTTGAGATCATTATCGTAGACTAGGCTCGGCTAATGTCGTCGATCGCGGCCTTGGGCGTGCTATGGAGGGGCGCAGCCATACTCTGGTGGAAGCCAATAATTTTCGTCATGCATCCACCATCTACCATTGCTATCTGTTGGCTGCTGAGAGGGAATTGTTTGATAAGTCTGACGTACGGCTGTTTTCATGAGACATTCTGGCCAGGCAAATCCCCAGATGCCACCCCAAACTCTGCCTCAAAATACAGTGTTCGGACAAATTCGCCCATCATCGACGCTCAATTTTACATCTAATATCCCGGTATCTATATATCAAGTGGAGCCCTACCCGTCTCCTCATCTAAAGCTTCCTTTCCCCCCCTCTTTCGCCTCAGCCTTAACCATGCCAGCCTTGTCTTTTTTGCCTCGCCGCCTTGCCTCCCTCGCTCACTCTCCTCCGAAAACCGAAGAGACCCTCTCGACCTGGTCTGATTCGACCAGTCCCCGTCCCCGTCTCGATCTCTTCCCGGCCGATTCACCCAATACCCTGAACTAAGCGACTTTTCTCTTCTCTCCGCCTTCGGTGCATTCTGTGCATCATCACCTCTTTCTTCCGAAGAACTCGAATCCGACGACGAGTCTGAACTTTCTACCCCCTTTTCTCTCTGCCTCCTTCTCCTCTTCGTCTGAGCTCTTGCCCTCACCTGCGCCCTCGCCCTCGCTCGCTGATGCTTTCCAGGCCCAGCTGCGGACCCCTTCTTAAACCAAGCCAGAACTGCTACCACCGCCAGCAACCCCGCCAACTTCACTTTCCCGGAATAATAACGTAACGGATAATCCGTCACGTACGTGTCCTTCCACCGGTTATCCTTCCGTCGCGCATGGGGCTGGCGGTATTTCTGGTATCGCCAGAGGTTGCGGACCATCGGAATCTTGGTATGGAGGTGGTGGCCTAGAAATGGTGCGTACCTGTTCCCGTGCCTAGTGGCATCTGCCGAGTCAGAGTCAGAATCTGTATTTTTGTCGGCGTCGCCAGGGCCGCCATAGCGAAGAGATTTGGCAATTTGGTGGTGATTCAGGGGGTTGAGGTGGGTCCGTTCTTCATCGGAATCGTGAGCCGTCGAGGTGTTATCTTCCGGAACCGGGTCAAGGAGTAGGGTGTCGGGTTCGCGGAGGGCTTTGAAAATTTGTTTGTAGCTTCGCTTGATGTGCGTGATGAGCTTGTTGACGTAGAGGGCGAGAAGGATGAGGGGAAAAGAAATGGCGGAGGATATGCCGACTATATATAGCCTGGTTAGTAGGGACTAAAAGGTGGCGGGTGGGGGACGCACAGAGCAAACCAGCGACTTTGTACATGGGCCAATCGAGCTCGCCGCTTTCCTCATCGTGCGGGAAGGTGTCGATGCCGACGGCGAAAAAGCTGGTAAGGAATGACAGAGGTAGCTGGAGTGGTTAGAGTCAAGAAACTTGCGCCTCAAAAGCTCAATGCGGACTTACAAAGATAACCGTGACGAGTGTGAAGACGAGGATGATCTAGGCAAGTGTCAGAGGAGACCTGGTGTCAAAGTAGAGCAATGATAAACATGGGGCAACGGTGAACGAGGAGAACCCACATTTCCCTGCCGTTGAGCCTCCTCGGAGCCTTCACGCGCGAATCGGGCCTCCCAGCCATTAGCGTGTTTCTGCTTGAGGTCGAGCAGATTTTCCAACTAGGCCCATTAGCATCTCCTCTTCGTTTCTCTCACAAGCCAATCCACTTACCGAGCTCTCCACTTTTTCTGCATACGCCAACATGTCGGTCACAACGCGAATATTGCTTTCGACAATGCCAATCGTCTCGTACAAGAGGTCGCGATTTTGAAGGATGTTAGTCTTTGCCGGCGCGGGTTTCGCAGCGACACCCGATGACTTGGTCTCGTCTTTTTCCTTGCGTTTCTTGGGCCCCTGACCATGCAGCCCGGATGCCCCTACTGGCAGCCTTTCCACGACAGGAACGGACTTGGTCTCCCCCGGCAACGTGGACTGCTCCCTCAACAACTGCACCAGTCCCTGCAGTACCTGCATTTCATTCTTCCCCAGCCCTGTCCCTACATTCCCTGTCACACCCCCACCTTCATCCTCCTCCTCGTCTACCTTCTTCGGATACAGCCTCGCCAACCCCTCCAAAACCACCTGTTGCTGCCCCAAAATAGTTTTCACAATCGTCAACTCATCTTGAATATCCATAATCTCGACAAGTAATTCCGTCTCCTCATCCAGACTAAACAAGAACTCAATTTCCTTTTTTCTCGCTAAGCGATCCAACCTGCCAACATGTAGCCTCTTTGTCGTTCTCCGAAAATTGTCAAATAGATGCCCTTGTTGTTCCGAGACTTTATTTATGGAAGATTGAAAACATTCGTGGAATTGACAATTGGCGGGACCTTTTCTCTTGAAAAAATCGAGGCTGGTTTTGAGGATGAGATGGAGTAAATCTTCGGTGGATTTGATGATCGGTCGGTCTTTGTTGTAGCGGAGTTCGCGGATGATGACGTTGCTGAGGTTGTAGTCTTCTTGGCCCGTCCAGGTGCTAGGCGAGCAGGTGATGATGGTTCCGTCGTGTAAGGCCCACAGCCAGAGCTGCTCGACCATAATGATGGGGCGGTTTTTGGCCTCGCTGCAGACGGTGGGATTTTTCGCCCATCGGTAGGTGACTTGGGATTTATCCCGTGCTTCGGTCGAGTTGAGCATGTAGTAGGAGAATTGGTCGAGGGTGCGGCGACAGTGGACAGGTTTGGTGGTGTGAGACGAGGAGTCGAGGTAGCCGGTGAGGAGGTGAGCTTCACGGGCGGTTTTGACTTGTTCGCGGGCGCGAGTGACACGGATGGTGGGGTAGAGGCGGCTGGTTTCTTGTTCCGAGGGGGACTCTTCAGAGTCGGAGCTGTCTTGCATTTTTCTGGTGTCATTGGCGGTCGACTTTGGATTGGGGCTCTCGTCTCGATGGCGGGCAAGTTTTATGGCCCGGTCGGCTTCATGGAAGGCTTGCGTGAGATATTTGCGGTGGCGATGCTTTTCAAAGCCAAGGATGGGCATCTGGGAAGTCAGTATGCCTCTGCGGGTGCGTAAACCCGGGAGTACTCACAAAAATCACAATCGCATCCGACTCTGCGCGCGACATGTCAGCCACAGGGACTTTTCCCGCCTTGACCTGCTTCGCTCGCACTTCCTCCACCGTCGGGGGAATCTCATCACTACCCAGCACCACCGTAGCTGCACTTTCCGCACTTCCAAACCGATCCGGTTTTGGTCTTGGTTCCGGCGGCAGTGCCTTCTTCTTGGCGGCAGTCCCAGTCCCAGTCCCAGCCCCAATCCCATGAAGGTGAAAATGCTTATACCGTCTAGCCTGCGGCATCATATACCGATCAATCAGTTTGGACCCTTCATGTCGCTGTCCACCCATGGACATGGACATTGACGACCCGCCGCCACCGTCTTGGATGATGCCCAGCGTGATGAGCAAATCATGAACCCACTGTTCATTATTCGCGGGGAGGTGAACCCAACGACAGCGGACCTTGTCTGCGGTCATTTGTTCTGGTCGAGACGCTTCTAGGGTTTGCGCCACGGCCGACGTTGAAACCGACATCGTGGTGCTGCGGGCAGTGTTGCCGCCAGTGCCCTTACCCTTGCCCTTGCCAGGACCAGTGCCCATATCAACAGGTGTACCGGTACCCCTGTAGATGATATCATAGACTGACGCTAAGTCGATATTGAAAATCTCCGAAAACCTCTCCCGTTTTTTCTGCAAAAATACTTCTGCTAGAATAACATCATACGCGAGACATGCTAGCTTTTGCGGTCCCTCTTTTGGTGGAGCGATCACCATGTCCAGCATCCCCGCTGTTAGAAAAAAAGAAGAAGAACTCCCTATCACGAGATGCTTTTCCTTCAGCCGACGGATCCAGGCGTACTCTTCGCCTTCGGCATAGGCCCAGGGGGTTTTGCCATCGTTGTCGCGATCGTCGACACGGGCGCCGTTTTTTATGAGCAGGTTTATAATCTGCGTATACTGCGCCTTTTGGGCATGTCCGTCAACGTCGTCGGGATCGTTATCGTCAGCAGCGGCAGCGTTGCTGACATGAACTTTGTGGACAGCCTCTTGCACGGCAATGTTGAGAGGAGATCGGCCTTCATTGTCACGTCTCGCTACCGAGGCTTTGCCCTGGTGGATGAGCCGTTTCACAGCGCCCGGGTTCCCCGCTCGCACGGCGAGATGCAGTGCTGTTTGGCCGTGTTGGTCGCGCAGGTCAACTGCGAGGGTATCCTTAAGAAAATCCTGGAGGTAGGCGGCGAGTTTTTCGGACGTGGTGGTTGAATACTTGACGATTAGACAGCGTTTGAGGTAATCCCGAATTGAGCGGTAGTCGGGGTCATTGGGCCCTTCGAAACGACTGAGACGGTGTGACGTTAGGGATTGTTTGGGGAGGAACAAAACATCGGGGCTTTTTGGGGTGATGGCGGGCTAATCCGATTAAAAGTGGTCAGCGTACGGACGGAACTGGGTCCCCCCCTGTTTGATGCTGGTCGGAATTCTCACCTTCCCCGGAAGCGGTACCATCGGGCTATAATGCCACAGGATCGGAATACCGTGCATCACCGCCGCAAAAGGCCGAAACAAATTCCACAACGAGCTCGTGTCGATTTTGGTAACCCCACCACCACCACCTCCACGCTGTTTTCCGAGCCAGTCCTGCGTCCAAGCTTTCTTGGCCTCTTGACTTCTACTTCGCGGGAATTGCTCCCTATCACCCCCCGGGGACGGCGCGTCCAGGAAAACAAACCCCGCAACCATGTGGAGCCCCGTGCTGGGGGTTTCTTCCACTCTCGATGTAGCCAGGAGGTTTACAGCCCTCTGGATAATCAGCGCTCCAAATCCCGCCCCAATAAACACGATGGGAATCCCAGTATAGTCGACCGCGTCAGATGTTCGCTTTTGAACGATGCGCTTGACCAGATCTTCAGCCCTCTCGGTAAGATACTGCCACGCCGAGGGGACTTTGTCGGTACCACTCCGGTAGGTATAGCCCATGACACGCACACCACCTGGGACCTCGCCCGGAAGCATCTCAAGATCCGTAAGCCAGTTAACGCGTCGATCAACCCCAAACCAAAACCCTTGGTCGGAAGATTGCCTCTCTGAGATGACTTCATTGATGCTCGCCGGGTTGTGCTGCTCCTCGGAAATGGTGGGGACCCGACCGCTACTAGATTTTCTCCTTTCTTTAGAAAATGTCGGCCGTCGACGCATCACCGGGACGACCGTGGCGGCCGGGACGACGACGCCGCTTGCGGGAGCGGGAGTGGGAGCAGCACCGGATGCAAAGATATCGTCGGAAATTTGAAAAAAATCGACGTTGTCATCGTCGTCCTCGGGGACCGGTGGGAGCATTCCTGAATCTCCTCCGTATACGTTCAGTTGTATTGGTAGTGGTGTGAGGGCTGATGGAGATGGAGACGGTAAGACGGGAGTCTCGATTTGCCCATGTTGTTCCGGGATTGACATTTCTGCCGGAGTTTCTCGCGATATATCCTCCTCGTCTGATCTGGCCGAGACAGCTAGCCATCTCTGAATGGAATCCTCAACATTTTTCTTTCTCCCCGTTGATGATGAGAATGATGCGGTTTGGCGGAGTGGTCGCCGCTGGTTGCCCGAGACGGCAGCAGCGGGACTCCCACCACCTGTCCCTCTTACAGCACCCGCTTCTCCGTCATGGCTGTTGATCCCACCGGATGCATAGACCGCTGGCACCCTAAAGTCGTTAACGTTTTGTCGTCGTTTTGTCGTTCGTTTTCGGTAGACCCAGGCCTTTTGCAGAGTCTCATCCACATCATGCACGGCTATGATATCCACTCGCGGCACCAGGGATTGATCTTGGGGGAAAACAACAACCAAGTCGGAGAAATCAACCGGTTCCTCCAAATTTGGCTTCACCGGGAGTTTTTTGCTGGTCTTCAGAGTCTTGTTGTTGTCGACACTTCCCGGCTCCTTGGACGATGATAAGCCACGCCTGGAAAGATCAACGAGTCTTCTCGTGGCATCCTTGGCTCTCTGTGTCTTGGCGACCGAGGAGGCCCCGGTCTCGGCCTTTTTGGTTGTGGTTGCGGTTACGGTTGGGGCTGCGGTGGCCGCTGCCGTGGCTTCCGGTTCGGACTCGGGTTCCGCATATGCAACAACACCTTTTTCCTTTTCCTCAGCCAGCTCCGATGATGCGGGAAAAGTGGGTTCCATCGAGGAGTAGACTGCGGGGAGGGAGGCTGAGATCTGTCATCCGTCCGTTGAAGATTTGATGAACAGGCGATCGCCGTCGTCAAAGTTGGGTTTTTTTGCTCATCTCAAAACAATCGAAATGACTGGCTTGTTTGTGGTGGTGGGGTGGCCGGCCACCCATGCAAAAAGGAGTAGAAAATCCCACCATAGACTCCATCTGATTGGTTGAGCGGGGTTACTTATCTGGGGCCAATCCTGTCCATACTTCAACCTCATGTTGTCGTCCCGTCCAGTTTGTTGGAAAAGAACAGTCCGGTGATGCGAATCGCGCTTGGCAATGCTGTGAAACGTGTGTTCTCGTAGCTATTGATAGAACGCCAATGTCTCAAGACCAGCCGCATGGCGTCGCACATCGATCGTGCTCAATGTTGCAGATTGATGGTACAGGTTTAAGCTTGCGGTCTTGGCGCTGGGTTGGCAGGACCTCACAACTCCACTCGGCTCATGATGAAGATCCACGGTGTTGGTTTCCAGGGCAACTTGCTCCCGGAAAGCCCAGTACATATCTAGCACAGGATTCAACAGCGCGTTGGTTAAGATTCCATTTTAAACCACCGAGGGCGATACTGTTGCTCGCGGGGCTGCGTTCAGGGATTAATAACCAGCGGAGGAAGGGGGAGAAAAATAGGAGAGACAGTACAAACATCTCCTGAAAAGGGGCTCTTGACTAGAGTTATTCAGGTCCCAAGACCCGTGGCAGGCAAAATCTACGGTTGTTTCAACAGTGGCCGTGACAGTAGGCGGCACGATTCAAATAAATTTTTTTTTTTTTAAATTTTTTTTTTTTTGGAAAGGTCTGAATGCCCTAATTCGCCTCGATCAAAGCACAGCAAGCAACACATCCGCACAGAACGCCCAAGACAAACAAACACATTTGTCAACGCAATTAATCCCTGATTATCCCTCACTACGCTCTACATGGACGTAGGTGGCACTCGTATCGAGCATCAAGATATCCGGTGCGCACAACGCTTGCATTCCACAAAGCGTGGTCCAAATTATGACCTCAAACCCATTCCCAGCCGAACAGTAATCAGTAACTCATCACCCTGATTCCAGAGAACGAATGAGCATGCGATCCCGTACCAGCTCCCCTTCGCCTTTATGGACCGTGACAACTATCACAGAAACCATTCGACTTCCATAATAGTGCCACCATGCACTTACGCCCACTTGCCCAGCAGAGCCATGACAGCTGTGCCCAGGAAGAGACACGCCAGCATGAAGACAACCTCCTTATCTTTGCGGGAGCGCTCCTTGTTGAACAGGAAGTCGCGCGCCAGGAGCTCGACAAGGCCCGTGTACAGCAGGATGCCAGCCGAAATGGAGTCGAGCACGCCAGACACAACCGATGCTGTGAAGGATCCAGGGTTGTAACTGGTGGCCATACCGAGGCCGATAGCAACAGCGATGGGCGCCGCCAAACCGTAAGCCGCGCACAGTGCCCAGGGAAGCCAGTTGAATTTGGTGGGGAAGGGGATCATACTGAGGCGTGCACCAATACCGAGGCCCTCAAAAGCTTGGTGGAACACAATGACGGGGTATAAGGTTGAGAACTCGTCGCCCACAACGCCGAGATTGAGTCCAATGATAACCGAGTGGAAGATGACGCCAAACTCAAGGATCAGGAACGCAACAATCTGCTGACGGAAAGCCCTCTCAGTCTCAGCGGCGGTGCCCCAGAAGCGCTCGAAGCTCTCCAGATCGGCTGCGCTTCTGTCGCCCTTGCCGCTGACGTGCGTGGTAGTGGTGACAGCATGAGGGTGGTCTCCCTGATCGGCCGAGTGGAGGAACTGGTGAGAGCCTTGCGTCTGAGAACGGGCACGAGCATCGACGTTGGAATTTGCAGGCTTGATCGTTGTCTTATTGCTGTCTTCAGTAGCGGCCTCCTTGGAGTTCTGCGAGTTCAGGTCGGCCATTCCCGACTGACTGTTTACCGCAGCCATGTCGACATCGGAATGACCAAAGCCGTATTTCTTCTCAACGTACCACTCGGCGCCGAAGTCGAGCAGGAAAATCAGCATGACCGAGATCATGGCAATGGCAGGCGGCCACGAGTACTGGGCCCAGCCACCCGTGAGACCAACACAGCTTGCGGGGCCAATCTCATCGTACGCGGGGTCGAGGAGGTGAATGAAGGCTGTGGCAATAATGACACCAGCGCCAAAGTAACGGGCAAAGAGGTAGGTACAACGGGGAATGCGTAGGCGGGGAATGCGGTATGCCACAACAGGGAACAGGGTAGTGAGAGTCGAAGTAACCAGAAGAACAAAGATGGCAGAAATGCGCGCGCCGATCATGCCACTGTATTCATTGTCGCTGCGATTGAGGTAGCAGGTGATGTCGCGCACATCCACGGTATCGAGATCGACGCTGTGCGGGTCGAAGAAGTCACCACCATCGGCGGCGGGAGCGCCAAGGTCAGCCATGTCTGATTGGGATCGCAACGGCGAGGAGTAAGGTTTTGTTGATCTCGCGGGGAAGGCGCTCAATGGAGGCTGGGGCTCTGCGGCGCGCGTTAGCTTGGTATCGGACCGCAGCGAGTAATTTATCGACGGCAGCGAACAGCCAGGCGGAGCACAAGAGTACAAAACGAACCTTCTTCTTATTACCGTTTGCGTGGCACAGGGATGCGATGCAGGCACGTCTCACCGCCGAGATGCAGTGAATGGTGAATTGGTGAAAGTTCCAAGCGTGGTGTTGCACACTGAAGAGAAAGAAATTGAGTCGGCTGAAGTTCAGAGGGCAAGTTAAGGCAGCGTGCTGCTTCGAAAATTTGCACACAGTGAACTGCAAATTAACGGCACCTGGGTACCCTGATGGCCAGCCAACAGAGTGGCTCACACCTCGCACCTCGCACCTTGATGGGCTTTTGGCAGCTGGCTGATGAACTGGGAAAGAACGCGGTCTTAGCGCTAGAGGGCGAGCGCGAGCGTGACTGCTCTAGACCGTGACTGAACTCTGTTGGCCTAGGTTGATTTCGATCAGGCTGAGGCAAATTCTGCCGGGGGACTCCGTTACTCCGGCCGCATCGCGTCTTCATACCACACACAGCATTGTCTCATGTGACAAACTACTATGGATATATTCGCCGGTGACACGGCACCTCGCTGCACAAGTGTCCTCCGACTACATGCTGCCCGAGAGCATCGACCACGCGCTCTCTGGCGGACCATAAACTGACGACCGCTGTCGCACCTGTCGGTGTTTGCCCGCTGCGCCATCGCGCACTGAAGCAGTGGAGCCAAGGCAAATTTGAGAAGCGCCACGAGATGGAGACCATGATGTCATTGCTTCTTCGTAGGTACCTCACTCTCCTCACCTCAAGATCCTGAAATCTTGCATCCTTGGCTTCTCCATGATGCTTTTAGCCTCCCTCCATGAATTGCGTGTGGCCACCGCATGTCTGTTCCAGAGCCACAGACACCACAGCGCTACCAAGCCGTCGATCTTACGCCGCGTCAGGGGAACCGCTACTGACAGGACGTACTCCGCATTTCCATCGTCGCGGGTCTTCGCCGTCTGCTCGGCCACTGCATTGCCGTTGTGGTCGGTCCACTCAAAGTCATAGCCCTTATCGCCGTGCTTCTTGTCCTTGACGTTGAAGTAGTACTCGTGTCGCGGATTAGGCGTCCTCCCGCATCGTTTGTCCTCCTCGTTAGGCAGCCTCGCGGCCCTGAAACCTGAATGCGGAAACGGGCTTTTGTGCAAGTTGATGTCGCCCAGACCTTTACTCGAAACTCCCTCGAGGCACTGCGAGTCCTGCCCGACAATTTCGGGTCGTCGAATCAAGTTGTATATATGCTTCAGGCGCTGCGATACCTTCGGGGCGCCGTCGGATCTAGTACGGACGCGGTATTCAAGACGCTGAAACTCGATGCTGGTCGTGGCCTGCCCCTGCGCGTGTATCACCCGCGACAACTCATACAGCACCGTCGAGCTGCTGCCTTCGGCATAGACAAAACGGCCGCGCAACACATAAGTCGCGGGCTGCACCAACTCATCAGAAATATTTTCCTGCTCCTGGTATGAGGGTGGATCGGCGAAGGTTGGAGTTGTCATTGTGTTTGCGCAGACCTCCCTGTCCATCCACGGAGTACCTCGCGCCGAGCGGGATTGTTATCAAGTATGACGTCCATCAGACCCCCGCAAAAGGCAAGCGACCACGTGAAGTCGGTCTGCCCAGCACTGCCCCGTTCCACTGTTACCGAGCCCACCAAATTAAGACTGCCGGACCGCCTAGGTAGTCTCGGCGGGCTCGGCAGGCTCGGCAAGCTCGGCGAACGTATCCGGTAGGTCAACAGCATGGAGGACGGCGATGTTTCGCACACAGCGGCGTAAATGCCAAAGATGTGCGTTATGTCACGGGCCAAAGAGCACTGACGTCTGACTTAGCCAGGCCCTGAGGTCATCCGTCATGGGTGACCCATCAAACAATTGTTGGTCCAAAACCCACCGACGAAACTCAGGCATGAAGAGGTACAACAAGCCTCCATTACAGGTGGGTCGGCTCGGACTTCCCTCGCAAACAAGGGGCGCGATGTAATGGAACTTTTCTCTATTTTTCTGCAATGTCTTTTTCGACTTTCATTCTATCATCACGTTTGTTAGCTCCCCCAAATTTTTCCCCGCCGAAGCACATAGAATTGGGTAAATGTTACAATGGCCAAAACGAAATGGAATCCCCTGCCAAGACCAAATTGTCAGCATGAGTCGAACTGAGGCACAAACGGGAGAGGAATGCGGCGCAGGTTATGGTAAGTCGGGTCGAGCAATGCAACAGCACGGAGCACGAGGGTAGTGAGTGCGCAATTTTCGCGAGAGGGAAAGGAACAAAAAGAACAGGAAAAAAGAGAAGGCAAGAACAGAACGTACCCAACGGCGAACATCAAAATACACGCCGCGCTCTGCCACGACCCGGCCGGCCAGCGATACCGATCGAGACATTCCGTATCGGCATGGTCCATCGAGTCCGGATCACCAGGTATAACTCCGCAGTCTTCTGCAGGCGGACCTGAGTACACCGTCAAGACGTACAGCCCCGAAAAAACGGCCAAGCCCGTGATGGCTAACTCCACGACGGCGTAAATACCCGCCTCGGCCGCCCATGGTTCCTGGCCAAATCGGAGAGCCATGCGAACCGATCGAATGAGTCCTGGGAGGCTGACGAGGAGGAGGATACCAGTCTGCGAAGCGATCAAGCCATCAGCATCCAATCGCAGTTCTCCCAAGGGGGGAAGGATGGACAGAAACCCACAGTCACATAACCAACAATGAAATGCTCCCCAAATGATGCCCCGCAATATATGAGGAAGGCCAGACTGATGATGGCCAACACCATGGTCAGCGATCGCAACACAACCTGTGTCCGAACCGTCCATCGAATTCGGGTTGCCGTCGTCGTCGCTTTTATCGTCGTGCTTTCGCTTTGTCGGTTTATGTGTCTGTTGCTGTTGCCAATGCTGGCGAGTTCGACATCGTCGGGTCCAGCACCATCGAGGTTGACTTCGTGCATTTTGGACTCCATTTCGTTTTGTCTGACGATGCCGATAAAATCCGTGGAGGGCGAGTGGATGGGCTGGCGACTGGTGAGTGGAAGGAGAAAATGAAGCAAAAGTCCTAACACTACTTGATGTCGATCAGTGCATCCCAGGGATTGACAGCAGTGTACCAACCTACACGAGCAGCGAGGACGGGACTAGACTGGGCGAGTGGGTATAATATGTAATTTCCCATTTTTACCCCATTCCTAATTCCTTCCCCGTTCCCAAAAACAGCCCTGGCACGGCTACCTTTGCCCGTTTTTTTTTTCTTCTTCTCGGGCGGGAGGAATCCAGAATTACCCTTGCGTCTGGTGTGGGTGCGGCACAGCATGGGCGCAGTCCACCCCACAGAGACTCCAGAGTGAAGCGAAAGCGTGAAGGGTCGTATCGTCTCGGGCCTTTCTAGCCAACGGACTTGCCAAAATCCTCTGTCATGCTTGGCATGCCCATGCCCTGCCATCAGCGAGCAGGGTTCGGTTGCGGTTCGGTTGGGCTCTCCGAGCCAGGACTGGGATCCAGGACAACACAACGTTGCAGCGCACGCCGCACGCCGCACGAGCAAAGCACGACGTACATATGAAGTATGCCTGGGCCATAGAATGAATAGTTCTAGTTAAGTCATGCGTATTGTCGGTAGTTGCAACTTGTGTCCTCCTCCATTCCAACATTAACTCGCTTCTTTCGCGATAAGTATTGTTCTATTACTCGAGATTGCAGAGCACATTGACTACCTATTCTACCTATCCTTTTACCAGCTTTCGGTCTTTTTTACGTACTCCTCGAGCTTAATCTTCCATTCTCGCATTCGTCGTGGGTACAAGTCAATTCATACGGAGCCTGTGGTGTGTTATGTCCGGTGGAATGCGGTTTTGCCCGATGGCATCCACCTGAATCGTCTGAAATTCAGTTCCCGATTTCAACAACCAAGTCCGCATTACCCAAAGGCGCAGTGGTAAGGACGAACAGACCCAGAGGTAATTCCTCCCCGGTCTGAGAAGACCTTCACCGGGAGCGAGGATAATTCCGAGCGTGTTCGTTCGAGCCCTGTACCAAGCGTTCTTGGTTGTCTCTTTTTTTCTTGGTTTTTTTCTTTATTTTTTTTTAAAAAAAAACAGAGTCTGATTAGAGATGGCATCCCTTCTGATATTGATCGTACATCTACAGTGATTCATATTAAATGCAGAAACATGGAAAACCAAAAACTTTCATGTCACAAAACGAAGGATCGCCCAAGCAGAAAGTGAAACAACAACAAACTCGACAAGTCAGCTGCGCTCGGGCTTACCACCACTTCCAGGCTTCCCTCAAAGTATTCGTCCCGCAATGCACCTCACCCCCGCGGACGTGGTGAGACATGTAGTCGTCCAAGAATACCACGCTCCGGTTTGCTCTCCCGTACACATTGACCACTGCCTGCCCCAGGATATCTTTCCCGTTAATTATCGGACCCCATTGCTTGGGAGCAATGTACGTGTCTCCCAGCATCAGACCATTGACGGCGTTAGGAAACAGACTTATGACTTGCCGCTTCCCTGGTGGAACACGCTCCAGTCTGGATGGAAGACCGTCTGGCGTTATCGGCCAGGGGTAAGTCACGTCATTGAAGAGGACAGGGATGCGAAGTACGTCCTTTTCGTCGAGCGGTATCTCACGCAGTAAAGTGGCGAGGTTGGCGTCAATGTGGCGCTGCGCGTACTCATTGGCCTGGAGGATGCCGTCGTCGGATAGTAACTCGGATATCGAAGTGTTCTTGACAAGCTCTGGGTCAAGAAACAGGCTTGTCTGATCGGGGGTCATGTCGCCGTCGTAGCTCACTGCTGCAGCCGCGCCGTGGCCTGTTGCCTGAGCTCCGCGTAGGACTTCAAGCGCAGAATGGGGGTCCGCCACAGCAATCGTGAAGCCGAGCGTGTTCCCAGAAAACGGTAGGAATTGTATCATCTCGTCGACATGACCAATGGTGAGCCATCCCGTTTCGAGAACCAGCGGCGTCTGGCCCAGCGTGCCCTGACTCCGCAGGAAGGTAACCATGGACTCGGCCGGATCCCTCCCAAAGTGGCCACCCGTAACAATGCGCCCATTACGCCAAGCCTTTCCGGAGCGGGAAGTGTATGGAGGAATGGTCTCGATGTTACCGCCAGAGTTAATCTCCTCGAAGCCAAAACCTGATCCAAAACCTGGTTGGAACCCACCGATTCCCATTCCTCGCAGCTGGGAGAAGGCTTGACGCCCAGCCGATCGCGTTGACTGCGCTGAGCGCAAGAGGATCCGGATTGAGATGGGGCCGTCGGCACCAGGCATACTTGCATACGCAGGCTCCAGAAAATCTTGTGCCCAGATGTCGGTACTCTCGTTGAAGAGGACGATGGGCGCGGTGTCGCCCACTAATGTGCGTAACTGGCTAATGAAGTGCCGCTGCCAAGCGGTCTCAGGACTACGAGATACCCCAGGGTCTGTGCTGAGGATGACTTCGGGGCTCTGAAGGTGGTGATGCAAGAGGATGGGGGCTTGTCGGAGCACAACATCATCCCGGGCGGTCTGGTTTCCGATCGTGATCTCAAATGTGACCTTCACCATGCCGTCCCAGACAGAGGCGTCCGTAACAAGCTCGCGCCCGTCGAGAGCGAGAGAAATGCCTGCGCTGAGGCTACTGGCGTTGAACGAGAGCTCCCGGTCGACAAGCGCCCAGGTGTCTGAGAGTGTCGAGTCCGGGTTGGTCATGTTCGCACCAACACCTCCATGCCTCCAGAACAGGCGGACGCGACTACTGTCAGGGTAGATGCGTCCGACAGCATCGGCGGGAAGTGAGAGGAGAGGCAAGGTCCGAAGCGGGGATGCAAAGTTCGGAGCAAGCAAGCGAACCCCGGACGCATCATGACAGTTTGAGAGTTCCGCATTGCTGAGCGGTTCGCCGGTCAAGTCCAGAACAGGGCAGCGACCAGTGCTATCGCCGATGTTGGGCAGGAAGATGGCGCCACGAGTGTCGGTCCATGTGGTTTTGTCTGTCGTGTCGAGGTGGTTGATGATGCCATCGCGATTGGTGTCGGCGAGGATGCACGGACAGAGGCTCGCGGTGCAATTTTGCGCCGTCGCTCTGAGAAAGTGAAGAAGTGGGGAGAAATGAAGTAGGAGCCGGCGCATCATGCCAACTTTCCACGCTGAAATAGAGTCTGGGACTAATGTCCAAAGCCAGCCTGAAAACATCCGGAGTTGCATCTTTATACCCATCCCCGTTAGGCTCTGTCTCGCAGTGTCCATGGCAGCTCAGGCTGTGCGCAGCGGACCGATGTGCTTACGCTCTGCGGATGAATTTGAAGAAACCCATCTGCGCTCACAGGTGGAGTCACTTGCCAAAACGGGAAGAAAAAATGGCCAAGAAGAGATCGGCAGCAGGCTTGTTCAACGTTCCTTCCCGTTGGTTTGGGCTCGAAATTCTGTCTGTCTCTGTCTCTGCTATCACACGCCGTCAGAATCGTTACGTAAATCCGGAGGCTTCGAAATCTCGAATCAGACCTTGGGTAATTTGTTGCCCGTGATAATGCATCCATGATGTTTAACTGAAAATATATGCTGGGAGGACCCGATTTTATTGGCGTACGGCCCCACTGTAAACGCGCCACATTGTCTTCTGCTCATCCAATCCGCGCCTGGTAGAAATTTGGCTCTAGCAATCTCGATTCTCCAACATGTTACTCTGTCAGTCCGCTCTGTCTATCAAATGCTCGGTCTGGGCGACTTCTTTGCTCCCCAAAACGCCCATGGGTCTCTAGGAGGGTCCTCGCCCCCAGATTCCTCGAGAACCTCCTCAGACTTCAACGAAGACCATCTTTTAGGAGGCTCCTTCCCTGTCTCCGCAGCTTCGAACGCTTCGGCACCCGGTACCCGCCCCGAGTCACCCCAATGGGCATCACGGCCACCCAAACCTAGACCAACCCAGCCGGGAGACAGCTCTGCGCTGGGGCCAATCTCCTGCTCTCGAACGGAATCGGGCTCTGCGACGATGTGACGTCCCATCAAGGTATCAAAGATCTCCCGGATGGCTTCGGGAGTTATCGGGGTCAATTCAGGGTCGTGGTTGGATTGGGGCGACGTTCCCTCCAACTCGTCAGTGGCTGATGATGCAACTGATTTGTCCGGTTGCTCCCTGGTTTCAATGGATAGGCCGGCTGACCTCGCAGATTTCTTTGACGTTGGCTCTGTCACAATGTTGCACGCCTCGGTTGATGCAATGAACGCTTCCGTTTGATCCGATCCCAAGGTCACACCTTCAGCCCCTCCGCACACTTCGCCTTCGTCCACACTCTCTGACGGTTGGTCGATGACACCTGAGGGCTCTTGTCCAGAGGGTGGGGAGGTCTCCGAGTCATTCAAGGGTAGGCATTGAACCACGTCGTCAAAGGAGACTTTTTTCTCATGCTTTGGTATCTTGGTTGCCGCTCGCAATTCTCCATTGATATCTCGACTCGACGCACCAGCGGCGGTATTGCACCCGGTTTGGTCGACAGGGGATGTGATGTCGTCCACAAACTCAAATATCTCGCTGTGAACCTCCAAAACGGCCTGGAGTAACAGTTTCGCAATGACAACGCCGTCGCTCAAGTCTGCGGGGATGTGCACCATCGCATGGGCGGGGAGTGTGCTCAAGGCTCCCTTCATGCTCGACTTGATGTACTGCGAAAACCAGATGTCGTCCCCGACGGGGGAAGAATACACGTCCCTGACCACATCGATGATGTCGAACACGTTGAAGTCGTCGCTTAGAAGCGCTATCTCGTCTCTCACAAGCTCCTCTAATCCATGAAGCTTATATGACCGAGCGGCCGCATAAACCCGGAAGGCAGTCCTCAGTCGTGTCACCGCAGAGTCGGCCGCCGGGAGTTCCTGATACTGGTGGGTGTACAGGTAGTGAACCAAGATATTTCCGATATCCTTGGACACGTGTTCGAGTCTCAAGATGTCTGAGTCGCAGCGAACATTGAGCCCCGAGTCATCCGGGATTATGGCTCGATGGATAGCAAGCGTGTGGTCAGCATCGAATACCAGGGTGACAAGACGACTGCTGAATGGACTGTCCAATATTAGCGCTACAGCTCCCAGGTTGGCATATTAACTCACAAGATCTCTGCTTCGAAATCACCAGCTTCATCAACAACGGGGCCACAAACGGGAACATGCGGGCCTGTTGCCATTGCAAGAGCCTCACCTTGTGACATTCTCACGATGGCTTGCCACAGATTTCGGAGATTACAGCTCCCGCGCACGACAGAAACACAGCGACCCGCCAAGTGCGAGCCGCGGGTTCCATATACGGGAGCCCGAAGGAAAACAGGGCTGCATCGATGCCTGATTTTGCCCAGTCAAAGAGGCGACTTGTTGGATGCAACCTCCATAGTGCAAGGAAGCTGGATTGGCTGGTGACGAAGCCGCTAAACCAATCGGATGGCTGTATCCCACCAACAAGACTTGGGGCATACGGTGTGTGGCAGGCCTCACGGCAGGTTGCGTCCACATCTAGTACATTCTGGGGTGGGGCCCTGAGCAAGGAAAAATGATGGTCTCCGAGATAAATGCCTATCACTTTTCCACAACAGAAGCTAGAAGCTGGTGTCCGTCAACTGGCATAAAAGACTTCAAAACACTTTCTCTCCGCTAAAAACGGGTATCGCGGCAAGGAAAAAAGACGCATTTAGGAGGCGTGAAGGTTTAAAAGTCATCGAACTACAGATTTCTGATGGCCTGGCCCAGTAGGTGGGCTCCTAAAGCACTAGAACTAGCCCTAACCGCTAAATGGTTTCCCTTCGATTATGCCCAGCGGGTGGTGGGCGGAGTTAAACAGCCTGCAGTTCGGCCGGCCGCGTCATTTGCACCTGGAATGAAGGGGCCGTAGTTTCGGGGGGTACAGAGTGCGTGGTGATTAGATCCCCAAGATTGTAGGTGTGACCCTCCATCCCAGCCATCGTTGTCCCCCGTTTATCATTCGCCGCCACGGCCGCTTTCCAAATCTCCTGGGCGCTTGCACACCACTTGAAGTGCTGCATGAAGACGCGCGACGAGAATGGCCTCAAGTCAGGCCTCGCCCGGCCGCAAGCCCCTAGCACCCAGAATGGGTTACCGCCGTTGGCCAAGTCCTCGGCGATATTGTTCAGATCGCATCCCTTACAACTCACGCCTGTCTGGATGTGAGCTTCCTTTCCACGGACCTCGAGGACTGGCAAGTACGCGGTGCACGCGTACCTCCTAGAATAGTGGAGCGCCCTCTCCTCCCGTCCTCCGTCATATGGACCGGTTGGGGGATCGTCGGCGCGTTCAGGGCGGCAGTCACCGAGGGGAAGTGTCTTGACAGGTGCTAAATGGTAACGCTTTGTTGAGAACTTCTTGTCGGAGTCATGGTACACCCGCGCGACCGTATGTATGATGGCAAAAGAGCTGTTTTGGTGGGGTTTGAGGATCTCGTACTCAGGGTTCGTAAGCTCAATGGAATGGAAGTCTCTCTCGCGCACAAGGCATGCGATGCAGCATCGCTCTTGCGTCGGCATGAACACGAAGTTGCCAATCTCGCCACAAAAGGAGCATGCGTCGGTGCAGAGGAGGCTATAGAGATGCCTGAGTTCGACATGGCTTGCCATCTCAGCCCGGTGGAATGCAAGCACTGCATCTAGAGCGTACTCGATGACGCGCCGGTACTCGATGACGGCCGAAACAATTTCGCGTGCCCGCTGGTCGACCTGACGGAACTTGAGAAGCGTGCGCATGTCCAAGCGGCGAACAACTTCACATAGGATCTCGACGGGGAGATTCATGCGGCCGAGACTGGTCTTGGACTGCAGAGGAAACGGAGTGCGTAGCGACTGGCGCACAGGGTCGGACACAGCATCGTCGAACCGAAGTACGGGACCGTTCCACGCCAATCCTGGCCTCGGCTGGTACGCTGCAGGTTGCGTAACCGCCTGGATGATAGCGTCCACTTCTTCGCTGTCGCCAACAACATACTCGGACATGGATCGGTATTGGCGCTGAAGCAGAGTCGCTTCATCCACAGGGTGGTGGATGCGAGGAGCATGACACATGGCGAACCAGTTTACGGTGGGTAACAAAAAAATAACAGTCGATGCGAATGACTGCTGATTCTAGCTCGCTGCAGTGCTACCAACCCAACATTTATACACAAGACCCGAGACGTTAGCTTGGCTGTGTCGCTGAAATCCAGTCACCTGAAAGATTGTTTGCGCGGTACTTTACAGCTCAACGTCAGTTGGGAGCAACTTACATTACTACCCCTTACCCGACAAGTATGAAGTCCCACACTAACAATTTTTCAGGGGCTACATTTCGCTGGCAGCTCGCATCACACAACGCTGGCAGTCTTCTGGACGCTCAATGCAGCCAAGCCTCCTGGAGGAGCCCTGATGTGCGCCCCAAAGTCCTAGACTAACCTTTTTAGGTGCCCCTGCCTCCAAAGACAACGCCGTGATTGGCTCGCGATCGGGAAGCAATGTGTGGGCCGCCTCAACCGGTTGAGCAATAACATCATCCGTACACCAACCCGAGACGACTGCCTTGCTTGTGATCCCGTCTGTGGCACTCTCAGAAAATGCTCCTTTTCTTAGAGCAGTTGGGGCGGCAAAGGGGGTTGTGGGTGAGGACAGCTGCTTGGGGATTGGTTGGTTGGGTGCATTCCCTCCTTTGAATGCCTCCCAACCTTCTCAACTCGGTCACTTTCATCGGACAGGACCTTAAACCAACCACACCAGCCAAAAGAGTCTGACGACGACCATGGACTCGATAGCAACATGCCAGCATCTAATTAACACCGTGTCGAGGGCAGAAAAGTGGGATCGATCGGCTGAAGGATCGCCACCCGGATTCTCACGACGACCTTAGGAACTTGGGAGCGCAGGTGGATCTTCTGAAAAGCACAGTCGAGTTGCTATATCAGCAGTTAAATCGGTACGGGTTTTTTTTTTTCTGCCAGAGCCTCTTCGCCGTCCTGTCTTCGACTGGCTTTCGCGCTGCATTTTCATTTCACAAAGTCTCTAGACAAACAAGAAGCTCCTGTCTATATACTCCTCCCGATCGTCAGTATGGTACCCTTGCGGGCAATGGGACTGCCTGGATCTAGCGACACGTCTGCAAGGCTACACGGAAAGTATCAATGCAGCTCTGAAGGAAGTTCAGCAGACTGGGTTCAACGGCATTTCGGACGTCGCACTCGAACATGCACTCAACAACGCACCTCGAATCGATAGGCCGACATGGATAAGCGACATATATATGGAGCTGTCGGCGGAAGAGGTCCAACTTCAATTGCAGAGTTCATCGTCGATGACCAACTGTATATACCCAGGGTCGTGGCCCCGAATTCCTATTCCTAGTGAACCCACGAAGCATCTTTGACCCCAGCTGGAGTGGACTTAACAGTTCGCCCTGGAAGTTCTCGCTGTTCTCAGATATCCTGACGGCGAACACGGGTCTGCTGGGGGTCATTCCCCTATGACAGCCTCTTCAAAGTCCCCCGATGCAATGTCAGATCTTGCATACCACCGAGGATATCGGTATGCGCCAGGTGATAATACTGTGACTATCGTGTCACCCTCGGCAAAAACAAAGGACATATCAGACCCTAGCATACGGCAACGCCATGCCGCCAAGCAACTCCCACACATCGCCATGTTTTTGCCGACATCAAGGGCAACAATATCAGAGTCATTACTACCCACGTTTACAATGGCACGGTGGCGGACCGTCCCCCCCGAGATTGAGAGTTTTTGCCATTACAACATTACGGATATGAATAGAGTCGTTTTTGTCTTCTACGTCACCCACATATCCAATGATATACATGGCACCGGTGGAATAGCCGGTACAACTGTCCGACGTCATCAACCACATGTTTTCCAGCATGAGGCCTACGCCGCGCTTAAACGCCGTATCGCTGCTAGGAGAAAAAAACCTTGGTCGGAGCCATCGCGGTATGCTTCCACTGTCGTTCGCCTGATTTTGAGACTATCCAGGCGTCCACCCAACAAAGATGGTTGGAGGTGGCTAATAACATCTGCTTCGCGCCGAACGGCGGCAGGAATGGCTGCATCATCCGGACTGTCTGTCGGGGCCCGGCCTGCATGTATCCGGCCCTACCAAGACGACTGACCCCCATGTCTTCCTCTACTACCCCGCCGAACAATGCGAGAGGCTACCCGATTACGTTGTCTTACCGTGGAGGTGAGGGGCCATGGCGGATGGTAGCTTGGATGTCCGAGGACGAACTCTGCTTGGCGGACGAGCAACACTGCCTTGAGCGCCTCCTACTCAGGCTTTCGGATGTACCGCACCGTTATCATTTCTTTACAGTCTTGGTCAGAAATGGGCCACCTAGTTGAACAACTGGATATATTCGTACAATATCAAGCACTGCCCTGGTTATCGCGAGGCGGAGGAACGCAGACCGCAGGAAGCTCAAAATAACGCGCGTCTTGTAGCTGCGCCGCAGCAGGGAGCTCGAGCATTCAGGAGCTGTCAAAGAACTGTCTGGAATATGAGGCTGGATCGCGTTTCATTAGAGTTTGCCAGTCCATAAGGAAGATAATATAGTCGTAAATCCTAGGCCTCGTGTTTTCTAGACCTAGTCAAGAGTGTTCTTGTAGTTTCTTAGGGGATGAACATCGCCGCGGGAGGTAGTCGACTCGGAGAGTTTGATGGCACTGCGCACGCGGGTTTTCTTGCTGATCTCGCTTAGCTATGAATTGGTCAGTGCGCTGTGATTGCGTCTTCAGCTTTGAATCGAAGTCCGAAAAGGACCCAATGGGAAGGAAGTCTTCCTCGGTGAATGTCAAGGGCCAAGAAAGAATTCGCACTGTACGAAATGCATAGGTCGGTGTTCGCCTACTCGGCTATACCCAACCCCTCTTTCCATGGCGAACAGTTGACAGCTTTCTGGCAGGTGGTGCTCTTGAACACCCTTGGCTCCCTCAAAGACAAAGCCATCTGCATACCAGGCCTCTTGATGACTGAGCAGCAGCGCGATAGTATAGGGATTTGCTGCGGGGGCACCCTGAATTTGCTGGGGGGCACCCCCCCACAAGGGTTAGGGTTATATATGGCACCACCCCACGGCTGCCAGACCACCCCAATTTGTGGACTTTGACATTTGCATTCGGCCGCCACCGACCACCTTCTCCTCCTACAACTCACGACTTCTTGTTCTGACCAATCAGAAGCCACGAGCAGTAGGCTCTCAATACCTCTCTACACTACGGAAAACCTCAACCCCCTCTTCCCTACCACGCGCCAGCCTGGTGGTTCCGGCAACCTGCCTCACTTACTCCCCTCTCTTCCCGCTGAGATACGGTCTTTACCAACTGCCTCCACGCCTGCTATAGTACCCGCTACGCAACAAATAATATAGGGAACCCCCCCCTCCGCCCAGCAATAGCCGGAGCCCAGCCCGATCTACGCCTTTACCAACGCCCTCCTGGCCGAAATAGAGGAAGATAGATAAGTAATGGAAGAGGTTATTTTAGCCCTCTCCCTTTACCTTAACTTGGCCCTTTTACAGTTTAAACGAAGCCGAAAGAAGTATTAGGCCCTTTAATTCAACCAGGAAATCCTCATTAGTATAAAAAGAGTAATTAACCCCTAAAAATAACGCCAAACCCCTCCCCCGCTAGGAGAAACGGGCCAGACCCTAAACAGGTTAGGTACCCGGAAAACGGCCCAAACCGCTACCGCTACTACGTCTCCAAACCCGTCGCTACTAATAATAATACCCTTTTTACCACCCCCTACCTATACCAACGTAATTAGGTCCAGCCGAAATTGTTTCTCCAAATTAACACCAACCCCGTTAAAGGGGTAGTTTAAACATAACCCCCCGTACCAGCGGAACCAACCTACAAACGCTAAGTCCCTAACTCCCCCGCCCGCTAAAACCAACAACCTACTAATTAAAGCCACCGTCCCCCCACCCAATTATTAGCTTTTCCTAAAACTAAATCAAAATAATTAAATTCGCGACCTTTAAGCTTCCGAAATTAAGCTTCTCCTATATAATAAGGCTAAGGTTAATAACGTTAACTTTACCTTTATTTTTAAAGTAGTAAGCGGGTAGGGGATAGTTGTATTAAATAAGGTAAAACCCGCCCTTTTAAATATTACTAACCTTACTATTATATTAAATACGGTATAATATACCTACGTAATCCCGGAGGTTCCCAACAAATTTTAAACTATAAACGGTACCTATTAAGCGAAAGATTTACTAGTAAACAAAGTACTAACTATAACCAAGTAAAAGGCACTTTAATTAATCCCCTCCAAATATATAGGACCCAACCCGTATTACTTAATATAATTAATCTCCCTTGGAAAAAAAATCCAACCCGGCTTTAAGTTATTTAACTTTAAATTAACTAGATTAATGGAATAGAAAACCGTAATCCGTTAATATACTAATTATTGGAAATTTTACGGCCCGAAACCGTATAAAAAGCCGACCCGTTATAAAAACTGCAGCCTACTGGCCCTAAACTGCAGGTACGCCAAAAACCCCTTCCCCACCTACGCTAACTACTAAGGGCTATACTAAGCCGATTATACCGCATACGCGGCCCGCCTAGTAACTGCAAACAGCCGGGTTATTAGGCCTAGTAAGGAATAACTAAAAGCAATCCGCACCCTTAGTACCCGGGCTACAACGGTGGCTAAAGTAGTAATAAGCCTAACTCCCAGCCCGGAAACTAGCCCAACCCCCCCCTCCCCTATAATAAGCGCGATCCGGGGTAGGATTTTAATCCGCGTAATAAACCGCCCAAATTTGGAAATAACGGGAACTTTCCCAATACCGGAAAAACAACCCCCGACCCAGGAAAAAATACCCTACAATACCTACGTAAACGAAAGGTTCACTTACTACTAATACCTCCTTATTAACGTAAAGAATAGCAAGAAGCAACCTACGCTAATAATTAATAAATTACTAAGCGAAGTGGAAAGAAGAGAAGACGCCGAAAATTGACAAAGGCTCGCCTTAACCCTACCTAACCCTACCCTAATTACCTTATTAGCTTTTAAAATAGCTACTTAAACGACTTAAAAGCGCAGCTCCTCCACCCCAACGCCTGGCCCCGCCCTAATACCCAATACGTAGGATTCGTACCCCTTAATAACCGGAAAGCTCGCCGCTTTACTAACCCTAACCAAACGTAACTCCCCTAACCCAAACCCAGCCGTCTTACTCCGCTATATTAAAAACGGAAACGTCCGAAAACCCTAAGGGGGTCAGCTTTAATATAACGGAAACGCTTACAATACTATAGCTTAATTACTAAAATTCGGGCCCAGTTACAAATAAAGCCCTATAAACCGCTTTTAAGTAAAGCGTATAAGTAGTAGCGCTATAAGAATTATAAACCTACGCAAAAAACGGCTACTAGTTACTTAAATTATATCCATTATACAAATTATATACGATAACCAACGCCAAGCTACAATACGCTACCTACGTTAACTGGGTACTTACCAATACATACGTCTCCCCCTTAGGGCCTTACTAAACGGACATTAAAATCCGCTTAAAGGTCGTTACAAACGTATACCTCCCCCCCGCGGAGAGAAATATCGCCGAGGAGTTCCTAACCAGGCCATTACACCCCAGGTAACTAATAGTAGGAGACTTTAACGCTAAATACCCTAACTAGGGTATAAACGCGCTCGTAAACCCTAGGGGCTATAAAGTAACAAAGTAGGCAGCAAAACGAAGCCTACAGCTAACCTTGCGAAACGAGGTTACGTATAACCAAAAAGGGACATTTAACCTCGTCTTCTAAAGGCAATAAATTATTACGGTAAGGGTAACCAACAAGTTTAAATACAACTTAAACTATAAGGTAATTTGGACCGAAACGGTAATTAGCGGAAGCGTCCCGCTAGCTAAGTAAGTAGTACCAAAGCGTTACTATAAGGACTTTACGTAAGCAATACGCGTCTTAAGCTCGGATAACCCCCCCCTACGTATTATAATAAAGCTTAATAAAGCAATCAGGAGCCTATAAAAAGACTTAGTACTAATTACTAAAGCCACAGGCGTTAAGGTAAAAGGCAGGTAGCCGTCTAAGTAGTATACCTCGGATTACGTAAAGGTAAAAGCTACGTTTAAAAACGGCGCTATATCCCGGCAATAATACTATATAATCTTACGGAAAGCCAAAAGAGAATACTAAGCCTCCCTAATTAACGGGGCGGCTAGTAATTAGGAAGCCTTTCGGCTAGTAGTATAAAAATTAGTAAAGCCGCAAATTAAAGCCCCCCCAGTAACCGCCGAGAAAGTAACGTTATCCGAAAAGGAGTCCAAGGCCTACCTATTACAGTACCACCTAAAAAAGCAAGTAAAGGAACTACAACCAAAAGCCCCACTAGTAAAATCCGTAAACTACGTACCAATTTCATATAAGGTTACTAAGTAAAAAATAAACTACTACGCGTTATAGGTACTAAATAAGGCTCCAGGAAAGGATAGAGTTACAGGTAAAATACTAATTGTAGCGTAGGACTTTATAGGCCCAAGAGTTCATTATATCTACAAAAACTCCCTAAGGTTTAAATACTACCCGGGAGAGCTATAAGTAGCCAAAGTAATCTTTATCCCAAAACCCGGGCGCAGAAACCTAACCAACCCAACTAACCGCCGGCCTATCTCCTTATTATTAGTAATTAGTAAGGGATTAAAATGGCTAGTAACTAAAAGATTAGCCTATACTATAATTAACCGTAAACTCCTCTCGCCCTAATACATAGGAGCAACCCCAGTAATCGGAATCCTAAACCTAACCTACGTACTAGTATATAATTTGGAGGAGTCCCAAGCTAAGGGGCTTTATACGGGTACTTATCTTTTAAACGTAAAAGGTAGTTTTAACAACGTATAGTACTACCTACTTTTTAGGTAGCTGGAAAACCTAGGTTTCGTAACCGGTCTAACCCGCTAAGTCCAATCCTTCCTAAATTAATAACTATAGGATAGGGAACTCCCCCAAGGCTCACCCCTCTTCCCGGTTCTCTTTATACTCTACCTTACAAACGCAATACACGGGCGGGACTCCTTTGCGTATATAAACAACGTACTCGTTAAGTATAACGCAAGGACGCTAATAACGATAAGGGCAAACCTAGCCGCCAAAGTCTCCAAAGTACTAAAAACGCTAATATTACTATACTACCCAGTAGCCCCGGCTAAAATAAAGTACCTAGTAATAACCCCGAACGCGACAACCCCCCCGGAGCCACTACTAGTAACAGGCTTACTAGTACTATACCCGAAAACCAAAATACGGTAACTAGGCCTCTAGCTTAATAATTGGCTAAAATTCAACGCGTACGTTAACTACTAGGCCAGCAAGGTAGGAGCTATGGCAGTATACCTACGCAAGCTTAGTAAAACCGTAAAAGGCATCTCCCCGGCGTAAGTAGTAGTAGTAGTAAAAATTTACGTAAGCGAGGTAGCTTTATACGAAGCAAAGGTTTAAAGAAAATCGTATAAGCCCCAGGCTTAGTTCCTAACTATAGTAAATAAATTACTAAAGCAGGTAACCAAAACGGTAATATTAATATACCGTATTATATAAGTTATAACTTTGTACTAAAAGAGCGAAATACTCCTAATAGCGTTAAAGGTAACTAGGAAATAGGAATAGTAATAACTCCAATTAGCAACCGCCCCCGCGTACTTACCGTACCACACCTTTAAATAGCTACAATAACTAGCTAAAGTTAGAAAAAACGCCGCCCTAAAAGGAACAAACCTCCAAAAGCTGTAAAAAAACACGCTTAAAACCCAACAACGAAACCTCCCTACCCCAAACAAACTACTACCAATTAGGCTTTCATAACCAGGTAAGGAAAAATAATTCTAAACAGTTAAGAAGCTAAAGGCCGAGGCCCCGCCAAAAACGGTACTTTTATATATAAACGGGTCCAAGGTTAAAAAACGCAAGGAGGCTAACTAAGCAATATCCGTATAAAAAAACGGTAAAAAAGTAAAAGCCCTTAGCGGAAAATTAGATTACGCTAAAGTATTTAACGCGAAATTAATCACCTTAACTATCGGGCTAAGTATAGCAGCTACCGAAAAGCGAGCCCTAGTTTTTACCAACTCGCAGGCAGCGGTAAGCGCTATAAGTAAAAGGTTCTCCCCCTTTAACCAACCCGCAATAAAAAAAGCCTTTAACAATCTATACCACCCCAGTACTAGCCTATACTAATATCCAACCTACGCCGGTATTAAAGGCAATAAAAAGGCGGACTAACTAGCCAAACTCGCTATAAGCCCAAAGGTAGAACCGAGGGGTCTACCTACGTACACCTACGCCAAGGCTACCGCCCAGAAACGGTATAAATAAAGGGTTAGGGAGTAATAAAGCAAAGTTAGGTCCGCCAAGTACGAAACGCTAGGGCTAGGGCCGCACCTAGACGCCCTTAACACTACAAAGCCCAGGATAGGCAAAATTATTCAATACTATACGGGGTATAGCCCGTACGTAAACTACCTAAGGAGGTTCGGTAAGGAAGGAACCCCAGTATACAGCTACGGCGTACCATAGGAACCATAATACCTATTATACTACCGAGAACTGGTAGCATACCGAACAACGGTACGAAAGGTATACCAGGCGGGGAAGCGAAGGAAAGAAACGGTTCTGGGCACCAAGGAACTATATGAGGTAATGGTCGGAAGGCAGGCGTTAAGGTTCTTCCCCAAGTAAAGGCCAAGATTAGTCTACAAGCCCTACTAGCGTAAGAAAGGTTGGCTTAATACGTTTTACCGCCGGGGGCGGCAGGTGGGCAGTGGAGGAAGCGAGACCCGAACTAACGGGGGGGTATTATATAATCACTTAGGTGGTAGCGCTGCTAACCCTGGCCTACGGCCAGGGCGGGCCACCCTAAAACGAATTGAATTGAATTGAATTGAATTCATTCGGCCGCCACCCAATTGACCACCAATTCCACCGGAAAACGCGTTTTTTATCGAGAAATCCCAAATACACCTATAATTCAATCGCGTACGTAAATCCTGAACCGAATTCGCCTCGCGCGTAAAGCTAACTCGAATATAGCGATTCTATAAGTAGACCGAAGGCGCCACGGCCATTACGGCAAACGCAATAATTCCAACAATTGCCATTATCGTTAATAGAAGCCATCGCCAATCGTACACCTTTACCGCAGTAACGTAGCCCCTCTCCAAGCCGCCGTCCTATTTACATTAGCCCATACCCTTTAACACCCTCGTATAGTTTTTAAAAACACACCTCTCCGCTTAAAAACAATAATACCAATTATACTAAAACCGATAATAAGAAGAAAGAGGAGGGATATGTTTAGTCAAACTAGGACGGTCTATTAGATTCGGAGGCAGCGGAGGTAAATATATTACCTAGCTAAAGTTATAATACCGTACCCAATAATTCTAGTAATAAGGATTCCGTTCTTAAAAAGATACCTAAACCCCCCTATAATTTTAAACCCTTCTCTACAATTAAGGAGCTTTAAAAAACTATTAATAAATAGGCTAAGCCCCGCGGATTTGCTATTGTTAATTTGTGTGGCCTGACTGGTCTCAGTGAGGTCCAGTACAGGAGGTTACAGGGGGGTGAGTCCTCTGTAACGGGCGCAGCGGAAGGCTTTGAGGGTACGATGACTGCCCGAGACGGGGTC
>Ga0247765_1000503_pt1 | contig 29840 bp, 14 predicted proteins | sample UWRJL106311C6_FD_179949 | JGI IMG/M metagenome (GOLD analysis project Ga0247765, IMG submission 179949) | Plant litter microbial communities from Arlington Agricultural Research Station in Wisconsin, United States - UWRJ-L106-311C-6 | ecosystem: Environmental > Terrestrial > Plant litter >...
CCCGCCCTTTTTTTTTTTTTTTTTTAGTGTCCCAATGCGCGATGACTGGAGGGGAGTTGCAAGAAACGCCTACCTTCAAGAACGTACTAACCGCGCTGCCGGGTTTGGATATGCCGTTTTCATTGAGCCAGGACCTCCCCTGGACTTGGGTAGAGCTACGGTACCAGAGGCCCTTGGCCATGATGGTCATTCCCGCTACTGCCTTGGGGGCAATGGCGGCTATGCGAATCTGGGCCAGCAAGTTATCGGCCATCTGCTTCCGGTTAGTCCGGTCGAACTCGAGCTTTTGGTCCTTGCAAAACTGTTCCCAGTCCTTCATAAAGGCGTCTTTGGTTTGCTTGTCGATATCCTGGCTGGAAGGGTCGAGCAGCGCGTCGGCCATCCACTTGCAAGCGTCCGTCAACCAGGGCACTTCGAGATCATCGTTGAGCCTTCGGGGCTGGACCATGGTCGCTACCGCCGACTGTTTCACCACGTCTTCATAAAATTTTCTGGCGTAAGAAGTTTCGGGGGCCAAGACGTAGAGGATGTTGCAGTACTTTTCCAGAGCAGTTTGCTGCACAAAATAAATTAGCCATCCGTATTATCTTCCAGCCACCCCGGGGGGAGAGGGGGTGGCAGGCACAAAAGAGATTGAGACTCACATCATTGCTGGAGACGGCTACCACCGTGTTGCCAAGTTCGGATTTTTGGAGTTCGGCGTAAAATTTCTCAGCCCACTCGGGACCGCCATCACTCACAAACTGGGTCAAGACCTTGTAGAGCTGAACCATGGCCTCGCGAACGGCCATCTTGTTGAGGATTTTGTATTCGACGGATTGGGAGAGACATCCCTTTTTCTGTATTGCGTGTGTGTTAGACGGGCACATACATGTACACAAGGAATAGACACTTACATCACCTTGCCAAAAGAACAGAATCTTGGCCCGCTCCTTGGCGGTAAACCTAGACACCCAGTCCTTGACGTTGAGACTCTCGGCAACCTGGAGGGCGGTAAAAGCCGGCGAGTAAACATCTCGGATCCAGTTCCGGAGATCCCCCGGTAAACCCTCGGCGAGATGCTGGGGAAGGTCCCTGGGCGCGTTCTTGCTCAAAACTTCGTTCAGGTCCGACTGGTTCATGTGGAAGAACATGATGTCTTGGAGGATTCTTTTTGCCTTTTTATCCAGCTGCATTCACCGGGTTGTTAGTGTACGCGTCATCCACATAATATAGAAAGACATATAGAGAGAGAGAGTGCTTGCATCTTCATTCTTGTACGGAATATGGGCCAGGGTGTTGACGTGATATGTCCCCAGGGGGCCCTCTCGGGGTGGGGTGGGTGGTGGGTTTTGCGGCGTGCTCACCGGAGTGGTGGGCGTGCCAGTCGGGATGTTTCCGGCGTTTATGGAGCCCTCAAGACGCTTCTCGATCTCAATACGCACCGCCGAGTCGCTGGGATTGGAGATGAACAGATGTCTGCGTTCAATATATACAATTAGCCTTTCACCCATCAATTGATCCCACATGCATGGATGCATGCAGCAACTGACCTGGTACCTGCTCCGGTATCTGAATCCGAAGAGAACTCGCTGATGATACCCATGGCAGTCTTGCTATCGGCTCCCAACGTCGCTTCGATGGAAGCAAACATCATACCGAGCTTCACCTCGGTTTGCAGATTTGTCTTGAACGTCCACACCAGACTGTCATCATCCTCGTCCGTCTTGACATCCCGAAAAACTTTCAGCAATTCCTGGGCCGTAGGATCAATCTTGATGCCGATCACGGTACGCCCCTGTTCGTCGAGGCCAATGGTGGAAGTGTAAAAAGTGTCGAGACGTCCGACGTTCTCATTGCCGTATTTTTCCGAGATCAACTTGTGCAGAATATCCAAATCCGGCAGCATGGCCTTGCGGATGGTGAGGCCGGTAGGACCGTCCCGAGCCGTGGTCATGTCGAGGAAGCCAAAATCCACGAGATCCGAGGGGTCCTTGGGAGTGATCTGGTTGGTCTTGAACTTGTTCACGTCATAGACCATGTTGAATCGCAGTGGTCTCAGGACGGGAGCCGGCAACTCGGCGGGAAGAAAGAGGGGATCTTTGTCTACTTTGGTTGTTCCCTCTGCTCCGGGTGCTGGACCGCTGGTGGCCATCACGGCCCGTGGGCGGGGCCTAGTACCACGTGTGGAATCATCGGGTATGGGCGGGTTAATAGTGGCTGGTGGATGAAGCTTTGACTCGTCTTCGGGGTCAAAGCTGGGCTCCGGTTCTGGCACAGGAGTAGGGGTAACCTCATCCTCTGCGAGATCAAAGCTCGGCTGTGGTTCTGCAACAGGAGCAGGAGCAGGAGCAGCGACGGCTTCATCAAACGATGGAGGTGAGACAGGGACCGCAGCCGCGAGTGCTTCCTCGTAAGATGGCAAACTGCTCAGATCCTCGGCCATGGCCATGAACTGAATGAATCCCGTCGAAAACAAGTCTTTAGCACCAGGATCCTTGCTGTAGATTATGTCGCCTTGGGCAGAACAGCTGAGGGTATGGACGACGAGTCGGCCATGCTCAAACGGGCCTTGAGAACTCGCATCCTGACTGAGATCTCTCGTCCAGCGGATCTCGTTCTTCATGTTTGAGATGGAGGCTTGCTGACAAGCTACTCCGTTGACAAACACAACGCCTTCAAGCACGGAAACGGTCGGCAGCGGGGTCAAAAGACCGGAATAGTCGAAACCGACAATTTCCTCGGGAGGGTACTGGAATGAGCCGTGTCCGGGACCTGTGAGCTTGTCTCGGCGAGTCTTGTAGAGTCGCATGCTGTTTTTGGCGCTCTCCGTCTCTACTTCGGCTTTGAGGGCATCGGAAATGCCACCAATGCCAAAGCGTTCAAACAGCGGGCGAAGCTCGTTAAAGGCGAGCAGCAGGCGGGCTTGCTCATCCACTGGAATGGTGCGCATCATTTTGCAGATGCTCTTCATGGTAATCTGGGTCATGTTAGTACGAAGTTGCAACCTTGGTAAAAATAGGTGGACTGACCTCAGGATAGTTGACGGCGACGAGATAGCCATTGGCGTGATAACTGCGACGGCCCTCCCTCAGGTGAATGCCATAAACTTGTTTAATGTCTGGCATGGCCTCGCTGGAGATACTCTGGACGATGACCTGCTCGTACTGTTTTGTCTCTCTGTTCAGACGCATCACAATGTTGCCCACGGACAGACGACCAATATCGGCCCAGGGATTCTCCTTCATGGCCAGCGTGGGGTTGAGGGCGCGCAGTCCCGTCGTGGTGAAAAAGACATGACCGGCCGTGAAGAAGGGTTTCTCTTCGTCTGCAGAAAACGTTAATTAGTGTCATCATCCATTGGCGGAAGAGTGCATCCATGGGTGGAAGAGAGGTGGACTCACTGAACCCATGGATCGTAGGAATCTCCACAGGAATAGCAACTTTCTCATCAGAAACGAGCCCCCATTCGTCGAATTCGCCGCGCGTCAAGACCCAGTCAAACTCTTGGAGGTCTTCGATATTCTTGGAACCAGAACGAGTAAAGATCTTAGTCCCGGCAATGAAGCATGACCCAGGTGTTCTTGTGTACGCCCTGGTCCAGTTGTGAGGAGCCTGTTTGAGGATGAGTTCCGGATAACTCGACCGCGCTTTTTTTTTTTTTTTTTTTTCGTCAAAACTTGTTGAATCCCCGGAGAAGAAGACAGAATTCATAGGTAAGGCACTCACCTCGGTTGATCCACTCTGCCGTGCCCTGTCCCGTGGTCGTCGTCATGATCGGTGGCGAGAGGGCATCACCCTCTACCCACTGATCAGCGAAAGGGCTATCCTCATAATGCACCGTCTGGGCTTTCGTCGCCGTCCGAACCGCACCGGTATAAACGGATGCGACGTCGTCCCACAACTTGGATAGCAACTCCCCGTATGTCTTCCAGTCACCGAGCTTGAGGTCTTTGCTCTTGAGACGCTCAATCTCCGCCTTCACATTGTCGGGCACATTCATCCCCGCCAACGGTTCCAAGATCTCCCCCGTCGTGGGGGGACGGAGGAGAGTCGACTTGGCATCGCCTGATTGCATGGCATAAGTCACGGGCAGGGCCTTGCACATCATGACGACCAGGACGGTGAGTTTTGCCGCCCGATCCGTAGCCTGGCTCTTCACGGCGGCCATAATCTTGGCTTGGACAATCTGACCAAAAGCCTTGAGCCAGATGCGGCTCGGCTCGTGCAGCGCCGGGGTAGCTTGATGCTGGAAGAAGTTGGAGACAAAAAGCATGCTGGAGCTGTAAGCAATGTTGTGCACGGTGAGATCACGTTCGATTTGCGCTTCGATCGTGTCCGGTTGCAAAAACATGGTCTGGTAGGCTTCGACAAATGCGGCGTCCTTTTGCAGCGTCGCGAGTTTCGGCAAGCCTCGGGAAACGAGATGGGCATCGATATGGTCGGCAAAACAGTAGCCCGTCAGACGAGTCAAGGCATCGATGCCAGTGGCCTTGGCCATGGGCTATCATGTGTGTGTTAGAGATAGATGTTTGAAACAGCCAAGGGTGGAGACAATTTGGACTTACACCGTCGATGCAGCCTCTGAAATTGTAAGGGTCATCTCCCGGAACCATGGCTGCCAGCGACGATGCTGTAGTCGCATGAGCCAGAGTGGTGATGAGAGCCTGGGCATCATTGCTGGTAAGATGATCGCCATTCAAGATGCTCTCCTGCGAAAGCCCAATGCCCAGACTGCCCTTTAGGAACGAGAGGTCCCCGAGATTGCGAGCGCGCTCTTGGAGTTGGGCAACATAAGTGGCCACAGGGAACGGCCCCACCGTTTCCAGAGCTTGTCGGAGCTGTTCCACCGTGATTGTCGCCATTGTTTCTGAGATGTTGTGCAAGGTATCTGGAATGAGTTTGAAGCCACCGTCTTTGGGCGTGAGAGTTGATCATCGAGATTCCGTCACTGCTATATACATGTACATGGACCGGTACCTCGTATAAAAGTTCCCTTTCCCCATGGCCCATCCATCGACCCGCGTTTGTATCATCCGTCCGGAGAGCGAACAGCTTCTTGGTCTATTTCGGTCTGTCTGGGCACCGACGGACTTGGCGACGCCAAAGCTGGGGCAAGCCACGACCCGAATGTCTGTTCGGTGGCTGGCTGATTCTCCGCATGCATCCAGCAACACATATCTGGAGTTGGCTTGGCTAGGCCGGGTGATAACATAATTCGCGGGGAGGAGCAGTAAGTGTTTGTGTTAAGGTGTGATAGAACCTGTGGCGTCTGTCTCTTCTCGCAGGTCTGCTGTAGGTGGCTTTTCGTTGCCAACCCTAGCTCAGCTCCATGTGGTTTCACAGTTGAGGGTGTTATTGGGCACCAGAGTGATTGGCGTACGGCCCTAGTGCCCGATCAAGAATCTTGCAGTTGGCGCTATCGGCGGCTCACGCTGTCAGAAGACCCAAAGCTTTTAGTCTCGGCCGTGTCGTCGGGAGATGCCGTGTTTCGTCGATGTGATATCAAGCCACTCTCTGCCGACGTGGTCGCGTGAGGGAATTTGTTGCATTGAATGCGGGGTATGCTTTGGTCTAGCCCCTTGCTGACCTGGACATCCGACGACATCTGTGTGTGGCTTTCAAGTGACACCTGCAAGATCTTCCCGAACCAATGAGTCGGCTTTCAGCACTGCCAGACTCGGCAACTCTAGTCTTGGCCACAACCAGATTGGATCACTCAGCACCTATCTCAACTCCAGTCCCAGCGGCTGCATGTGTGCGGCACCAGCCAAAAAGGCGCCAAGTCAAACTATCATCCTTCATGTGTTCTCGACTCTTTTAAACTGTTCGGCGACCCCTCATTCAGCCAGCCCAAGTACGCCCCGCCGGAGTAGCCCGGTGTTCACTACCCTCAGCCGTCTTGGCATCGCCGAAGAGTTGCATGATTAAATCCGCAGGGCAGAAAACTGGCAACTGAAAGTACAGACAGCTTAACGTTAGAGCTTTATTTTGCGTGCAGTTTGCGGACGGAGAGTGATGACCGGCCAATTTTCACTGGAAATATCGCTTCTTATTAAGAGTGCCAATGCTTTCCCTTTTCTGTTGGCTATCCGATGGCCCAAATTGAGTAAACATTTGTGTCTCGAGTGTGTCTATGATAAGGTACCGACGTGAGATAGAAGCAAGGAAGGGTCGGTGTTGCTGAATCAGCTTAAAAGTGATGATGAGACCAGCTCTCTGTATCAAGCCCAAGACCGTCACTCCACAGCATACTCGCACGTCAATCCAGGAATATTCCCCCCAAATAAAGCGATTATCCTCTGCCCAGCTTTGTACGCTTCCGGATCCTTCATTTTCACCTCGTGCTTTGAAACCGTCCGAAATCCCCACTTGTCTGGGGGGCTAGTCTCCACTGCCCAGTGTAAATCCAAGTTGTCGCTGACCAGGATGACATGCGACAAGCAGTCTTGGCCAACCGCAAACCAGAGCAGGTTAATCATTGGGTGGCTTTTGAATTGGCTCAGCCGAATGGCGACTTGTGAGACGGGCGAGATCCCCACAGCCTGATTCATGTTGTCATTCATCAGGCAGCAGGACCAGAGAATGGGCAGGTGCAGCTTCTGGTCAAAGAATAAAAGATCGCGAGGCCAGACCATCTGGACACTGGATAGCAGTGCCCCCAATGGGCCACCAAAATCCACCGAAAGTGCCAAATTGCAAGCCGAAGACGCCGTGACAGGGTAGATTGTTGTCAAATCGTCCGATATACGGACACGAATGACACGCGGCCTGTTCTAATCACCAATCAAGTTTGCGCAAGACTCTGGTTAGCATTAATTGCAGGCAGTATATACCCACACGGACTATCTGGTGCATGTACAAAACGTACCATGTTTGGAATGGCAAGTACAGTCAACGGCCAATATCTTGCGTTCTCGCGGCCAACTGGATTGTCAACAAGTAATGATAGAAGGGACAGGATTAACGGAGCGTATGTCCCGACTGGAAGCGGGAGAAATGAAAGTTTATATACATATACTTGGAACACTGTCCATGTCGCCTGGCTCCTAGGTACCATGTATACAGAGAAATGACTTTGTCAAGGACATTGATAATTTGCGACACAATCCCTTGAAAACACAGCCCTGCTCGCTGGCAATAGCTCTTGGGAGTACCGCTTATACCCCGAATCTATCCTACACCTGTACCAAGTACATGTAGGAACATAGGTATGCCGTAATATGTGGTGAAAGTGAAGGTGCCTAGCTAGTACCTAGGCTAACAACCGTTGAGGTCGAGTTTCAAGCTACACATACATGTATAGTTAACACATGTGAATTTATTAAATCTCAAGAAGCAGGCTTTTTTTTTTATGCACGCCATGGCGAAGGTTACCTATGCCTCCCAATAAAAGCAGTTGCCCTTCAACAACGTTTAAAGTATCTCTACAGAGAGTCTGATTGTCCCGTCTGAAAATTTGCTGGTTCGTTCAATTCCAAGACCACCTGCAGTATGCAAGGTTGACTCACCCAACGCCTTCTACCTTGCATGTGTGAGTAGGGGGATCGGTAGGTATGTAAGTAGGTAGTAGGCATGTTGTGCAACCCTCCAATCCCAGTGCAATCTGATGCTAGAGTCTGGTGTCAAGAATGTGCAAGAGAGCGAATGGTGGATTTTAGAGCAGTAGAATCACTACCACACCACCACATATATATGCAAGCTGCAGCAGTGGGGCAAGCAGTGTTGCCCGGTGCTTAAGGGGCGGGAGTGGTCCACCAACAGATCCAAGTCTGCTTTCTAATTGGCGCCTTCCTGGGTTTGTTGGTTTGTTCCCGGCCAATAATCTTTAACCGAGGCGTCTGCGCCAAAGGTCAATGACTCACGGACTAATTTCACGCTGGATTCTCACTCTCGCTGCAGCTCATTCCATTTAGAGAGGAGTTCCGCCTGCTTCTCATCCACTCATTTGTCCACTTGCACTCCCATCGGGCAATGCTGCTGTGAATCATTAAGGGGTAGGTATCCTTAAAACACTACACCCGTTCCATTGAGGAAACAGGAGATGCCTGGAAGATATTCTTATAGGTATCTACCTAGGTGCATTTCCCTGCTTTCCTGCACGTGCGTGTGCTATATTAGAGATCAAACACTGGCGTCCGCCCCACCCGCATTTGCACTCAACGCAAAGACACCCTCTCGCAACCACGCCTCGACTTCATTCCACCCCTTCCCTGCTCTCCACAAATCCACCAACTCTCTACTCTTGTCGCACGCCATTCTTGCTCCCCACAACGGGTTAAACGAACTTGGTGCAGCGGGATACATTTTCCCCCAGGATTTCTCATCCCATTGGTCGTGCGTGCCATGATTTTTTATATCCTGAGATTTATAAGTGTGGAATCTCTCGATTTCCCCCAAAGCCGCATAGCTTCCACTCTTAAAAAACTCGTTTTGGTTAGGAAGGAGATCCGATGGGTTAAGGAGTTTCCGATGCGTATGGCCCTTGGCAAAGGAATCCTGGAGGGTATGACACATGGATCCGAGCGCGCGATGGCGGATATTCATCAGCGAATACTTGGTTTGGTTTCCGCAAAGGAGCGTCTGCAAGGTAGCGGATCGCGGGGGTTGGGAGTCGGGAGTGAAAAAATCGGTGAGACGGTACGTCGCCGGGTTGGTGGGCGTGTTTACAGTCACGGCAACGCTGACGTCTTCGAGTTTGGTTCCCGGAGATATCCCCTGGTTGGAAGCAAGACGGTACATGACTTCAAGCCACAGCATGATTTTACCGAGGGTATGGTGCGGGTCCTCACCAAGGGTGGAGGCCATGGCGTGCACAAACTGCAAGTCCCAGTAGTGGGAACGCTCCGTCAGCTGCCAGTAGTGCTTGCGGGCTTCGTCCGAGTTTTCGTTGCGCTCGTGTGCTTTCGGCCAGTTGAAGTGTTCATAGTACCATGACCGCGCACCGAGGTAGTTGAAGTTCCAGTTGTCAGACGCATCATCGTCAAAGAATAGCACCGCAGGGTCGTCGTTCCAGATCACTCCCCGCAAGTACTCGCGGGTATCGGCCTTGGCGTTGTCATAAGTGGTTGTCGGATCCAATTTCATAGCCGAGTTGATCAACGCGGAGATGACCATGTTCTCATGCACCGCTGAAGTCGGAAGAAAAGGAAAAGGGAAATCAACCCCGAAACCCTCACCAGGATCATTGGGATCAACCGGCTTCTTAATCTCGTCTTTGAGATGGACAATCTGCGTGAAAAGCATGCCCTTCTTATCCGTGGCCATCTCTTCGTACCCCACTAGGAAGTCCTTAAACGACTGCTTCGGCATGCTTCCGTCCAACGGGTTGATCCAGGTGAAGGTCGTGTTATTCCCATCGTCGTTCCCGTCGCCGTCAATCTGGATGAGAACTTTGGCATGCGGCGAGAAGAACTTACCCTCTGCGGCGTCCGTCGTCACCCACAGCGGGCCGTACGTGTTCATCCACTTGACAAAAGTAGACGGGGGATAGCTCGCCGGTGGTTCCCCGACCATATCCATCGCCGCGATGAATGCGTCCTTTTTCTTGGCAGGCATGCCGAGACCCGTAGTCCACATGTTGACATATTCCTCTCCGGCCGGCTTGAGGGCTTCTTCCGGGGTAAGCGTCTTTCCCGCCTTCCATGACGCAAGCATAGTCGCTGCCGCGGCCCAACATGTCGGCGTATCCTTCTTCTGCTTGATGATGGGCACGGCGGGACTCACCACAGCCAGCTTAGACGTGCTCGCCGATCCGGAAGAGATCTTCACCGTCGACACATTTCCTTCTCCGTCAACCGTTGTGGCTTCAACCTGTTTATTCCCTGTTACCGCTGCCACCGCCGCATCCGAGAGCGTGGGTTTCGCCGCAGCTTTTTGCTGTTCAAGGGCAGCTTTTTGGGTTTGTCCCCCGTCAATCTGGCTTTGAATATGCTGCTTGACGAGCTGGCCGGCTTCTGCCTGCGTCAACAATCCCGAAGTCTGAGCCTGTTGGATCGTATCCATGATCTGCGGGGAGTTGTTCGTGTTGTGTGACTGCGTTGCCATGTTTCCGGCCATTCCGGCGACTGCGCGGGCGGATTCCTGGTTGGAGAGGTACGTCTTGATGGCGTTTTGCTGGTTCGCATCGAGACCGGTGATATCTTTAAAGACGCCGGCTTTGCCGAGCAGCTCGGTTATCCCGGCGAGACCGGCGCCCGGGTCCGGGTTGGACGGGGCGTTTTGGATCGAGATCATGGGTGTGGCAAAGTCCTTGACGGTGGGCTGGTAGGTGGTCACTTGCGGCACGGGGGGTTGGATGGCGTTGATGGCCGTGGGTTCGTCCGTGGTGAATTTGGTCCAGTCCTGGGATGAATCGGGTTTGACCTTTTCGCAAGCATCGCAAGCACCCATCATGGCTTCGCTGTAAACACCCCGCGACGGCACGCTAAGACGGTACGGCGGCGGCGGCGTCTCGGGTCGGTAAAAGTCGAGCAGTGTCGTGTCTGGTTCTGGCTCCCCTTCCGCTGGCTCCCGCACAATCATGGACTGGTCGACCTTGTACCCCGGCGAGACGGGGAACACCATCGAGTTGCCCGCCATGGCGATGGGTGAGTTCTTCAGCACCGAGGACAGACTGTGGTACCCGGCCGAGCTGCCATTCGGCTTGTAGACTTCAATGTGGAACCCATCCAGAATCATAAAGCGACGCTGTGGGTCCAGCGAGTACAGCAACACGCGGTTGTAATACTCGAGATTTTGATTCAGGTGCGTGATCAAGCGCTGGGCGAGCCACTGGTCTTCGGCTTTTGGGTATCTCATTTCCGCCTCGGAAAGGGGTGTATGCAGCAAAATCCCATCGAGGAGATCATTGTTGACCGACCCAGCAAAAAGGATGCCGTTGTAGTGTTGCGTGGTGTAAGAGATTCGGAGACTCTGCATCGTGTACTCGACCCCGATCTCAAGCAGGGCTTTCAAGTCTATAGGCGAAAGCGTGCAGGAGATGCGGAAGAACTGAATCTCTTTCCGCACTCGCTGAGACTGCCCAGAAAACGTCACACGCGTCTGCTGCAAGCCCCCCGAGCCGCGATACGGCACAACCGGAGTCGAGTCCCCAAAGGTGATGCCATCAAAGCTCAAGCTGCCGGTGATGAGACGGTAAATCTTGGGCGCCATGTCGTTGTTCCAGATGCCATCCCACTCGGCGATGGTGGCGTTGAGGAAATAAAACTTGAGCATGGAACGGATGCCATCAGTCCCGAGATAGCCGAGGACATTGGCGTAAGCCCGCCAAGCTTTGAGGTCGGTAGGCGAGTCGTGAAAGAACTCGAGGGGGTCGAAGCCGGTTGCTCCATCGACCGATAGCGGGTCCAAGTTGTAGAGGCGGATGCAGTCGGCCGGGCGCCGGGTCTGGTAGTTGGCATCGAGACGGATGAACTTGTCCGAGATATCGGCTCGGACCTGCGTCTCGGTCCTGCCGCCACCGCCCCCACCAAGCAACCATGAGAGACCACCAGTGATAACACCAAGGAAGAAAGACTTGGCGCTGTTGCTGTCGTTGTACTGAGTGACAATGGGCAGCGACTTGATCATGTCGTAGCGCGTCTTGGGACGGGGAATCTTGACGCTGGCCGTGAACTCGCCCTGGGCAAAGGTGATGATCTCGTCGCAGTAACGAGCATCAGGCCAGTCTACATTGGACCATTTCGTGCGGACTCTCTCCACCGCGTCGAACGCGCCGGCCAGGGGATGGCGGGACCCCACCCCAGCAAGTCGTGCCGGGGTCTTGTAAGTGTTGGCAGGCAGCGGCAAGAGTCGAGTGCACAGCACATCGCTCCACCGCGAGATGTTCTCGGGCGAAAACTTGGTCAGGGGAAAGGGGATGAAGACACATTCCTCGACATCGACAAGCTCTTGGTAGACCGCAAAGTGGCGTAGCACCTCATAGTGCATGATGGTGAGACTGTGGCAGTGGTTGTGGTTGGCGACAACCGTCGTCTCAGCTTGGTATCGCTGTGCCTCGCTCGCCGTCGTGACGATGGAACTATTCTGCCGTCGGTAGCTCACAGCGTTCTGGTGAATCCCCTGACGGATCGTCTCGTTGAAGAATCCACCGAGGTTGCGGCCGCTATTCTGCTGTGCGCTGGAGCTGGCTTTGGAATAACCCCCGGCCACTCCGACGTTGGCTCCGAAACCATAGCCGCTATATGATGCCCCCGCCGCGACGCTCACTCCTCCAGTCGATGCCTCGCTCGAGCCTGCCAGCTGTTCCCCGATATTCCCGCCAATCTGGTCTGTAATGTCCCGCTCACTCACCAGATCGGCCGCGAGTTGCTCCGACTGAGACAGCGCTTGTGTCTCGGTTCCTCGAAAGGCATGGGAGGCATCAATGATGGCGATTTCTTTTTTCTGACCTGGTGCCAATGGCAAAGAGTAGAGCAGATTCCCGAGCGAGTAGCCGTCAGCTCGGAACTCGGACTTGTAGTGCAGAACATGGCCTGTCGATACGGTCACGGCCTCGTACAAGACCTGTTCCCGACCAGCGCTGGAGGCGTCCTCCCACTGGATCTGGTTATTCAAGTCAATCCTGTGGCGTGTGACCTTTCCGCGGTTTGTCAGGGTATACGTAACCGTGCGGACCTTGGTCTTGGGGTCTTCGGCCTCGACCGAGGTCAGCGTGTAATTGGCGACATCGGGGTCCGAGTTGCGCACAATGGCCGTGTATCGATATTCCCGCAGGGTCCGATTCGGCACGGTCAAGTTGGTGCATCCGCCGCCCACATCCTGCGTGTATTGATCTGACTGAATGATATCAGCCTGAGAGGGAAGTCGACCAGCAGCCACTGTGCCCGTGCAGCCGCAATCTTCCTTTTTGGCGGGATCGGCCGAAGATGACTGTAGAAGAATGTAGATAAAGTCGCTGGCAATAGACTCTCCCGTCGCTGATTCGCTGTTTGTGATCTTGAGAGGGGTCACGCTAGTCGTGTCAAGAGAACTGATAGCCTGAGCAGCGATATATTTGCCAAACGGATACGGCATGGTGAAGTTGCCGGCCTTGTCCGAATCTCCGGTCGATACCGTCTTCCACGGAGAGTCGGTAGCGTCTTTGGCTTGCACAATGACGGAAGCCTTGAGCGTGCAATTCTTGGCCATGGCGACCACCTTTCCGCGCAACTTCTTGTTCGAAGGTCTACCCCCTGCCCCCCCTGTCAGGACTGGAGGGGTATGCAAGTCCAGAACAATGTTCAGGTTGCGCAACGCCGGGTCTGTCGGAGCGAATTCTTGAGAATAAAGTTCCGAATTGTCATATCCGGCAAGCACCACCTCAACGGGTCCGCGGATGGCATCCGTCATGTACTTGTCCTTGAAATCAAAGTTCAGAGTATTGTTACCGACGGTAGAATTTGCCGGCCAGCTGTACCGTGAGATGTGCTGCGTGGCTTCATCATCAGGACCCCCAGTGATGACCGAGAAGCTGGCGCTGAGGTGATAAAAGGCGAAATCCGACAATGCGATGGTTTTGCCAACAGGCGGGTTAAGCGTCAGGTTACCGGCAACGGAGAGGAGTTGAATGGGAGGCATGGACAGCGGAAAGTCGAAGAATTGAGCAAAGTTATCAACCACCCCCTTCTGAATCTCGCTCCATTTGGCGTCGGAAATCTTAAAGTATTTTAGAACGCGGTTGATGGCTTCAGTGCGACTGGATTCCGTAGTGGATGCGAGCTTCGGCGACGGTCCTGACACATCTACAATCTGCGCAATCAAGTACAGCAAGATGCACTCATCATCTGCCGGCAGACCTGGAAAGAGCTTGTTCAGGTAATTGACGTAGGTGGTCTTGTTCACACAAAAGATGCGCGAATCGACCACGTAGTTGGATCGAGGGTCCGCAAGTGTCTCGGGGCCACTAGGTCCCGCGAGAAGAGCGGGTGGCACATTGAAGACTGGGTCAAGTCGCCGGAGCTCCGCAATAGGGGTAGGTGTGTCCTCGGCGGGCCTAGCCAGACCGGGTCGAGTGACGGGAGGGGAGGGATCTCGGGGTGCAGGCAGAGTAGCGCCGGCGAAGAAGTACAGACAATCAAGCGCTTTGGGTTTGGCGTTGTCGCCGGCTCCGAAGCGAACCGTAAAGGGGATTGTGACCTCCCCGATACTGACCCTGGGGCCATCTTGGGTCAAGAAACCAAGGTACTTGAGAACATCCTGGCCATAGTTGGGCCCAAAGATGGCCTGGGTCTTGATCGAGACGTAGTAGCTGGTTTTGGCGAGGTTCTGAACAAAAGTCACTTCGTCGGATCCAGTGACAGCGAGAGCTACCGAGTGGGACGCCGTGTCGTCGACCACCTCATAGAGAGGATGAGCAATAACAACCGTAACCTGGTCAACAGGCGCCGGTTCTGTATCCTCATATGTGAATGAGGTCTGAAGGGTCAGCATTTTGGGTCCTGGGAGTGTTTTTCGAGATGCGCTTGACAGTGGGGTGAGTGAGAGTGCGGGGTACACACAAGCAGGAACTCGTCAACTCCAGTCGCAAAGCAGAAAGGGTTTTTGAGTTTAAAGGGCAAGGCAGAAACCTCCATGCTTCCAGGCACATCACACCACCCCGTATCTAGGGCTGAAGCGGCGCGTCTGGGCCGATGTGTGCTTGCGGCTGATGTAGAATGTACGCCTTCGGAAGACCGATGGCAGCACAGCCAATGAGAGGCGAGGGCACACAGCCTTTGTACTGCGGGCTTAACCGGTGAACGTGATGAAAAGTGTGTGGCTGGTCGGGACTTGGCACACCTGTTTGACGATTTAGCCATTAATTCAACGTTTTTCGGTGTGATGGACACATCGAAGTACCAGCCTTTGGGTGGAAAAAAAAAGGCAAGGCAACTAGCAAAGAATTACAGTCACATCACCTACAGGCAAACATGAGTACCACAGAGGCTGTTGAGGCTGCACAGACGTACTTCCCCCGCTCTTCTCAAAGGGTTGAGTCGGCTACAAGAATTATATCGTCAACCCCATCCTGGCTCAAGGGGGGATTTTATAACCGGAAGATAGCATGGGAACTCTTTCGAACTCTTTTTCCATGCACCACTCGTGATCGCGAATCCTAATAAGTCTATCGCTTAGTTTAAGAGCGCTCTTGAGTTACATGTATGCTCAACGGCACTAAGCCAAAAATGGCGGGATTCAGCTCAGGCGGACCTACTGTGAGTCTGCAAGGCTCTGAGCTAGAAATGTCTTAAATCCCTCATCTTTCGAATCATGTCTTGACCCACACATCCAACCTCTATTTTCATGTTGTTTTCTAGCGAACAGCCAGACACTATCGGAGTACATTTATCGATCAGGTAGCTCACATGGCCGTCGCCATGGCTCACGCAGCACAACATGAAACCACCGACACGCTAGCCACGAACAGCCGAGACGTGCTGGCCAACGTTCGCGCAGTATGGCCGACCGTCTTAAGTTGGGCAGTTCTTTTCGTCTTTACCGCCCTCTACTCAATCTTCATCGGCTGGGTCCTACTGAGGGGCAACCCCTATGTTGGGGAAACGCTGTTCGATGCCTCGACCGTGAACCTGTTGCTTTCCATCTTCTCCCAGTTTTACGGCATGCTTCTTTGTTTTGTTATCGTCAGTTTGCTAGAAAATTGGAGGTGGATGGCCGTCACTCGGGAAGACTCCCGCAACGGAATTTCCGCGCTGGCGTTTATGCAGCTGAGCCCCGGTGCGGGATTCTTCACTACGCTTCTGACGACCTTGCAAAGCCCCTTGAAGAGACCCATAGGGTTGATAAAGTACGAATAGCCATTACCAAAACCAGCTTCGTTCTCTGATACCTACCTTAGGCACTGACTATCCCATTCTAGGATGGCAATACCGTTCATTGCTTTATCGTTCGGCTCAGTTCTCAAGTGTATGTGAAGGAAGCCCAGTGTGGTATCGTTGAGGCATCATTGAAGGACACTCTGACCTTTGGTTGGCAGTCAAAAGCTCATTTGCCGACGTCGTTTACGGGCAAACGTTCCCGGTATATGCTGGAGCGATACCCCTGGATTCGTTCGTACTGCGCCTGTTTTCCGCCACCAACGACATCGCGCCTTTTGTTGAACACTGGACGGGGATGCTTCTCCAACACCCGCGCCTCGCCGTCCCGTGGTCATTGGAGTCTTGTCAGGAGTCGTGCGATGCATATTTTCTGCCCGGAAGCCTCGGCCAAATTGTCTCCCCCAAGTCAGGAATGTCATGGGTATCGGAAAAATTCGGGTTTGATTTTGACACGGTACAAGTTCATCAAGCCCCCGGTATTGCCTTGACTTTTACGCGACCTCCGTATGAAGATTTCGCCCCGAAAGACTGTACTGAATACCACAGTGAAACCGGAGCGCAGAGCTTGTATCTCTGTGGCAGGCAGGTTGGAAATTCCATCGCGGCAGGTAAGTTATCTATGTTGTAGGCATTTGACCCAGCAGGTTTCCTATCTACAGTTTCGAACCATAATACTGACGCTTGGTGGCACTTCATTATTATTAAAGGATGGGGAGCGTGTTCACCTACCAGTTCATTCTTGAACTCCGCCTCTTGCGGAATCGATTACTGGACAGGGCGAATCCTTATGTACGAAGACACCATTTTAATGACAGCCTACAGTCAATTCACCGAGACCCGTACAACTACCAAGATCAAACCATCAAGTCCGTGGGGAGCCAATCTCCACCCAAGCAATTATCTCTCGATATTGAAGACTTTCGCACCTTGTGGGCGTTGGTCTTCAATCCCCGCGTCTCTGAGAACAACACGGCGGCATCCGGCGCTGTGAAACAGCTAAGTTGGATGGCTGTTGGATCGAGATCTGGAAGCAGGGAATATCTTCGAAACTTTCTCGCCTTCAACCTCCAGTTCGGATCAACAGCTGCAGTGTGGGCGAATTCCAGCATCCAGCTCGAACCGAATCCTTATCCTATACTGCCGGAGATGGCTGTGACTGCGACAGCGGGCACTCTGGTGCAACGATTCGTCGCGCAACCTTGGACCGTCTGGGTCTTTATCGTTACGGGTTCTGTCCTCACCACACTCTGCGGCGCGGCTCTCCTTTATATCGTCCTACGACAGCGACCGGTACCAAAACGCTCTGGTATCCCGGAATTTGACGTGTTCTCTGATCCGACAATGGGACGGCATGTAATACCACATAGTGACGAAACCACAGCGAGCACGAAATTCGAACAGGAAGTAGCTCTGGGACGATTCTTGGTGGACCTTCCACCGGACAGGAGAACCTCTCTGATGGAACTGGGGAAACTCTTCAAGGGAAAGAGAATTGTAGCACGGCCGGAAAGCGAGGGAGAAAACTCCCGGGTTCTGATAATTCGGACTATGGCGACGGCAAAAAGATCAAAGATACCTGAGGGGAGTGCGGATGAGATTGCGCAAAGATGTTGACAACAGGTCTAGCAAAAGCTTGCCAAGTACAGGTAAATAGGTAGGTAGGTCCAGCAGACTAATCCGAAATTGAAAATTCAAAAACACACGAGCCGCCAGCTTACAAATACAAGTCCAGTACCGATGTAATCAAACGCTAGTCATGATCCTCACGGTGATGTCTCACGGTGATGTTATCTGTCGGTGGTAATCAGGGCTGCAGGACAGGACAGCTTCAGCTCCTGCAATTAATATTAATCGTGGTTTTCGGCAATTACCTATCGCCGAAACCCCATTCCAGACAGACCGAATGCAGGGCTGGATAAGGCGAGCCACAGAATGAATGCGTTCGGTATATGTACGGCACGGGACTTCGTACCGAGCAGTAGGAATCCATTCTCCAGCGGCACAGGTTAATTCCGCGCTAGCTCGGACGCCGACGGGAATAGTATTACCATTTTCAAGGGGGATTTGAGCCTACAATCCGTCAAAAGTATTCATGTCGTAGACCAAAAGAGGAAAAGGTTCTTGTGTACCTCGGACCTCGGACCTGTTATCGGTGCCCACAAGTTGATAAGTGGGTTTCCTAGCCCTACCATCGAATTGACGATGAGCAGGTAAAATCCTTCGCGGGAAGGAATTAGTCACGCCGATGCTATGACCGTATCTTTGAACCAGGGTTATGGGGTTCGGGGTATCGAAACCACAGAGCGAGAGCGCTGCAACAAAACATTTTCGACGCGATAACGACTTCGACAGTGACAAAGCATGGTGAGTTGTTGGTCCGGCTCATCAAACCAAACGCCGAGATGGATGACATGTGCCGCGCGGCACTGGAAGATCAAACGGGATGTTTTGATGTTACCGTGGAGAATGTCTTTTTTTTTTCTTCTATAAATCTTAAACTCCCTGACTCCAAAGTGTTTTTGCCATCTAATCTCAGAACCAACACCACACTAAAGGGCCAGAGCGATCACATAAACAGCAAAGCCAACAATGTCTTCACGTCTTTTTACGCCGCTCAAGGTGGGCAATGCCCAGCTCCAGCACCGCATCGCCATGGCGCCCATGACGCGGTACCGAGCCGATGACAACCACGTACCCACCGACATGATGGTGACCTACTATTCCCAGCGCGCCTCCACGCCCGGCACTCTAATCGTCACTGAAGGAACGTTCATTTCCAAGGAAGCCGGCGGTTTCGACAATGTTCCCGGAATCTACAACGAAGCGCAAATCGCCGGCTGGAAAAAAATCACCGACGCTGTACACAAAAAGGGCAGCTTCATCTTCTGTCAGCTCTGGTCGCTCGGCCGCGCTGCCAATCCCGCGGTCGCCGCTAAGGAAGGCGGGTACCGGATTCTCGCACCCAGCGCCATTGCTATCAAAGATGAAAGCGTCTATACCACCCCAGAAGCCATGACCGTTGAGGAAATCCAAACCATGGTCCAATCTTATGCGACCGCCGCTAAGAATGCGCTGAAAGCCGGGTTTGACGGAGTCGAAATCCACGGAGCGAACGGGTACATTATTGACCAGTTTCTGCAAGATGTTTCGAACCACCGAACGGATGCGTACGGGGGGAGTATTGCGAACCGCTCGCGGTTTGCTGTCGAAGTGGTGGACGCCGTGGTCGCGGCCGTGGGGGCTCAACATGTGGGAATTCGTTTCAGTCCGTGGAGCGATTATCAGGATATGAGGATGTCGGAACCGATTCCCCAGTTTACCGATGTGATTGGTCGGATCCGCCACCATGGTCTGGCGTATCTGCATATGGTGCAATGGGTGCAGTTATTTGGGGCGGACCGCGCCGAGCTGGAGGGGGAATCGATTGATTTTGCTGTGGAGATGTGGGATGGTCCGGTCCTCGTGGCGGGACGGCTCACGCCGAAATCAGCGAGGGAGTTGGTGGAGGATAGATATCCCGGGAAAGAGGTTGTGGCGGTCTTTGGGAGGCCGTTTGTGTCGACGCCGGATTTGCCTTGGCGGGTGAAGCAGGGCATGGAGCTGAACCCGTGGGATCTGGGGACCATGTTTACGCCAAAGACGGCCAAGGGCTATACTGATGCGGAGTTCAGTCCGGAGTTTGAAAAGGTTTATGGGTCGTCGGTTTGAGAGTCATTGCTTGCAGCTTGGAGGATACTTGACTGGCCCTGAGCCAACAACAACTTGTGATTTGTTTTATCGAGCAGCGTTGCAAAATATTAGATCTGTGGAGGGCGATAAGTAGCGGTGGCGGGTTCGATAGATTGAAAAAAGCGAAAGGTGAAAATAAATTTTGTTTTGGATGCTCTAATGTCAGTCTCTATTTCCAGCGTAGACCGCCAGTTTCGTCACACCAAGTCCTCGCTGAGCTTTGCATGCCCAGCACCTTAGAACTATGCTTCAGGGACTTTTGAAATGGTCCGGGAAAAAGCCACCCGTCGACAGGTCCGTCTAGTAAAAGCTGTTTCGCCCAAACGTCGCCGTCCGCGTAATCCAGGACTCAATAGTCATGGTACCCTCATGCTGCCTCCTAACAAAAGTCGACCGCCCATCCCCTTCCGGCGAGGCACTTCGTTGTCGTCGTCTGAGTCATACAGGTTATCAATCCACTTGTGCTCACGAATATCTCTTCCGGCCAGGGGAAAGCCATCGGTGCCGCGTAACCACTGGAACATGTTGCCGGTTACACTTTCGTCCCTATCTCGGTCCATGTGGCTGTAGTCAACCTCAATCTCCTCCTGACCTTGGTCTTCTGCTGCTGCTGTTGCCGCATGTGGTTGCTGCAAAAACATGTTGTCCTGTGGTGCGCTTATGGGAAGGTGCTCACGAAGAAAAAGAGAAGTGCTGTGTGGTGCATCATCGCGACAGTCCCATGTCCAGCCAGCATATGACAACTGGTGACTACTGCCGCAGCGCGCATGCTCGTATACTTCCAGGTTGCAGTCAACAAGAGCCGTCATACCATACGGTGGGAATGGCAGAATGGGAGGGTTTGTGTGGCCCAGGGACTGGGACAGGAACATTGGCCGGCATTCGTCCGCGCGGGTTATTCTCATGGGCTCTACTATCAGCTGGTAACCCAATATTACCCCCAACAAAATACACCCAGGTATCAGCATTAAACCGTAAAGCAAAGAGCCTCTATTCTTTCGGAATACAAATCAACTTACGCAACAACTAAAACAGTTAATTACAAAATAAGGGAAGTAAAAAGAGACAAAAACGTATCTACTCATTCAATTCAGCTTCAAATATAAACGGATTTCCGTACACCATGCGGAAAACGTCAAAGCTTCACCAAACTCATACTACATCAAATACACCCGATATAATAGTAATATTATATTACCAGTTTCCGGTCTATTAACCTTCCTACCATATATCTTTAAAAGGGGGTTAAGTAACAAAAAACGTAACCGTTACCGCAGCAACACTAGCCAGATACGGCTTCCGCAAGGTACGGAAGAGCGTACATGAGAAAATATTTAGTACGCATACCGACCAGACTACAATTTTCCTATTAGATGGCCTTCAGGATATTATCACTAAGGTTATCTCGGAACTTGGCCGTATCTCGGAATAGGTGAGGCTTTGGGGAATTATACCTAGTCTGCGTTTAGCCCAACTTTGGACTGTCGGTGTAAATGGCCCAAAGATAGTGGTGACTGTTGTGCCGTCAAACTTCATTCCTTTAAAAACCTGCGATGCATGTTTGAAAGAGGAGACTCTCTGTCCATACGTCACGGTAGGCTGGTACAATGTCCGGTTCGGCGTTTGGGTGCTCATCGGCAAGTGGGGATGACTCGGCTCCGGTAAGAGGACATATGAGCGCGCCATGTCGAATCCGATCATGTGTGATTACACACGGCCGTAGATTGTTACACACGACCTAAAGAAGATGTTGCGGAGTGGTGCTGCCTTCCCGTCTCTGACAGGCGATGCTATTGGCTCTTGCGCGGTATCGGGCTAACACGGGATGCGACCACAGCTGAGTGGTTTTGTCCTGTGGACGCGACTGACTAATTAAAGATTATAGGTAACTGGTTGTCATTTCTCAATTCCAGGCTCCCGACACATCGCACCTTTCATCCATGGACGAATCTATGGTATTCGAGCATATTGAACGGTTGACTAACTACCACAGTTGATTACGGAGCGTTCAGTCCTAAAACGACTGTGACATGGGAGTTGTTGCGCGAATTCCAAGTATTTTGTGGGTGCTACTCCGTGAGTTGCAATGGTACGCGTTTGGGTGAGTCTTATCGAGCAAACAGCGTTGATGGCATCCCTGGACGCCCTGGAGCACAGCCGCTGAGCATTGAAACGCAGGTGGGCGACACAAAAACCATTATAACCATTTACAGGTCTCAGATCCGCTAGCTTGCACGAGCAACACCACAACCATTATCTACAATATTCCCGCCGCCCCAGGCACGCACAGCCGTCGCCAAGACCGAGCCCGAGTTCCCAGTATTGTTTAACCGACGAGAGAACCCCTTCAGTGGAGATGCTCCAATGGCTACTGCATCAACTACAGAACACATGCATATTGCGAAAATACATCTGCCCTATTTACCCCTATCCCAAATGGCAAGTGGCTGTTAAACTCGCTCGTGTGCCACCATAACGGTAAAATAGCGGAGAGTACATCGTAAGAGACTGGTTGTACTGACTAGATGATACTAGGAAGGCTGTTGGCCTAGAACAGAATATGGCACGGTGCTAGTCGAGTAATAGGTACTGTAAAGCTCATCGGGATATAATGCTAGTTAGGTAGTTTGCATTAGTATTTTATTAGATAGGCAAGGTAGTAACACTAGAACACGCGGGCATATCCTAATTAACCCACGACATACAATACTAAAAGATACGCGCTTCAGGGCTTCTCTACAGCTCCCGTAGGGAGATAGTGGCACCAGAGCCCGCGAAATTGAAGTTTAAGATGTCTAGAAACGTTATACATACCCGTCTGATTTGCGAGCAGGTGAAGGGGGGCTTCTGAAAGGTTACAAAGCCAACGTCCTTACCAAAAGTGCATGCACAGCGATATGCGTTGAGCAAGCTAGGGGCCTTTTCCATACGCCACTTCGGTGTTTCCACTAAAAACAAAGATATCTGTTTCCACTACATCTACCAACCAAAATATAACAGTAATACTCGAACAAGCAAAAAACTCTCTCGTATTTTATTCTTCTAACGCCCAAAGTCTACCTTGATAGCCTTGCCGTATTCTTGTGGCTGTGGGATTCCCAAACGTTTCCCTGCTCCTCGTATGGCGTCTCGAAATTGAGCTACCTGGTCAGAACGAACGACTCTAAGCCCTGCTGGCATATCCATGAAGACCTCCCCCTCCACATACAAACTGCTATGTTCATCAAAACTTCTTTCCAGCCAAACCTTGTAGAAAGACTCTGCGTTCTGGATGAGAATATCCAGTGAAAGGTCCGCCCGGCCTTCAAGAGACGTTGCCGCTACCCGCCGAACATACTGATTCTCATCGTCAAGCCGGCCCAGCATAGCCTGAAGCGCCGCTGGCATAAGGGTCGCCTGGCTTCCGAGCGCTTTCAGTGCCACCACCCGGACATACGGATCCCCATCTTCAGTCATGCGTTGCATAGCCTTAACGGCTATTAATGAGCTTTCTGTATGAGCTTGGAGGGTTTTGACTGCTGGTCGCCGGAACCACACATCTTCAGCGTCGAGATGGTTTACTATGGCTTGGATGCCCGCTGGTGGCAAAACCGCCTTGCCTCCCAGGGCTTCAGCTGCTTTAATGCGGACTCGCCAGTCTTCATCTTCTAGCCGGCCGACTATAGCCTGAACGGCCTCTGGCGACAATCCCGACTGGTTTCCGAGGGCTTCAACTGCTGCTTGCCGGATGTAGTGATTCTCGTCTGTAAAAAGACCTATTATGGCCTGAATGGCGACGGATGAAAGATCCGCGTGCTTTCCGAGGGCATCAGTTGCTTCACGCCGAACCCGCCAGGCCTCGTCTTCCAAACGGCCTAGTATGGCCTGAACGGCTGTCGGCGAAAGGGTCGCCTGCCTCCCAAGCGCTTCAGCTGCTCCCTCCCGGACGATAGAATCCTCATCTTCAAGTCGTCCGATAACGGCCTGGAGCGCCGCTGGCGAAAGTTTTACCTGAGTTCCGAGGGTCTTGGCTGCTTCATGCCGGACGTACCCATCCTCATCATCAAGCCGGCTGAGTATGGCCTGAACGGCAGCTGGCGAGCGGTTCGCCTGTCTTCCCAGCGCTACAACGGCTTCCGTTCGGATGAACGAATTTTCATCTTCAAGCCGGCCTATTATAGCCTGAACAGCAGCTGGCAAAAGGTCCACCTGGCGCCCGAGCGCTGAAAGTGCTGCGTTCTGGACACGCTGATCCTTTTGTTCAAGAAGGCCTACTAGAGCCGAGACGGTACTTGGCGATAAAGTCGCCAGGCTGCTGGCAACCTCAATTGCCACGCTCGAGACGTACCTATCCTCATCTGCAAGTCGGTTGAATATTGCCTGAACGGCTACCGTGGGAAGATCCGCCCTCTCTCTGAGGACCGAAAGTGCTAACCCCCGCACACCGGCATCCTCGTCTTCAAGTCGGCTTATTATAGCTTCGAGAGCCGCTGGGGGGAGGACCGCATGGCGTTTGATGGCATCAGCTGCTATGCTCTTCTGGATGTGATTTTTATAATGTGGAAGTTGATTTATGATTTTTAGGAGTGTTTTTAATGGTAAGCCTTTGCGCGGTTGTGGCATCTTGAGCGCTGCAATATGCAAGTTAGAATAAAAGTCGTCGTCATTCAGCCATCTCAATGCCAACTCTGTTGTCTTTGGCGAAACCTTTCGTAGCGCGGACATGATCGCTACTTTTGTCTTCACAGATCCTTCTCGACTGGCTGCCTCCAAGACACGCTCTGGAAGTTCCATTTCACTAGCCAACGATGTCCGCTGATGAAGGCGGTATTCAAACAGTAGCCATTGTGTCATAAGGTCTTCCAATGCCGTTCGAAGATGAGCGAAACCTGCTGATGTGTCCGACGGCACCTCATGCAAGCAGTGCATGACCAGCCGCTGGTGTGTCGGGCCCAAGAGGTCGCGAGGCTCGTTCTCGACGGTGTGAAAGAACCGGCACAGTTGTCCGTCATCGCGCTTTTCGTACAGCAAGCCGGCGACAAAACGCCAGAAAACATTGTAGCGTGCTTTATATTTCCCTTTCCGGAGGAAGGCTTCAGTTTCTGTAGGCTCGCTCTCCGGGCTACCTGGTCCCAGATTCGGAACATCAAGCTGTCTGCCAGAGCTCCACTGCTCAACAAAATACTGCGCAGCGAAGAACTCCTGGAAGGTCAAGTGCAGAAAGTGGTAACTTCGGTTTTTCTGATCAGATGGGCGGTCTGACGAGCGCAGAAATGAGATTTTCGCGAGCGAGAGAGATGACGGGCGACCATCCACGACTTGTGAACCATGTAAGCGGCGGCCCCAGTGGTCCAGAATTTTGTTTTGGCAGGTTTGGTCAAACTCTACCACATCGTTGTAAAGGCCGGTAAAGGCAAGGTAGCGGAGAAGGCTGTGTTCTAGCGCCACCTTCCAAGCTATATCGCTGTCGAGCATCCGCTTCGCAGTGTCCTCGGCGAGGGGTTTGCCTTCATGAGGCTTTTCTAGCCGCGCGGCATCCTTCTTCCATAGTTTGGATTCGATTCTTCGGTAGAGAGATGTCATGGTGGTGTGTAATCCGTTCTCATACATGGAAGAGTCCCAGCTGTAACAGAGTGCTTCCAGCTGTATAGGAATCCGAGCCAGGCCTTGGAGAAGCCAGTGGTTTTGAAGGAATGTCTCAATCTCTGCGGCCTGCTCGCCAGCAGCCATCTTCATATAGGCTTTTACCTGACGATGGTCGAAGCCAATTGTTTCCAGTTCCAAATCGACACGTCCGAGATGTGTTAGACTCAGCCCCGATGGCCGGGAGGTGACGATAATATCAGGGTGTTTCAGCAGGTCGGTGAGAAGCCCTGGATTTTCGGAATCTAGTTCACGCGACACTTCATCAAGACCGTCAAGGATGAGCAGGGTCTTGCCGCGCTGGGCAGGGTCGCCTATTATTTGCGCGAGCGCTTTGGCGAAAATTTCTCCATCTCGCCCGACACGGAAATACCTCTGGCGAAGCCACTGTTCGCAGTTTTCGGCTGACGCCGTTTTCAGCGTACGCAGAGGCACCCATAACAAGCGTTCGAACATGCCCGCCCACATGCCTTCGCGGAGGTAGTTGTAGAGAATCCGTTTGCACAAAGTAGTTTTTCCCACGCCTGCCTGTCCCCGAATCAAGATCCGTTGCGGTGGAGCAATGACAACGTCCTGCCTCCTCCGGGCGTCAAAGAGGGTTTCCAAAGAAATCTGCTTATCCTCAGCTGGAGCCTCCACCTTGAGCCGAGCGAGGAGTGAGAACGGCGACGACTTGGGCTCCAGACACGTCTCCTTTGAGTGGCCAGCATTCGGAGCTGCTTGTTCCACGACGGAGAGGTTGATGTAGCAATACTCCATCGGCACCCGATCGCCCGAGAGCCTCTCGATTTTGAGGATCCGTTCGTCGTTCTCCAGGTAGTGTTTCCGTACTTGGACGTCTGCATAAAACACCTGGGCTCCGAGGCAGCTGCCCCAGGCCGCGTTGAGCAGGTCTGCCGGAAGCACAACCTTGCTTGGTTGCTGGAAGCGTATCGAGTCTGTATACTCTGCTTTCCATGGCCGCCATCGGAACCCCCGCGCCGGCAGGAGTCTGCTTTCCCAGTGGTCTTGTCCAAGAGTATCAGCAAGCAACTTGATCCATTCGTAGACACGTGGGTGGCGAGAACTGCACCCTAGTGGCACAAGGACTTGATTCAAGAGCCGGACAATTGGATGCTCGTGTTCCTCGGTATCTTGGGTCTCAGACTTCAAGGCTAGCTCGAGCTGTGCGTAGAGACCGCATAAGAATTCCTTTTCGGAGCGGCAAGGAACCTTTGCGACAAATTCATTCAAGTGACCAAAGGCCCTGGCGCTGAGCAACATTTCTGTGAACCGAAGAGCCACGTACCAGCTTTTCTGCTTCTGGCGGAGCTTGACGGCCTCCGCGGCACCTTCTAAACTGCTGATTAAGCCGGAAAGGTCTTTGACAACGTCGACCATGGATCGGACAAGGGCCGGGAGATGTGCCAACTGCGTAAGGCCGTCGAATAGCTTCGCGGGATCCATAGTGGGAACCGAAGCAGCCACCTTGGTGACGCTTTCTATGACGGGCTGCATGTTGCGCCAAAGCGCCTTGTAAGGGCCTTCGTCGTTCGGAATGCCAAGCAGGGCCTGATGAGCGTAGCAAGCCGCTTGGGCCAGGCGGAGTTCTCGCTCTTCACTTAAACTTTCAAGCTGCTTCAGCAAAGGCTCATGCAGCTCCTCGCGGCTGAGACCAGCCGTTTTCGTGTCAATCAGGGCGTCAAGGACGGATGACGAAGTGCGGATCAATCGATATTGGGATCGGGGATCAGCCTGGTCCACCGCGGCCTTCAGTCGCGTTTGCAGGCTCTTCGTCGTGCGTCCAAGCTCCACATCGGCTGTTTTATCCCCGCCTGCGCAGCGGAGTACGGAAACAAAAGCCACCAGGAGTTGGGGCTCGAGGATATTGCCGTCTGCTGTACCGTGGATGATCATGTTGCCGAAAGCTCGGGACAAGTCTTGGTAGCCGCTGGCGGTGGCAGCAGAGGCGAGCGCAGCGGCCTCTGCCACGTGTGACGTGCGGCGTTCGTCTCGGAAGATCTTGGCCATCTCCTTTGCCAACTCCTGCAGCGCGCGGGATTCTTCCGGATCGGTGCCACGCCGCAGGCGCTGGACAAGGTCATCCGTCGTGGTCGGCCTGGAGGGGAGTTGGGTTTGCACCATGTCGGGGATGAATTCCTAAATGCGAAAGGTGGGACGAAGGCTTTCGGAAACAGCTATCACGCAGCACAATTGTAAGCAATAATTCGATATGACGGACAGGACGTAGTGTCGGCGCGACAGGGACGATAGTTGAATGAGCTTTGATGGGCAGGAACAATTCAGCTGGGCGGACCGTCGCCTATTCTCACGTGACATGCGCAGACAAGCGGTTGACAAAAAAAGAGAGACACCAAAATACAGCACGGGGCCTTTGCACTAACAGTGGCTTATCATTTCGACCATCTTCCATCACGCCATTCGTCACTATCCCTTTCTTGTGGAGGCGAAATCTCAAAATCTCGAAGATATCAAAGTACCAGCTGGACTATTTGTTGTCCTGCTATAATTGAGAATAATAGGCCTGGAGGTTTTTTATATATAAAAAAAATAACAAGGGAGACAAGAGAAAAAGTTAACCTTGGGGTAAAGAGTCGACTAGAAGATACAGTGGTGTGAGGTTGGGTGACTTTAGTGCAAAGTTGGCAGGTGACCGATGAAGCTACTTGTCAGCTACCTAGTTTTCCTTACAAAATTGGGCCAGTTTGAAAGTATTATCAAGGTAATGTGTCTCTGTTTTTTTGTCAACCGCTTGGCAGACTACTCCCAAAAGGTTTAACTGCGTACCAGGCGGCCTCCAGCTACGGCCATGGCAAGCCAATCGGGACCCAGAGCTCCACCAACTGACAGATGGTTCGCATTCTGATCTGATTGATGAGTTTTAACGGCTTTTGTGTTTATCCTCGCTCCACATCAGGGTACTATTACTCGCTGGCAAAGTGATCAGCACCATCGATCTCGATTATCTTTACATCGCACCGTACACAATCCAGTCCCGCAACGTCTTGAATCTGTCAAAACTCGGGCACGACAGGCAAGTAGGCGGCACTGGTATATCTATCCCGCCAAGAGCTCAAAATACACCTCGCCGATCTGTTCACACACGTCCCAGATACGACGTCAGTTTGCGAGATCCGTAAACGGCCCTCCAAAATACTTTCTAGGCCGAGTGACCGAGTCCATGGCGAACACGAGGCCCTTGATATTGTGTCCATGTCCCTGCAAAAGATCACGGCTGTCGTCGCCTCTGTCAGCTCTGTCGAGAAGGCGGTGAAATTCAAAGAAAAAGGGCAGGTCGATCCTAGCCCGCTTTTTCCAGAACAGTATATCGGACCGCAGCGCCGAGTTTACCCGCCAAGAAGCCCGACAGAGGCTGCGGATGGAGTTGAGGTCGGGGACCAAGTGGAGAATCATGAGGAGGATTTTGTGCGGCAGATTCTGGAACACGTCTTGCTTGATCTTGGGTGCTAAATCCTGACTGACGACGGTCGGGATCTGGAGGGACTGGGATTGAGACGGTGTCTCTCACAAATCCTTCATGTTCGTAGGCAGATCCGACGACGACGTGAAAGCGGGCCACCACAAATTCATATCCGCGAATGCTACGCCACCGCTGGTTTTTGGCCCTTTGCGGCTGCGCCATAGTCGACGTCAAGGAGGCCGGGTCTTGTCGGTGCTTTCCTCGATATGGCCTTGTAGAGCACATCCTGGTCGATTTGCTGGGCGGCTGTCTCGATGTCGTCGTCGGCCCCGGTTAGCGCTCGGACGAGAAGTTCGTAGCAGGGCGGATGGAAGGGAAAGACCATCTTCTCAGTCCACAAGTTCCAGAAGTCGTGGAACATCCACAGAAACCGCCTGCGCACGTAAACTGCGTCGCGCCCCCATTTGTATCCCTTTAGGTCGGGTCCCGAGACGAAGGCCCTATAGGATAGGTCAGGCACCATGGCGCTGCGAGTCAGCACACATACTATCATCAAGTGGTTATCCAGGATTATGCCACGCTTACCCTTTGTCATTTCGGCCATCTAATCTGGGCCTCTATCCAAAATGGCTTGTCAGGTACCGCATTCCCGTCGTGCCTACATGCTCAGGCCTCTACCCCCTTCTTCCGGCCCTCTTTATATTCATTTCCACACTTTAACTCAATAATTTGCTCAACATGTTAAGGAATCCTCTTAATCCAGGTCTGGATCTGTTCAAGCTTCAGTTCTTTCCAACAACGCTCCCACACTTTAATAGCCTCTTAACGGCTCTTCAGTACCCCTTTTTTCGTAGTATATCTTTTTATTTATAACCAACATAGCTCAATCGGATTTAGGTTAGGTAAGTTACCTGGCTAAAGGAGTCACTTGACTTGGTAAAGGCTGTAGATCCGATCTTAGATATAATAAGTATGCACCGGAACGCCATCTTTTTAGACTATCGTACCAGGTCGATTTTTTCACATTCTTTTGCAAAAGGAAAGAATTTAAAAAGAAGGATTTTATTTAGTAACGATACCAATCAATCCCACCCTTAAATTCCCTAACCAATTTACCGTTTTTTTTTATTCCATCTCCACTAGGGTTTCCAACCAGGAATAGAGGCTAACAATAACCTTGTCACGGTACCGTGATGCTGCCTGCCTGTGGCTGCAGCTAGATGTAGAAGGACTACGGTGCAGTGCCCTGACTGCACAACGTTCCACTTTTTGTGGTGTTTACGCATTGCGTC
>Ga0247765_1000504_pt1 | contig 29785 bp, 14 predicted proteins | sample UWRJL106311C6_FD_179949 | JGI IMG/M metagenome (GOLD analysis project Ga0247765, IMG submission 179949) | Plant litter microbial communities from Arlington Agricultural Research Station in Wisconsin, United States - UWRJ-L106-311C-6 | ecosystem: Environmental > Terrestrial > Plant litter >...
GCCTTCTAACTTTCCTTCCAAGATCGATGCCAAGCCGAGACCGCCAATTCGATGCGACCAAGCCCACGTGTCGACCGCGGTGAGGCATGGAGCTTAGCCATCAGAGCTTCATGTTATCGGTGAGCGCAATGTCGGGAGTTCAACGTCCGCTACCACAGGCCTATGGTCCGACAGGTAGAGCCCGTCGTCGAACCTGTTCTGGAGCACACCGAATGTCAAAAAGTTGAGACACGAGGGCTCCAGGACAAAGAGATAGTCGATCCTAAGCGGGCTCTCCTGGCCGAAGCTGGTGTAGGTTATCTCCGGGTTTCCGTACCGCCACTGTTCAGGGACGAGCCCCGAGATATCCTTCATCCCCGAGACTGGCGACGTGATCACCTGGTATGGCTTGCTGTCCGGGGTGCTGTTGAAGTCACCACCGAGAAACAACGGGGGAAGTTCAGTTCCAATGCTCTCGTCCACCCAGCGCTTGGCAATTTTGAGCAGTAGGCGAGCGCTCTCTTCTCTGGCCAGGGCCCCCGAATGATCCAAGTGCGTGCTCATAACTATAATGCTAGCTCCTGTCTTGCGGTGGCGAAACGTGCCCATGGTGACGATCCTCATGAGGGACGCGTCCCAGCTCTTTGAGACCACGTCGGGTGTCTTGCTCAACCAGAAAGTGGCCTGGCGGCTGCATTCCCAGTGGTCCGAACGGAAGAAAATGGGCGAGAACTCCCCGGCCTTCTTGCCGTCGTCACGCCCACTGCCGATGTGGCTCCAGTTGGAACCAAGGCTGTTCTGGATATCGAGAAGTTGTGTGTACATGACCTCCTGTAGGCAGAGGAACGCCGATGCGTGGCCAAGCGTGATAAACCTCAGCTGGGCACAAAGTTTTGGGCACCGAACACGCCATGGTTGTTCCCCTGGGTAATGCTGCGTCACAGTGAGGCGGATGTTGAATGTGATTAGGCGAATCTGAACGGAGCCTGACGCAACAGTGATCGGTTCCACTCGAGATATGGTTGATAATTGGATGTATGGTAGGAATATTCGTGGATTTGCTGGTGCAGCCTATTGGGCGGTAAGTTGAGTGTCTTCAAGGCTTCAATAAAATTGATGATGAGGTAAGGTTTTTACATCGTGAGATTAAATCTCGAGCTGCGAGACTAGACACTTATATAGAAGGGGCTGGAGGGCGGAACCAGACAACTGGCGTATGGTTAAAAATGATAAAAAAGAAAGAGTAGAATTCACACCCGGGACGGCTGCCCTTGATGCCCAAATGCAGCCTTCAAGCATTCACTGAGATGTGTGTAACCCCATCACCGACGAGATGCGGGAGCTTCAAGCAATCGGGAGACGCGCAGCGTGGTGTCGGAAGGAGTTGCCCTCCGGAACTTTAACCTTACCTCAACAGATTTTGTGCTAGTGCCTTGATTCGTCATAATTAAAATGCTGCCTGGGATGGAAGGTTAAGGCTTGCAAGGCCAGCTTTTGCCTACTTCCCGCATTCGCAGTGCAAGATTTTGCTCCTACTTCCGGACTGAGACCGGAGCACGACCCGATTGCCCGTCGACAACTCGATGCGCGATCTGAGTCGTCCGTCTAGACGCTTACTGGTGAGCTCTATCAGGTGTTCTCAATCGGGGCACGGCGACACATCATGCAGGTACGTTGCCTTTGGAAATGTTTGGGGCATGTGTCGTCAACGGGCTTCGGCGCGACATGAGACGAAGCAACTGACCTCGGTATCCACCCCAGTCTCGCACGTTTCGCCCTATCAAGGCGGTGGCAGTGTGGCTTGTACAGCCCGAACACCGGCTCTTCCGGCATCAAGTTGGGGTGAATGTGTGTGTGAGCAACGGTGGTTTGCTGAAAGGTTGGTCGCCTTGGCAGATTATGTCTCGGTGGGCGAGCTGTCACGCGTGTTTTCAGAGTTGTCATTTCCGTCCGCCCTGAATCCCAGTTTCTCGACAATTTCGCCATGTTTGACCTCTTTCAAGTTAGTCTCGCACACCTTTTAGCTTCTCGTGACAGTGGTCGGCCCTGGGCGTCTCACATCAACTTCACTTGATCGGAGAAGAACGCGGCGCCAGTGTGTTGGTGACTGGTCAAATGGTCCAAGGCGCGATGACTTTGCGGGAACGAGCCTTGCATGTGCCCCCACCACCCAAGCCAACTTTCTTGGAAAGCTGTGAACATTGATTGAAGGTGACCCACCCTCCCCGACTTCCAAGGTCCTGTTTGGTCCTCGCTGGTGACTGTGACTGACTAAGACGGGTAGCACACCTTATGTGAATCCCCAATGTGGTGGGTGGTAGCCTCGAGGTTGCCTGGTGCCACGAATTATATAGCACGCTGTCTCGGCCGCTCGACTCGGAATTATTCCCTCGTGTCTCACAGCGGCTGCAGGCCAAAAAGCTCGCCGCCTCAAACACTCGTTTCTGAAGTTCTACTCTTGAGCCGGTCAGACCGGCGTCTTGGGTTTCTCGTTCAATTTGAATCACTCGCTGTCTAGTCTCTCAGTTTCTGCCTAGAGGACAGTCGGTCGTCTAATGTGTTGAGGGTGTTTTTGAGCAACACCCTTCACCGAGTAATATGTCTGGATTAGGGCCATCTCGGTCACCTCTGACTCAGGTCCGTTTGCGACCCAGCACTGATCGCGATGATACCGAGATCGCGGATCTTGACCTCTCCCGAATCGATGAGGATCCTATCACATATTTTCTGACGCCGGCCGCTGCTTCGTACGGTCAGGACCCTGACGCCATGGATTTTGAAATGGAGTTCGATGCTGGCATCGAGGATTCCAAACATCCACCTATCATCGTGAGGAGTGTCAGCCCCTCGAGCCTCTTGGACTTCAGAACGCCTACGCCGCCGCAGCGCTCTGTTAGCCCGGACGCCGACCGAGACATGCCGCCCACACCAGAAGATTACGAAGACTACATGCAACTTGCCGCACGAACGCGTTTTGGCCTGCCTTTCAGTCTCAAGGATCTTACTACTGGCAAACTGAGGGCGCTAGAGAGGCAAAGCAATAATCTCGATACACCATCATCATCTAAAGCCTCACAGGCGCCTAACGAAGATTCGGGAAATCGACCACTGCGGGCTGCAAGGGTATCACACGGCGGGATCGTTCGAAGAGGTCGTCCGAGATCGGGTTCATTCCGGTGCCCCCCCCACGCATGGCGTGAACCGAGCCCAGATGTGTGGTCAATCTCGGAAGAGACAGAGGAGGAGCTCAATAGCGAGATGGGAGACAGCACGATCGAAGGAGATACTGTAGAATTTGACAAGGGCAAAGGCATAGATGTACTGGCTGCGAAGCCGAGGAAAAGGGTCCGTTTCGTGCTCCCGGATAGCAACGAGGAGCTTGGTGTGCATTACTAGTGGTATTTCGGCGCAGCATTCTCGTCACCATTTTCAGGCTGCATATCCCTTTTCAGTATCGGCGTTCTAGCATTGACACTGCATTTTGGCTTGGTGTTTTGTCTTGGATGAAGCCATCGAGTCGGGTGAGTATCCGGGTTTACATACAGCACATTCAGTTGTGATAATACCATCATAGGTAATCATAAGAGCAGCATGCGGTTGAACACCTGAAATGTCGGTCGTGGTTGCGTTATCTTAATAAAGTCGTATTTTCCTCGGTTTGGTAATGCGGGCTGCCGCTTCTGCTGCTGTGCTATCCCGGCTGCGCTGCGTGCCGCATTTGCTGCGAGGTAAATCTTGTTTCTGCGTTGCGCATTTGCGTGGAGCCGCAAGGCTCCGGCATGCTATCCGTGTCCAATATCTCAAAGGCGGGAGACTGTTTATAGAAGCGTAGAAGATGCTCATATCGATAGATGGGATGGAGAGCTTGCCTGCTGGGATGAATTAATTCTCTACTTTCTGAGCAGCTTGTGACCTTTGAAGCTTCGGATATCGGGTACCCTAGGATATGATGTCAGGCCAAGGCCAGGAAGCTTGGGCTGCCGAACAGGCCCCATTCTGTTGGTTCTCCACCTGTAACCTGGCCGTCTGAAGAAAACCCAATTGAACTTGCCTCCACTAAGCAGTGCTTCACATTCATCAGTTAGGTTTCTGCGATGCAATTTCACCACTCCCTCCCTCCCAGCTGCTCGTTCGGGTGAGATAGGTAGGTTGACAACGGGAGAGGATCCATGTGCTGCCGTACCACCCTTGCCACCCTCCTTGAGATTCCCTAGGCATGATTTGAACAGCTGACGAGTTCGTGGGGCTTGGTTTTCGGAGCACTCCCTACCTTCTTCCGCAGGCTGCTTGCTGCCCTGCACACCTGCTTGACCTGGTCCCGACAGTGACGCCCCATTGGTCTGTGCGGGTTGACCAAGGATGTGCTGCCGGCGGTTGGTCGGGTGGGGCGGCTAGCCGCTTCTCACCCCGCTGACATTTCATTGTTTATGTCTGAGACCCATTGTTTATTACCGTCATTGGCCTCAGCTCCAGCAATCGCAGTTGAGGAATTTATCTTTTCCTGCCACCGTTTTTGCAGCAGACAGACGAGGCGGTAGAACATTGCCTGCAGGAGGCTTCCGGGAGCTCGCCAGGGAGCCACAGGTGTTTTTCTTCTTCTTCTCATCTTGTCACCCGTCAAGCTGAGGTTTGCATTCCTTCTCTGCTGCCGTGTGCAACCCCCAGGGAGCTACAGCTGTCCCACGTTCAAGCCAGCACGGCAACCGCCCGCTATTTTACAGGCTAGCGTATCACCACCTACAACAAAAAGATTTCGACCTCGACGTACAGAGTTGACGACGACTTATGACTATCTTCGCCTTGGTTTTAATTTACGGGCGCGCTCCCTTTTGTCCTGGATCTCTCGGTAGCCCGACGTAGATCCAATCGAAGCTATGCGGCTCACCTAAGTGAGGGTTAGCGTCCCTGAGCTCCTTGTTTGTTGATGTTTCCACCCGCAAATCTGGTCCTTCACAAGCTCAGCTGGGCCCGATGCGGGTACCGGCAGGCTTTCCTTGCTTCGATATTGCGGCGAGACTTCGCAGCCCTTACTCGAGTCTCAGGTCATACCACATACCCCAATCCATGACACCATACCGCAGCGATAGTGCAAGGAATGTGCCCAGCCAGGCAGCTAACATGTCGTTAACTTCGCAGACAATGGCACCGAAACCGAGCGAAACCGAGAGCCCGACTCTGATTCCAGCGACGCCGCGAAAGGCATCGGCGGCAAAGAATGGCACCACCCCAGCAACACCACACCGACGAACCCCGGTGCAGGCTGGAGCAACACCAAAAAGTGCTCCTGCAGCCACAGGCAATGGCCCCAAGAAAAAACCCGAGCCGAATCTGTTGGCCGACTTCCTCCTCGGGCGCCCGTCACCCGCTCGCTTGGCAAACCAGAAATCAACTTCCAAGCAGCGGCGAAAAAGTGTTGCTCTGGATGCTGCTGGGGTTCGAGAGGAGTTGCGTCAGGAAATGCGGGCAGTAGCGGTGAGAAGGCTTCAACAACCCGGTGGCGTTCGCGACCGGGTGAAGGCATGGCAGAAAGCAAGCCAGGTCGCTATGAAAGCTGAGGGCGGCGGCGCGCCAGATTCTGAGGATGTGGCGAGTGAGCCGACGGAATTTGCGGCACACATTGATGCTCAGAGTGTCACAGAGGAAGACCGAGTACGGATTAAACTGCGACAAAAAAAGAAAAGGAAACCGCAGACCCCCAAGCTTGAAAGCGCAGATATGCCAAGGGGAGGGAAAAGTGACGGTGAGATATCAAAGTCCGGGAATGAAGGGCGGGATGTGATCACAGTCGAACCCGCCGAGGAGACGCAACCAAGGGAACGGCCTAAGAAGAGAATCGTTAGTGACGATAACTGGATGAAGCGAAACAGGGGGAAAGGCCCTACAAAAGGGGCGACCCCGAAACCAAAGGTTGAGGGCAGTCCGACGCCTATCCCAAAGGACTTTTTACTCCGAACGGCGCAGAACCCATCTGTCCAAAACAAAATCAAGGACTGGGCAAAACGGGTCGAGATCCCCGACCCTGCAGAGCCTCCGAGAGAAGCGCAACGGAGGCCCCCACGCGAGACAACTCGGGTAAAACAATATCACACAAAAGCGGAGGAGACAGTGACTGTGGAAGAAGATGCCTCGAGCGTTGCTGCCCTGAAACCCGATACCAAAGCCAAGCCGACAGTCCCTTTCGACGACGGCATCCGGGTTCGCCCAATGAAACAAAATAAACCAAAGGCTGATATGGACGACGGCATCAGGGTCACGCCAATTCGGAAGAAAAAGGAACCACCAGATGACGGCACCCGTGCTCTACCTAGCGAGGAGCCCGATGGCATTCGTGTCCGTCCGGTTGAAAGCACGCGGTCGGATGATGACGGGATCCGAGTTAGACCGGTTGTTGTTGGTGCAGGATACCCAGATGATGGCATCAGAATCTACCCTGGGCGGAAGGTGTCATCGAGCAGAAACAGTGATATTACGGTTCGCTCCGCCTCGTCACGAGAGACCTCGGTTGAGAGGAGCACGAGGGTGCCGAGCACGAGACGAGAACGCTCGCTCTCGCCCTCACGGACTGATGTCATTGAAGTCATCGAGGCTCCCGAGTCCGACGTTGCCACCCCAACAAGGAGGAGACGAGTTTCGTCTCGTCCCAGAGCAAGGCAGAGCCGCAGTCCCATGGTCGAGCAACCGAAGCAAGTACTGACAGACGAGTGCTCCGATTCTGGAATGGTGGAAAGTATTCCGCACTTTGCAGCGGACGCCGATAATATTTCTGAAAGGGTTCCACCTAGTGTAGCTGGGAACAAGTCGCTAGCTGATATACCGTTTGGATATTCGGCGTTCAGTGTGCTCGAACTACCCTTGAAAAACGGTCCAAAGAAGTCAAAGGTTCAGAAGACGCCAAGTTTCAAAGCGATGCCGAACGTCTTCAAGAAGGTTATGAGCGGCGCGAAAGAAATAATACACGAGAAGGTCGACCCTCCGAAGCCCGTTGCCAACCAGCCGCCCAGTATCGAAAGATGGTTGAACAATACCGTTGACCCGTTTGTAGACACCCCCAAAGAAGCGCAGTCAACGAAGGCGGAACAGCGCGAGGGCCCACCAAAGCGCTCTGTTTCTCAATCTAGGCAGAGGGAGGCCATAGCAGAACCCCAGAGACGCTCTTCATCCCAAGGACGTCCACAAGACGTGACTACGAATACTCCAAAGCGGTCAACTTCCCGGGCCCGGCACACAGAGCCCGCTATTTTGGCAAATCAGACTGCGGTCGAAAATGAAGAGAATCATGCACCAGTCCTGGATGACAGCGATGCGACGCCGAGAAAGGCGAAGGCACCGACGACATCCTCCACTGCGCTGAAAAGGCGGCGGGCAACTAGAAGTGCCTCGTCGCCGATTAAATCCAGTGGCAAGAAGCCTTTCCGTGAGGCACTGAAAGAGGCATTCCGCGGTGAGTCAGGTGGCCACAAACTACCGCCAGTTGTGTACCCAAGCTACCAAGCGGAGAGCGAGCCTGTCTCTGATCCGGATGAGGGCGAGTGGAGCCGAGGAGATCGACGGCGCCGCTCCACGGGATCAACCCGCAGGTCTCCATCGCCGGATCCATCATCGCCGCTAGATTCAAGCCAGTCTTCGTCAGTGCTTACCGACCCTTACCCGTCTCGGAGAAGACCACCCACAAATGGGAAGCATGAACTGTCGACCATAGTGTCCGGGGGCTTCAGCAGCGTGGTCTCGGACACCATCTCCGACGTATCGCAGACTACTATTACCCAGACCACAGCTTTCACAAAGTCTACTGGGCTTTCGAGACAAAAGAGTCAAAAATCATCTCTCAGGCGGCGTCTCACGAAACATTCGGATCTCGTGTCGGTGTTGTCGCTGCCAGATGATGGCCAGCTGGTTCCAGTCAGCCGATCCAAAAGCATCAAGTCCACACGCAGCCTTCACCGGAAGCCCAGCAAGCTCCACAGGGGCAGAATCGACGAGCTGTTGGACGAGTTCGCCGATGACGAGAGCTTTTACGGGAGGGAGTTGAAAACTCTTGTTGATGGTGTGGTGCCAGTGCTCTTGAAGGAAGTGATCCAGGACAACAAGCAACGTGGTGGGCTATCTTGTGCAACAGGGTCACCGAAGACCGAAGATGCCATGGCAAAGGCAGTGGTCAGCATGGGCGTTGTCTTGGAGAGGCTTCGAAATCTGCACAGGAGTGTACCACTGTCGGACATTCGCCACCTCCTCACCTGGCTCGAGACTATCGCTGAAGTGTACGACGAGTATTTTGACGTTTGGTGTCTTGGCTTCCAGGATTTGATCGTCAATCTAGCGCCCGCATACGATCGCTTTGCGGAGGAGGACTCACTTGTCGATGCGCTGCCTCGAAATGAAGATGGCGATATCCTCGGAGAACACGGAGAGCGGGTTGACGTTGCATACCTGCTCAAGCGACCGCTGATAAGAGTCAAGTGGATGACAAAATTCCTCAAGGTATGTGTGCAGTTGTCGCCGGCTGCTCGTGTGAATTTAGCTAGGGTGCTGACTCCTGAATTATCTAGGCTGCTGTTCTAGTGATGGAACACGGTGAGGCTGATGGGTTGCTGTCTCGTTTCGAGGCCTTGCAGGACAAGGCCCGTAAGCGACATCGAGAAGAAGTGGCCCGCATGGTCGACAAAGACGCCGTCAACACAGATACTACCCGTGCCAGGGATTTGCGGAACCTCGCACCTCTAGACGGGGTCCTCGTTGACCCAAGCCGGCAGGTGGCTGCCAAGGACTCGTTCGAATTGGATCTAGATCACTCAGGCGGCCAGCGCTTGGAATGCCAGGTTGAGCTAATTCACAGAGACAATGTCCGAAATCCATCTGACAAGGGCGATATCCTCATTCGGGAAGTTGGCAACAGTGCTGTGTCATGGCTTCTCTTCCCTCCCATCCCAGCTGAACGGATTTCTGCCCGGAGGGTGCAGGACCTCCATGCTCTAGTGGTCATGGTTCGAGGCGCACACAATCGGCGTGAGTGGTTCGAGCTGATCAAACTCTCGACTGATAACGACGAGCAGATCTTGGATTGGTTGGACATTCTTGGGAGTGACCCATTCCCCCCACTTACTCGGCCCAAGACTTCTATCGAGACGACAGTGTCGACACCTCCGAGACCGGAGGCGATTGAAATTCCCCTTGGAGAGCGTATAAAGCCAGCCCCAGACTCCCCATGTCCAGACGGGAAGGTTCCAGCACGGTACCATGTGGCCCAGAAGCCAAACACGCCAACGCCTATTTCCACGACGGGTTTCGTGTCTAGTCCTTCGCCGGACAGAACACCGACAAGGGATAGCTTTGCAAATTCCAGCTCCTCGGGGAGCACACTGCCTCGGACACCTGAACCCATTGCGCCAAGCTGGGAAAGACCGCATCTCGAGCAAGCCAGAGCGACCAGGTCGTCCCCTAACACTACGCCCTTCCGGGAAGACGGCGCACCGCCCCCTCCGATTCATAGAACCTTGACGGTGAAGGGATCCCATCAGCTATCACCACCCGTCGATCTCGCGCCCGCCAGGGTTAAGCGCCGTGGCTCATCGCCGTTGAAGCACGAATACCATCCATCAGATATTTCGTCAGATAGCTCCGGCGCGACCGATGATGAGTCCGAATCCTCCGAGTCTTCTGACTCCTCCGGCGACGAGCTGGACGAAGACGAGGTGCCGGATACTATTCCTGGCTACAGCATCAAGCAGCCACAGCCAGCTTCGGCAGGGTCTGTCATCTCAGACAGCAGCATAACGCCATCCCATTCCGCGTCCCAAGTTGGGTCGAGAAACCCAACCCAAAAAACGCCAGAGAGACCGTCACAGACGTTTGGGGCGTCAGTCTCGTATTGGTCGGCCAAGAAGGGCATGTGGAAAGACATCAACGCGGAATCATCTTTGGTCGTTGTGTACCCTGGCAGCATGGAGGTTCATAGCAGGAGCGCAAACGGTGGCAGCACGGCTGCCCTTTTGGAGCTGGTCCTCACCCCGGTTGTCATGATACGGAGGAGCACAGCGCTGGATCTTGAGGTCCGTAGCCCCGCCGCGCCAGAGTCGCGGCTCAAAACGGATAGCGCCATGTTCCGATTCCGTGCAGCTACACAGGCCGAGGCTAAAGAACTTTATGAAGCGGTACACCGGAGCCGGTTGAATAATGCCAGATACATACAGCTCAGCGAAGAGGCTCGCGTCCGGTCTTTCGGGCAGCAGCAGAACGTGCCGGTTGACGGCAGCGCCGATGGTGACAGCTCCAGTCGTAGGCGGAGCTTCTTTGGACGCAAGAACAGCTACCGTGCCTCGACGCGTGCTCCTAGCATCTCACAGCACAGCAGCTCAACCAGCATTTCAGCAACTAGCTTCCTCAGGCGCTTGACCGGGGGCCATAATATGTCGTTCAACATTGATGAATCGACGGTTGACAAGCAATCCCGTCCAGGCTCAATTGCAGGTGGGATCGGAGGGGGAGGCTTGGAGTCTTCAAGTGGATCCTCGACGGGAGGCGGCGGTATCTCAACACCACCACGGAGCCTCTCGGGCTCTGGAGGAAGCCAGAGCCGGTGGAGTAATGGCCTCGCGAAGCCATTCTCGCCAGAGCACCCACTCCTAATTCGATGCCATCTTAACGTGCAGAACAACAGATGGGCGGACAAGGGCGACTGCGTGCTGCACATTAGCCAACCACCGCCTGGGGTGAGGCAGGAGTTGAGATTGAATCACGGAATGGAGAAGCGTATCATTGTGGTACATGCAACCAAGAAGACGGCCGACAAGCCCTTGATTCTCTTCGATGCGGTGCTCGGGTCTAGGTGCTTTAGTATGCTCGGAACCAAGGGAATTATGTGCGGCGTGTGGGAGAATTTGAGAGACGAGGAGGGCAATGTCGGAGTGGCGCCAGCACAAGGTGCTCTGGCAGGGAAGGTCACCAAGTGGTGTTTTCAGTGCAAGAGCAGGCAGCAAGCCACTTGGATTATGGGCATCGTGACCTCAGAGGTGCCGGTTTCAGGCCTGATCAGCAGCTATACCTAGGAGGACGCTGACAGAAACTTGGGTCTGGATGCGGGACATAACAGAGATGAAGATAAAGTGGTGCGACCAGGACTCTCGAATGCGAGGGGCGCGAGATGCATGTCGAGATGGATCGTCCAAAGGAGGAAACAGTACGATGGCATGACATAAAAGGGCGTTCCCCCCCCTTCTTTCTTTCCCTTCTCTTTATCCTCTCTTGGCTTCATTACTACATATACCCATGGGTTCAGGACAGGATTATAATGCGATTTGTGTGGCGCAACAAGCATCTTAGGGAGGGAGCTATGTACTGTGCATGACCTACTATAATATGCATCTGTCCCTATTTATCGCCTAATCGGGGTAACGTCATGACGTGCATCATCTTGGCATTAACCCATGTCACTGGGCCGCTAGCGTGCAAGGTCGGATCCCGCGACAACAAGGGGCAGCGCGTTTTCGTCGCGAAATTTTTGGACGACAAAGACATCGTTTTCCAACATTCTCATCCACCCTGCCTTATTTGCGACTTCAAAGGCGCTCCACAAGTACAACCTCAGCTGTGCACCTCTCTCACCGCAACGGCGCCGGCCAAATTGTTATCATCAACGAGTATTAGTGCCCGCAAATAGCTCTTGTGCTATTGTCTTCCGATTCAATCTTGCGATTGTTCTTGTTTTGCGCACCACCACTTTCGCTATTCACTATTTACATCCATCATGGCCGACTACAATAGCATGAAGGTGCCCGAGCTTAAGAAACTATTGAGCGAGCGTGGTCTCACTCAAGCTGGCAACAAGGCCGACCTCATCGCGCGACTAGTTGAAAATGACAAGAAGAAAGAATCAGAAGATGGTAGGCCCAACCGAGCTCCTTCCTCTCTGCCTCACTTGCAAACATTTCCCCCTCCTTCACTTTTGTGCAGCTCTACGCCTTTTCACCCTCTCCTCACTCTCCCCATTCACGCTCTTCTTGAGTTGGGTCGCGATTTTCTCCCTCTCGCAAGAGCTGGCCTCTCCATTCCGTCTCAGCTTCAATTTCGACTGTTCTCGTTACCATGCCAGCTACACTCCTCCCCTTCTCGCTGGCCGACAGTGAAATCGACTTGGATTTGCGGCTCCCTACTGACATGCGTTCCACTTTGTCGACAGCCGATGCTAAGAAGCCCGAAGCTGAGGACGAGATCGATTACGACGATGATGACGAGACGGCTCCCGCCACCACAGCCTCGAAGGCCGCCGCTGCCGCCTCCGCGGCCAAGTCCACGCCTGCTGTTGCTTCGGCGCCCTCAGTCAAGCCCGCGCTTGCTGAGGAAAAGCCAGCCGAGACACGTGCGGCGCCAACTGCGTCTGAGACGGTTCTCTCGGCTGAGCCATCTGACAATAAAGCCGATGAGACTTCAACTGAGACAGCCCTGGGAACTCAAATTTTCACACAGAATCTTGCGCCGACCAATGCCAAGACCGAGGCAGAGAAGCGCGCCGCACGCGCTGCGAGATTCGGCACCGCAGTTGACAAGGAGTCTGAGGACACAAAGAAGGCATCGCGCGCTGAGCGCTTCGGCATTGGCAATGACGCTGTGTCTGCGCTTGACAGTGCGCTGCCCGACCGGCCGCGCAAGCGTGGCCGCGACCGCGGCGCAGACGACAAGGGCGAGGAGGATCCTCGCGCGAACAAGCGTAGCACTCAGGGGCCCACAGCTAAGGGTGGTCAGGGCGGTGGGCGTAACAACGCTGGTGGGCGCAATGTCGGTGGGCGGAATAATGCAGGCGGGCGCAACAACCGTCGCGATCGGCGTTACGGTTCCCCAAGAGCGAGTGGCAACTCCAACGACCAGAAGAAGGCAGCGCCCCCAGTCGTGACAGATCCGGCCGATAAGGCAAAGATGGAAGCCAGGGCTAAACGCTTCGCATCTTCAAACTAGACTAGAGGGGATTATCGATTTGGGATCGGTGGACAACATGGCAGTACAATTCGATCATCTTTTACCTCGCCAGCCTTCATGTTCTCACCTGAGTCATTACCTACACCTTGACTACGATCTCGCATACTAGCACACGACATCACAAGGCCGTGGTGGGTATAGCGATCAGACGGCCAGAGGATACGTCTTGCTGAACCTGGAAGAAAGAGACGGGGACGGGATGCAGAGCTCGTTTAACTGGTACAAGAGAAGATGCGACCAAATTAAAAGGAATGGGTTTTATAATAGCAATAACGACAAAGTGGCGTTCAGGTAATCGGCCCGGCTTTTGGAGGGTAGTTAGGATCAAGGTTATGGGCTCTGCTTTCATGCAGGGTATGATGTAACTGGAGGGCTATACAGCTACTCAGAATGACATACCTTGTGTCGTTGAGTTCCAAAATCTGCGTTGTTACGGGGTGGCTTGTCGTGATGCAGTGAGGTTGGGAAGGAAGGTCTTGATAGACCCCTCTTGCCTGGGGCACATCCGCACTGAGCAAGTTTGTTTACCTCTCATTGAGGGGGGTGTATATGGCACCGAGGAAACGTCACCAAGCTACCACCCTCGAGCCGAGATGAATGGTGGTGGTGGCTGCATCCTCAGGCATAGCGATATTTGTTAGTCCATGCGTAGCAGATAGTGCTGGTGATGGTGGCGGCTCCTGGAACCGCGTTCTCGTGTTTGTTAGTTTAGACTGTAAAAAGTGTGGTATTCATATATATTCCTAGAGCATGAAGAGTGTGACAGCTGTTTCTCACAGAGAGCATGTGCCGGGGCAGTGGCCTAGTGGGGGCAGTCTCAGGATGTTAGGGAGATAGATGTGCTCCAGGCACTTGGTTGGTGTAGTAAGTAGTATTCCAGAGCAGTCATATTTTAAGGGCGGAGAGACATCCCAGTGCGGTGATATCCTTGATTTCGACACAGCGTCAAATACTAACCTAGGTAGGTAGTTTTGTCGTGACCATGGCCCTGCCCGCCACTGACCTACCTATGTAGGTCGGTACCTACAATGGTGGACAAACACGGCTAGGAGTCTTATGCTATTTTTGGTCCTAACTTCACCCTCTGTGCTGTGGTCTATGGGGTAGACACGAATAGCAAAAGCTGTTCCACCGGCCGCCAGAATAATGGACCAGATGAGAGCGATAATAAGACAAGGTGTAGTTGCACAAATATGTGGCTGGCTACTAGGTGCCTATTTGGTTGGAGCATATTTCATCTACACTACGCGACGAGCTAGGGCCCCATATAACCCGTACAATCGTCCAGCACATTAGGATTCCCTTGGTGATACCAACCTTGGCCCACCGAAAACCCCACGGCGCACAACAAGGGACACTCGGCAAGGGGACACGGCGGTCGATGGGAACGGGGACTTGAGCAATCAGCACGTTCATCTGGGTAAGGTACCTACACTAGGGGGAAGGCTAGGCGGGAGTTCGGCACGTGGGACTGGGTATCGTCTCCTCATTTGCGCAACGAGTCAATGGGAAGTCTGGGCGCGTGATGAATGTGCTTGCGACCGTGTCTCTCATTTCATAGAGCTGATTTGACACCGACAAGATGGTTGGCCCCGAAGCTGGCGATGGCGTGTTTATAGGAGAGCTGAGCTGCAGGAGATTGTTGTATCGCTTCCTGGTAGCTTCCAAAATTGATATGATAGGTGGGGCGGGCGGGCGGTATGTGGTTTGCAGAAGAGTAAAATGCCCCTGACTACCAGAGACGACGGCTGGCTTGGCGATTACCGAAGCGGTGAAATGCCCAGCCTGGCCGTTGGATTGGATATCCACCATAGCGCACAACAGTATTCAGCCCAGGAGGGAGAAAACAAGCTGCCCCGTGAGCACTGCGTGTTTTAGAGAGGGGGGAGCGGCCGCGATTCCCAGCTCGGGAAACCAATCAAGCCAGCGGGAGCCAAGAAGTAGTTCGTTGATGCTCTGTAGAGTCTCAGCGGCGGCAGTGGGCTGGGTCTGCTTCAATCCACCTAGGCGCCTACCAGCCAGTGGACTGCAACCAGCGCGGCCATTCGTTCCGAGAACCAGTAGCCAACAAAGCCAGCCCTTGACGGAGGCGCAGAGAAGCGAGACCCCCCATCTGTGTATAATGATGCCCACTAAGGGATGCGGTACGCTGGGGGAAGGAGAGGTGCCGATGGTGGCAAATTCTCGCCGTGGTGAGAGCCAGTGGTTGAAGGGTCGGATCGCTCTCGGCCCACTTGGTAAGCCGCTATCCAAGCTCAGGCAGCCTCCGGGCCGCTTGGGTAGGGCGAGCGGCTCTCCTGGTTAGTGTCGTTAATAGCAGAGAGACAGAGTGAGACATTCCAGGGCTGTCATGAGCCGTTCAGACGCTTGAGACCATGAGCATGACCGAGCGAGGTAAAGCGGGGAGAGGAGGTTCTCTTGTGGTTCCAAGAGCAGGAATCGGGGCCTTGTCCGGCTGAGAGTTGCTGCAGATCCTCCGGGGAGAGAGCATGAAGTATGCACGATGAGCTAGCAGGGCGAGGGAAAAGGAGGAGGCCGATGAAGGGAAAACCAGCCTGCTGGTTCCAAGTAGAACTGCGATATCTTCACACCCTCCCGCGGTCACGTTACTGACGAGGACACCGAGGAAGGCAGATCCTGCCGCTGCATGTCTCACCCAGCAGCCAATCGCAGAGCCAAACCCTTGCATGTCTCAATGCAACCCTTGTTCGCGGCTGGTCGGGGGTTGCGATTGGGCCGGTGGGCAGGGGTCAGGGGTGATGGCATGCTTCCCGTCGACTCCCGTTTTTTTTTCGATTAAACACCGGTTACCAGTCAACCAGTGTGCCATCCTGTGTACACTACTCGTCATGTGTGTTTGACGAAAAATCGAACGAATGCCATCACGCTACTTGCTTGTGTAATTCCTTATCCTGTTTTCCATGCGGCGTCGATCCGATGTACCTTGGACCTCAAGACAAAGCAGAATCCCGCGCGCTCGGTCATGAGGCAACCAACCAGGACTTATGCCACGTCACCAGCCTCAAGACCCATCAACGTGAGCGAAAAGGCTAAAGGCAAAAGGTCTTCTGAGCTGTCTGTGGCGGTGCGGCGCTACACTCGCCACATTGGGACACTCTCCGCGAACCTCATCCCAGATCGTGCATCTCCTGTACATCTGCTGCCATCGAATTTTTTTTGGGGTGCAGCAGTGTCCCTTTTGGCATCACCACCGCGCCTAGAGTCTGGAGCTGGACATGAACTGAGAAGTCTTGGCAGACTTCCGATGTCCGGTTCCCAATTGCAAACCTTTTCGGCCGTGCCCAGACAGGCCTTGATCTGTAATTGCGTAAGCCGTCACTGACGCCGGCATTGCTCAACTTGGGGTATAGCAGTATCCTCTCACCATCCCCAATGCCGTTCCTCGATTTGAATGCCAGGGTTCTATATGTCTTGACGTTTAAGCGTTCCCGTCGCTGATATCGCCATCTTGCGTGGCTAAGATGGCGAGCCACCCCATCAAATGCGAATGCGATTAGGGAAAAGCCGCTACCATGCCGTGATAACCAATACCTAGCGTCACCAGTAGCCGCATTCCCGGTTCTGTATATCCGGCTCAGCGAAAAGCTCGTTGGAAGGGGCGGGGTGGCCCAAGCAGAGGCAAAAGAGAGAGATCATTGGGCAGAAATCAATTTCTCTTGACGAATCATAGAATTTGCTCGTCTTTTATGCAGATTTCTGCGGATCCGGCAGGTGCAGCCGACGAATAGAAAGCCCATGTTACGGCGTCTATTTTGACGATCCTGTGTTGGTTGCATCCCGAAACTGATTTCCAGCTTGCGTCTGCTCGTATCTGAGATGTGAGATAGTACTATGTGATCGAATGCAATTTAGTTTCCTCCATGCAGTCTCTCCCCAGCGGCCTCACACAGCGAAGAGAAAAAAAGAAGGCCGGTGTTGAATGGCATAACTGGCGGACGGTTTGCTGTGGTCTTGTTGGGATGTAGCCTTGGGCGTCCATTGATCTTCGCCAAGGGGCTGAACACACTCCTAAACGCCAGGAACCTTGAGGTTGTAGGTACTTTGCAAAGAATGGTAGTATTGTTTGGCGTAATGCAAGCATCTGTCAGGGCCGTGGGATGCCCAGAACAAGACGGCTTCGAGCGGGATAGCGGATCGAGGGGCGGAGCGCTTTCCTTAGCTTCGACCGCCGAAGTTAGCCGAGATCCCTTCTTTCCTTGTTCCCCCACTTTCCCTTCTGGCAAACCTGTTCGAGCTTGGACGAGCAAGTTTCCCGCCTCCAGCCGCGCCAAACACTCTCAGACGACTTTCTCGTCTTGTCTCCTTGCCGTCTTCCGTTGACAATCGCCCCCCGCCGTTACGTTAATAAACACAACTTAAGATCAACGGGCTTTAAATACCACCCTCTCTCGCGCCTATTTGTTTTTTTGCGGGCAGAGCAGGAGCGCCTTTGAGGCGGTCCAATGCGACAAAGGACGTGGTCTGGGCTCCAAGGGTCTGCTGCCCAATGGCGCGCTGAAGGCCTCCATCTGTGCGCCCATAGGGCATCTCCGTATGCAGCTCCTAGGGTCGCAGCTCGGCGTGCATGGCGGCGCAGCTGGTAGCGAACTGTTCGATGGTTGACCCGTCCGCCCTGTTGCACCCGCGCTTGTTACTCGTCCGCTGGCGCTCCGCTGAAGCCGGGCTGCCTCGAACAGTGGCCAACGCCTGGCTTCCGTCGACGCCAACGCCAACGCCAACGGCCGAGGGCCCATCGAGCCCACCACGGCCTGTCGTCTGTCGCCTGCCCCGCTCGCCCGCCTCGAGGAAGTCTGGGCGTCAAACAGGTGACTCAGCCGACGGACCTGACCCTGTTCGGATCTGCCAACTGCATCCTCTTTCTGCCCAATGCAGCTGGTTTGCCCTGCTCTCTCGGCCATTCCCTCTGGCGGAAACCACCTGACTTACGGTCCTGGTCGCTGAGGGCTGCAGCCAGCCCGACGGCCAAGCCACTCGTCGTCAAAGATAGAATCGATCGAGTCCCAAACTGACCCCCCTCCCTGGTCATGCTGGCTGGCATGCTACACGTGTAGGATGTGCACGATGGAGCAACGCCCGTTGCCGATATCGTTCTCGACCGACGCATCGCACTACTACTACTGCATAGTAGAATCCCTTTCCAGGGCCATTCCCCGCATCTAGACTTGCCATGCAAGCTTGGTACCGTCTACCTCCTCTTGATATCTTGCCATCTCACCCCCCCCCCTCACCCACCCCCCCCCCTCCCCCCCCCTCTAAATTTTTGCCCTCCCCCCCCCCCCCCCCCACCCCTTCTGCTTTCCCACTACTTCTGTCATCAACATCGCCCTTTGCATCTCTCTTCTCGCCATCTCGCCGCTTACACCCAAGACTTTCGAACTGCCCTCTGTGATGGCAAGTTCCAGTTACACAGATTTCTGGAAGTCGAGAAACACGAGCCGCTTGCCAGCCCAGCTCCAGCGCCGGCGCTTCGAGTTCGCCCCTCTCTAGCCGGCACGCGATAGCTTACACTACACACCATCTCCCAGGACCTTTGCGACCCTCCTTGCCCTCCTCATCCCGGCCCACCCCACCCACCTATCCTTTTCTCTGGTGCCAGTCACCAGCCTCATAATTTCTTCGTCGTCCAGGAGACTCCTTCAGATTTCTCCCCTCCTCTGTTTCTTTCTTTGCTCTTTTGGTAATCTCGGCTGGCTGGCCGAAGCCGCCACTTACCATCGCTCGCACCCGCCCTCTACCCAGGGCTTAACGAGGACAGGACCGGCCACCATATTTCAGCCACTATCAGATATGGACCTGATCTGAACACGACCCTCTCCCAAGTTCCAGGTTGCTTCCCGACAATTCCAGAACGGGTCGGCAATCTCAGTGACACACGTAGTAAGCCTCTGGGGTTGGATAGTAGAGCAAGAGGTTGCTCCCGTCGCCCTCGCCACTTCGAAATCCTGCCGCTGACCACCCACTCCGTTAGAGCCTGGTCCTTGCATCCTCATGTGGTAAATTAGCGCCGTCGGGACGGTTAAGTTGAGGGACCCGGACTTCAACCCGGAATATAGGACTAGATGGCATCCCGCAAGTTCGGGGCTGCTCCAGCCCGATCAGGTGAAACCACGTCCAGAGAGAACCAGACATCGTCTATCAATGGTGGAGGCGACTCCGTCATTGATTCAAATTGGAGGCTCAAGAAGGTGGCTGGGACAAACCGCCAGCCTGTCCGAGCAAATCCAGAACCCAAGATGTCAAGCAGGCTACCACAATCGCTTCACAACCGACGCCCATCAGCTGGTGTGCTTGATCAGTTTCGTCCGAACCATCAAACTCAGCCTTGGCAGACAACGGGGAATGGGAACTCTCGGCCTACTAAGTCAAGCACGACGAATGCGAGTAAGCTCCCGATGCAGAGCACGAAGCCACGGAACGTCCTCCGTCGAAAGCATTCAGGGCTTTCGCAAGACATCTCGAGTCTCTGCGGCGAGTTCCCAGCCGATACGAAGCGTGCAAGCTCGTCGTTATCCGACCCCTACGCCCAGACACTACTCGACAGTTTCGCCGGCTTTCATTTCGACCGTGATGTGACACAGACACCTGAGTTGAGGGTTGCGCAACAAATCGAAGTGAAGACGACGACGCCATATACGGTGACGATATACCCGGAGCTGGACAGATACCGAGACGAGCACCCCAGGACAGATGGCGCGAGCCCTGGGGCCGACGTACCGTTCAGAATCGCCACACACGACCTGCCACCCCCCACGCCCTTGTTTTCTGGAACGAGCAGCCAAATTAGTGGCTTCAGCGGCAGCCCATCAACGAGGTTCTCAGGGTCGCCAGGCCCTGGTCCATACAGCCGAGACACCACACCCACCTCGATCTCTTCGCAATCTCCGGGCCTCGTGACTCCAATGCGAATCCCCGCAGTCGGCAGTCGAATGAGACCGCTTGATCCGGCCCTCGCCCGCCCCCCCGTCACCCGAAGAAGAGCCGACAGCATATCAAATGAGGCTGGGCCCGTAAGCGCTGATACACAAGGCCTCGCTGCCGTGCGGGAATCCCTGACGTCCTCATCATCAAACTCAACGATGCGCGATGGAGGCAAGCGGGACAAGAAAAAGAAGGGGCTGTCACCACTCCCGCCGAGTCCGCCCCCCCGGAAGTCATCGCAGAAGCTCAAGAAGAACCGAGATGAAGAGGAATCACCATCCAAATCATCTCATAACCCTTCCCAATCACTGATGACTTCGCCGCTCAGAACCAAACCTGCCTCATATTCGACCCGCTCCGCTAGTGCCCGACCTCTAGCGTCCAGGCCTGCTCCACCACCGGCTCGGCCCAGCAGAGATGGGACCCTGGATCTTCAGTCTGATCTGGGACGGCCTATTCCCGTCATCCAAAGTAACCTCTCCTCAACATCTCTCTCTGACAAGCGACAGAGCAGTTTCCTGGCTTCAGCGCCTGTGGGTCGTCCCATCTTCTCGTCACCGGTTCCGGACCAGCAAGCCCGCTTCTCACGCCAGTCGATTGGCAAGGAGTCGGCTACTTCAAGCCACAGGCGCACTGCTTCTTCCGAGTCAAAGTCTTCAGTCCGACCAGACTCTACGAGAACCACGCGGACGCCCAGTCCGAGCGTGTCGGCCTTCAAGTCTCGCTTCCCTATCTTTGGACGGCGTACCAAGACCAATTCAGAGACAGGTCCAACGGAGAAGGAGAGGTCAACCCGAAAAGGGCCTGCTGCTGGTACTGGACACGAAGGATACGGCAAGCTCGGATCGGTTCGGCGCAAGAGCAGCAGCGTCGGCATCGTTACACGCCCAATTCCCGGAACAATGTCCTCGCAAGACAGCCTAGGGAGCAGCCATTCCTATGACCCGTTCTTTGCGGAGCGCTTGGCCCCAGTTATCATTGCCGGGGGAGAGATTGTCGAGAACCGAAACACAGGCTCCGAACTCAGTCGCACTGAGAGCAACCAGAGCATGACCTTCCGGAGACCAAGCATTGAGTCCAGAACCGGCTCCCGAATCTCGATGTCGTCTCGAGAAGAATCCCGGTATACCCTGTGGCCATCTCCCTTCCCTCGTGGTTCGGTCCAGGCTCCTTCCCTCCGGAGCCGCCGACCATCTGATAGCAGCGATTCCGAGGCCCTGGTGATGAAATCATCGTTGGCACTGAGGAGGTCCATGCAACGGCTGCAGTCGGGGGAGCAAGGCTTGCTCAAGGTCCCAAAGCCCATTGTTACCTCATCGCAGGCACAACCACCGCCGATAACGAGCCTCGACGCCAGCGTCATGTCTGAGGATTCTATCCTCGAGGCCTCTGTCGAACCGTCGAGGGTGGGTCGAGATGCAGAAAAATATCTCGCCGGGTCTGGTCCAAAGAAGCTCCTCAGGCGCGCCCGTTCGCCAAGGAAGTGGAATTTCTTCAGTCGGTCCCAAAGCCAGACCGTTGCGGAAGCGAAGAAGAAGGAGGTATCGAATTCAGTTGCGGCTACCGTCAAAGTCGTCCGGAGCAAGCCTGTGGCATTCTATACGATGATGGATTCTTCAGAACAGGAGGATGCCGACGCACCAGACTTCGAAGAGGTTGTCCGCGAGGCGAGAAATCTAATGACACCACCTCCAACCACCCAGCCCGAGTATGTCGTCTCGCTGACGCAAAGCCCACCCGCCAGCCAGGAGAATACTGTGCGCCGACCAGCCATGACCACCGCTTCTCGTTCCCTCACATCTCCAGCAAAGCTTCCGTCAGCTTCGGTTCCCAAGTCAAGCACTCCGGCAAAGCCGCCACAACCACCGCAGTCCAGCCGTCAGGGCTTTGGCCGCCCAAGCAGATTACCTCAAGTTGGTCGCATTCCAAAGGTTATCAGCGCTCGGGCGGAGCAAACGTCCCCAAAGAGCTTCTCGAGGCCGTTTCATCGACTCAGCACGCAAGCCCCTGTTGTCGCCACGCATATCGAGGACCCACCTTTTGTCACCAAAGGCCTAACCCCCCCAAAGCTGTCTACACCGGAACTTACACAAGATGAGTCGGTGACCAACAGTAGGACCAATATGTCGACGACTCATAACCTTTCCCTGGATTTGGCTCCGGAGGAGCAGATGGAGATTGCGCCCGAGTTTCTCACCTTCTCTTCCCGCAAGGATTCCCAATGCACCACTACAAGCTCAAGCAGCTCCGGGGGCATCATGGCTTATTCGACTGCCGCCGCGGTTGTCCCAGGGCCGAATGCTCCCCTCGTCGAGGACGAGATTTGGGATGAGTACAACGACCTCCTTGGCGATGAGACCATTAAGCTGCCACCTATCGAGAGAACTTCGTCGATGAAGCCCTTCCCGCTTGCCGTCAACAAAGTTGCTGAAAAGAAGGTGGAGCCGGCATTGGAGTCGCCGATGCTCTTGTTCCCCCCTCTCCAGAGCATGATACAGGCCATGTACTCGCCCAAGGAACACCCGACATCAAGCATCTACAGCGTGGATATGGTCGAGCAGGTCAAGCATACTCTTGAGAAGGCCCAGGAACAAATGATTGCGCCCTCGCGATTCGAGCCCACAGCTAAATCCCATAGCCGTGCGAACAGTGCTGATGTAGGCAAGAGACCTGTAGGGCCCCGAAGGGGAAGCGACACGTCAGTCCAACAAACTCGATACTCCAGCTCGAGCGGAATGAGCCAAGGGTCCGAAGACAGCTCACCGCTCTCTCAGGTTAACCTGCGTGTGGGATCCATGACTGTCAGCAAGTGGCTCACTTTTGGTCATGTCCTCTTCAGCCCTGTCCGTGACGAGTTGATCGCCGAGGTAGGCTCGCTCAAACGGCCCTCGATTCTCGTGGTTGACGGTCTTGGTAACGACGACTGGTCCTTTTACGCCGCTGAAACTTATCCTGCCGCAACCTTTTTCAATCTCTCGCCCCGGGCCCCTCTGCCCGCAGAACACCGAAATGCCTCGACGATACCCCTGAGCCCGCCCAACCACCATCAAATCCAGTACCACTCCCACGGCGACAAGTTTCCGTTTGGTGAACAAAGCTTCACTGCTGTCGTCTTCCGCTTCCCGGCTGCTGGCCCCGAGATGCAGTACCGCAATATCATCTCTGAAGCCCGACGTGTACTGAAACCTGGTGGCTATATTGAGCTTTCCATCCTTGACGTTGACCTCAACAACATGGGAAACCGGGGTCGCCGCACCGTTCGGCGGCTCAAGGAGCGCATTCACGCCAAGGCTTCAGACACCTACCTTGGTTCGGCCTCAGACCTGATGCTCCGCCTGCTCGGCAGAAAAGGTTTTACCGACATCAAGACTTGCCGCGTTGGTGTCCCAGTCGCAAGTCACATTCCCAGGTCATCGAGCAGCGAGGGTGGCAGCGCCGAGAAGAGGGCGTCTGGCGAGAGCAACCATGCGAGGTCAATCCCTAGGCCACGCAGGGACAATCGGACTCTGCCGGAGCTGATGAATGATGAGAGCCCTGTGGCCGACGAGAGTATTACCAAGATGGTGGCAAAGGTTGGGAGGTGGTGGTACAGCCGCTGCTATGAAAGCGCTGCTGCCACAGTTCCCCTATCCGGGTTCCGCGGCGGCCTGTGGGCTGACAAGCCCTTGCTATCCGAGTGTGAGGAGCTGGGAACAAGCCTCAAGCTTATGGTTTGCCACGCCCGAGCACCAGATGGTAGGGCTCGTGTGGCGAGCATCTAATAATCCCTTTCCGACATGATCCATTTCAATCTGTCTCAACTTCTTCCTCCATCAGCATAGCATGTCAACAGAGACATCCCACCCAAAGATTAAGATCAAGAGGGGCGCAAGCCCAAGACTGTTTCTTTTCCATCACTAACATGGTCGTCATTCTTATTATCAATAAACAGAAAGGATGGTCGGTACACACAGAACGACATCACCACTAGAAAGACCCTTCCTCTTCTCTACCCCACTCGACAGGAACGAAGAGGGCCGGTTTTTTATTTTATTTTTTTCGACACTATTTAATATTACAGTCCAGGGTTTGTCACCAGGCCGGGGTGTTTGCGCCTGCGCGGCTCGGTTATTTGGGTGGTGGTGCAGCTGCTTACCTAGGTAATATTGGGTGGTATGTAAGGCGGTACATGTGGTTCAGTGTGAAGGATGATAAACCGCGATGGATGGAGATGGTCCATGAAGAATAAAGGTGATGAATGGAAGGGAAAGAAGGATTAATGGGTTCACAACTAAAAGGGGGAGAGGGGATAAGTAACATGAAGGAGACCCGCTGGTTGGGGATTTCAATGATATTTTCAACGAACGGACTGGATGGGATGGGAAGGGAAGGCATGAACGAATGGCGTTGGTTGTTTGGGCCTGGCTTGGGCTTTGTCATTTCGCTGAGGATGAGATACCCTAGGTAAATAAGGAACTTATTTGGCAAGTACATACGAACCCGTCAAAAGGAATGAGTGAAATGTCCTCAACTCAGCGGCGGATACCTTGCTAGGTGACTTGCAACTAAAGAAACGAATCCTGTGACTGTCAGAGGTCCGCCGGTGAATAACAATGGGCTCGAAATGATTCTCTATATTCTTACTGTAAGCCTAGGATCAGGGTTCACCAGCCTGATCCGCACCTCTGTTCCTCAAGGGTTCTCACGTATACATCATCTGGAGGGCGAAGAGCCAAAATGAGTTCAGTAACTACCTGGTACATTACCTCCTACTATTGATAGTCTGGGAAAACGGGTCTGCAAGCAAAGCGAGAACACAAACCAGGAAAGAAACAACAACCAGCCCCAGCGCTCACCCTTTATACAGGTATCCAACAAACCAACAGACCCTGACACAGACGGAAAAGAAAGTCGTGACAGATTCGGCCGTTGGCAATCCTGTTGAGCGGCGGCGAATCGCCCTTCCGGAGCTAGGTGTGGGCATGGCCGTTGGTGTAGTAAGGGGTCCGAGCAACCTGGAACCGTCCATGGCGTCTGCTGTGACTTTGAGACTCTTGAACCTGCCCTTGAGCTGGCCATACAGAGCAGTAGCCAGAGCAGCCGTAGCCAGAGGCATGGCGAAAGTAACGAGCCAGTTGGCGTAGTCGAGCTGCAGGCGCAGTGGTGGGATGCCGCCAAGGCTTAGGGCGGCGAGAAAGACTGAGGGAGGCAGTGCCATTTATAAGGAAGGAGGGGCCCTGCCGAGATGGTCCATCTTCTGGGGATGGTGAGGGATGTAGTGGAACACTCATAAGTGTTTGTTACTGGGTCTCTCGGGTTGCTGAAATCCTGATGAGCCGAATTGGACTTTGTGCGGGTGAAAACCTGGCCGGTGATGTCCTGGCCTTCGAGCCACCAGCTGACCATCTCCTGAGGCTGGTAACGAGCCGAACTTCCAGGCCCAAGGACGGCTTTGTCGACAAAGATAGGACCATAGAGGTTTGTTTGAGCATTGCGCATTCCCACCACCACATGAATTCCCAGGACACCCGGATACGAGTATTTGATGTTGCCGATGTTTAGCCAGCCCGGGTCTCCAGCAGTGGCCGACTTGACCCAGTAGCCTGCTTCGTTCACGTCATATGATTCTCCCTTGTTGTAGGGTTGTCACTGGCCGACAATCCGCACGTGCACTCCTTGGCCCGGGGCCGTCGCCATCCAACCCAAAGCGTATTCGACCTTCCAGGACACACTCACGCCAGGAGCGAGGGCCCGGGACTGCCACACGACACTGTATGTTGGAGCAGCCGAGCCCGAGGCTACGGCGGTCGCCAATTGAAAGTTCCAGCTGTTGTTTTTGGCAATCATGGCGTTGTCGAATTCCGACTCGAACTAATTGAGAGTACGGACAGAAGACATGTTTGTGGCAGTACTTTTCAAAGTATTGAAAGTTGGTTTAGATAGAGAGATGAGTGAATATCTGGGGGAGTAGTGCAGTTTGCTGCTGCTGGATGGGCAGGTTTAGATCCGGGAGACGTATACTATCTTTTATACAGGATCAGAAACCTGGATGCACCTCGAGACGATATCCATTCAACTGAAGAGCTCGAGGTTGACAACAGGATGGCGTCCATGGCTGCTGGCCCCTATTCTCGGGTTCCGAAATATTAGATTTAGGCCGTCTTGGAGTTTTGGTCTGGCCTAGAGTGGCTATCCAGCGCATGCCGTGTGGTAGCCGGGGCGGATCGGGCCGGGCACGGGGAGAGGCTAGTGGTATCGCCAGGGCGTGTGGCTCTGCTGATTGGCTGGGCAACACTTGAAAGGGCTTCATGTCGGTTTCCAGATCAGCCCAGCTGGAGTCTCCCGAAACCACTAAAGTAGCCATTCTTCATACTCCTGTGGTCCTCTTTCCGCTGTTAAGGTCACTGGCGATGGCGCCTCCTGATATAACGCTGCTGAAGACCCAAAGGGGCTTCATGGCTACAACTGAGAAGCTGACTCGAGTCTGGCACCTGCATCGTCAGCTGGAAGCGGCCAGCAGCACTTCGATATTGCAGAGAGAGCGACATTCCAGTCACTTGGGCCAACTGAGAGGCTGATAATGCAAATACGCGACCGCGACACCGAAACCCAGAAATCTCATCATGAAGAAAACCATGGCGACAGTAGTTTCTGTGAATTAACTAGACAGAGTGAAAGAGTTTGAACGGTTTCTGGGTGTTGGTCGGTAGAGGTAGATGACCAGGACGATTTAGGAAGGAGCCAGCCTCGGGCCAGTATACTACCTAGGTACCTAGTCTGCTGTATTGCGGGTTTGGACTCGGTCGACTCCACCGAGATCGCCAACGGTGAGCGGCTGCTGTGGACATTCATGACGTCATATAGCCCCTGGTTGCTCACCGAAAAGTCTTGACATCGTACACTAACATCTTCAACTTCACCTAATCTTGACGTTGGCATGGCAGGTTATCCCGAACGAGGCGCCACGCTAACATTTTGGCACCTAACACTAGGTATTCGTACCGAAGCACGGTAAATGGAATCTTAGCGTCGCAGAGAGGGCCCGCCACACTGGTAAAGTCCCGCCAGCCGAAGATGTCTTTGTAAGATGAGACGGGAGTGGGAGACTGCAGGCATCAAACTGGATCGGCTGAAGTTTCATAGATTGAAACTGCATCGCTTCTGTCAATTAGATCTTGGCACGTGTGGGGGGGGGGGCAGGGCCCAAATGGTTGGGATGAACCCCAAGGGCCCAAATGCCGACGCGCTGTCAATTGGACAACTGCATTCCGCCCAGGTTGGTTCTCAGCCGCACAGCACAGAAGCCTTGGCGGGTTTCCATCAGGCTGAGACCCAGCAGGAGAGTTGTCGACACAATGTTCCAACCTCGGGCTGTTCCCTCTGCGTAAGCTTGCTGTTATCGCGCCTTCCTAACAACTGTATTCTTTGTTCACCCCGCCGTTTGCCGTCAAGGGCGACCTGGAAACGCTAAGCTGTGTGCACGTTGGAATGTGCATGCTGTGACACGACTGCGAGCGGTCAATTGACAGCGACCATGGCCTCCCTCCCCGAAGGTTGGGAATCTGATTACGATGGAAAACGATGGTTCTTTCGCTACAAGTCATCGGGTATTATTCAGTACACGTTTCCGAACCCCGGCGACGAGTTTCCGCAGTTCGTCGATGCCTCGGCCCCGCCCATCGATCTTGCCCCAGAAGAGAGACTTGTCAGCCAGTTGCAGCTCAAGAGGAGGAATACCACCGACGATCATAGCACCACGAGGACGAACTCGGAGAGAAAAAAGGATGTCCCGGTTTCGGCGACGCTGGCCAAGGGGGAAGGTGTGGGTTTCTGGATGGAGCCCGACTTCTTGAATTTTGGCTCGTTGCAGGATTTTGACGAGGAAGATTTGACACCGCCTTGTGATATTTCTCGAGACACTGTTGGGCTGGCCAAAGTGCGGGCATCTCCGAGTCAGGAGCCGTTACAAGTGCTCGCCTCGCCTCTGACGAGTGCCAACGGCACGCCCTTGACGGGCAACAGCCAACCTGCTGGAACTCCAGAACCAGGCAGTCTTGTGGCCGTCCCTGCTGACACTCCTCAGGCTGAGCTGCCTGCACGACAGTCTCCTCTGGGCATTGTCGCCGAACTGCCGAGCGAGATCACAGCCCAGTGCCGCGAGGAAACACACCCCGCGCCGGTTGAACTTCCCGCCCATGATTCCGTGGTGGACGAGCCGCCCCCTCCAGTCTATGCCAATGCTTTTGACATTGCACCGGTTGAGCTTCCTGCCACGACTGTGCCTACAGGGCGTCGCGAACAGGGGCGTAGGCTGGACGAAAAGGCGCTCTCCCCAGAGGTGGAACCGCTCAGAATTTCCAGACCGTCCGCTCAACCGAGTCCCCTTTCTCAACCTGTCGACCAAGGCCCCCCGGCTTCTACGGCTTCCCTGGGTCCCACATCACAAAAATACCAGGCCTACAACCCGACTCGATACAAACCTCCAGAAAACAGCCCACACCGCAGGTCCCAGATCATGAGCTACCAGCCCGATATGGCTCCTCAGGGCGACCAGTCTGAGATGGCGAGCAAAAGACACACCCTCGCCTTCACCCAAGGTTCGAAATCGGAGCCTTCTGATATCCCTTCAGTGCTCAGGCCGCCACAGCCCCCGCCAAAACGGCCTTTGTCGACTGTTGAGGAACAAGGCGCTTCAGTGAGCTTTGGAGGTCGTATCCCCTCGGTCCTGCAGCCAGCCAGGGGCCGGCCCATCTTGCCACACGCCACATCGATGCCCACTGGTCGACGAGAATCCGCCCCGAAAGACTATCGAGCCTACACGCCTCAACCCCAAAAGCAGAGTGCCAGTACTAGTGCGGCCTCCTTCGAAGCTGGTCAACATCAACAGTACCAGCCGGGTATTTTGCAGCACACAATTTCTCCGCAGCAGAAGGAAGGATCGTTTACCTCCGAATCACGGCCTGCCGTCACGAGAACGAGCACTCTCCCTACCAATATGCCGTCTATCATGCCGCATGTGGGGGCGTTTTCTCAACCAACGGTTTTGGCTGGTGCTCCAGTCGCCCAACCAGAAGCTTTGGAACAGCCTCAACCACTAGATCACGGCCATCCCAGCCCTGTTATAACATCAACAGGAACTGACCTGTCAGCATATACAAGCCAAGCGAGGTCTAGTCCGCTAGTTGTTGCGGCGGTCGACGCTACGCCCGCACCTCAAACACGCCATTCTCCGATGGCTGGCGGGCAGCATACAGACCCTACGGACCACAGAGCTTCGATTTCCTTCAGCATTTTGTCGGACCTCAGTATAGTCTCTGAACCACCAAATGGGCCAGTTGTCTCACCTGGCGCCCCTCCGCTGCGATCCGGACAGCTGGATGATTGTGCTAGACGCGCAAACTCCGGTTCCACACCTAGCACCCTGGATCCCGCTCAACCATCAACAGTGGATAGTTTTATCGGGTTGTTACGGACTGGCCCCCCTGCCACAACACACGTGGAGCCTTGTCCAGGAGATCGACGCCCGCCTATGTCGTCGATGTCGGGCTTTTCAATCCACAGCGATCAGCCGGCTGTAACCTCGATGGCCCATCGAATATCTCCTGGTACCGCTCCCACCGTCAGTAGCAGTTTGGACAAGCCAGTTGCGAGCTCAATGCCCAGTGACAACCCACCAGTCACTGCGATTTATCAGATACCTGAGAACATTGTTGCAATCCATCCAAACCCAGTCACACCACCCCCGCAAACTCAGCGCCCACTGAGTGTGCAGAGCCAGAATCCGCGCTCTCAGGTCGTACCGTCACCTTCTCGGGGGCCCGAGGCAGCTGTGAGGACACCGCTAGGTGTGCAGTCTCAAGGGCAATCACCACAGTCTCAGAGCAAAATCCCAATCCAATCTATTGTTGGCTGGCAAGCGGCC
>Ga0247765_1000505_pt1 | contig 29764 bp, 37 predicted proteins | sample UWRJL106311C6_FD_179949 | JGI IMG/M metagenome (GOLD analysis project Ga0247765, IMG submission 179949) | Plant litter microbial communities from Arlington Agricultural Research Station in Wisconsin, United States - UWRJ-L106-311C-6 | ecosystem: Environmental > Terrestrial > Plant litter >...
CGGATCATGGAAATTTCAAAGATTTTCCATACAAAAACAGGCCTGCAGCAAGCCCAGCCGTCTGGCACTTTCAGGGTGTGGGGAGGGTGGTCGCGGCAGCAATAGGGGTGGTCGCGGCAGTAAACCCCTCTTCGTTGCGTGCTAGCCTGGAGGCTGACGTGGGCGAGATATTTCGAGTCCTCTTTTTTCCCACACGGGTTCTCTTTCCCTTTCGATGAGATGTGGGGTCACGATCACTTCCTGAGATGCAAAACACGACATATATTCATTTTCACTTCGTGACACCATGTTGCGTTGCCATGTAAATACCCTTACAGGTGTTGGAACACCCGCAAGAAATGAGCCTGCCTACCTCTGCCAGACGCTTCAAGGTCAAACCGAGTGCATTGTAGGCTCACGCACAATAAGCTGAGAAAACTGACTTGTCGAGGTGGCCAATGGACACATCTCGAGGAACAGTAGGAGACTGACAATGTCAAAGACCAAAGTCCAGAGGAACAGAGACCAATACTAAGAAGCCCAGTCCATTTCAAGACGGCAGAGCTCACTCCACACGGGAGTGAATTCCAAGACAAGACATGACAAACCTAAGCCAAGAACTGAACAAGAACAATGATCTGGCAAACAGAAAGAATAAAACAGGGGGAATAACAGCAGTAATCATGACAAAACAAAGGAGCAAGACCTGAAAAGCAAACGATAAACTCCTCGGCCAGCCAACCCAACCAAAACTAACGTAACCTGAACCTAGCCCATGCCATTCCAACATTTTGTCCCCACCCCACCCCCAGCTATGCACCTATGCTATTCAAATACAACAAGTCCAAGCACGGGACTGAAGAGAAGCATTAAGACGAAGAACCCGCCCCCGCAACCCCCAAACTCATTCTCTTCTTCTGCTTCTCGGCCCACTCTCGGCTCAGCTGCCTAGACCGCTCCGCTGCCTCCTGCCTGGCCGCCTTGGCAGCCGCCTCCTTCTCCTTTCTACCTCGCTCGCGCTGCGCGGCAATGCTGTTATCTCTCGCAAATATCTCTCGACCTCTGGCCTTTTGCTGCTGATGGTCCTCGACGCTGACACTACTACGTTTGCTGACGCTGACAACACTAGTGCCGCCGTGTATGCTGCCCGTTGACGTTGATGTGGCGCGGCTGGCGTCTGTTGTGGAGGTAACGGCGAGTTCGCTGCGTCCCCGTGTCATGGAAGAGGCTGTCCTGGTCGTCGCCATTGAGCGGCGCTTCCTTGCTGCCGACGTAGGGGTTGCTGTTCCGGCGCCAGCCGACGACGACTCTCCCTCGCCCTGCGCTTTCCCCTGCCTTGCTCGGCTGGCGATGGTCTCGCGCGGGTTCGCGCTAGGTACAATGCTCGCACGGATGGGACGCGCTTTGAACTCGCGACGCTTGCGCTCCTCCTCTTCCTGGGCGCGGAGCCTAGCCTCCCGCTCTTCGCGCTTACGCCGCGAGATGGCCTCCCCTGGCAACTCAAAGGTCGGCCGCGTGGGCTGCTTCATGGACTTGGCATGGGGCTTGGACGGTGAATAGGCCTGAGCTGCGAGGGCTGCCTCCTCGGGCGTAATGTGGCGTGAGAGGCGCGCCTCCCGCTGCTCCTTGAGGCGTCGGGCAACTGCTTCTCCCGGCAACTCGAAAGTCGACATCGTCGGCTGCTTGCTAGACTTGGCCGGCGGTTTTGGCTGACGGAGGCTGGCTGGCCTTGTCACGAGCGACTTTTGGGGGCCTTTAGTGCTGCTGGCGCTGTTCGCTTTGTCCTCATCTTGCGATAGGCCCGTGGATACCGATTTGCGTACCGACGAAGACCGGTCTGTCGAGCCGCGGACCCGCACCGTGCTCGCGCCCGATTTCCTGGCCATTGAACCTGTGCGCTGTAAAGAGTCAATACTCTGTTGACCGGCCACGCCGGCTTTGGACATCTCGGGGGACAGTACTCGTTCGAGGTGCGTCACCTCATTGAGAGCCTCTAGCTCTTCCTCAAGTTTATCAAGTGCCTCTACCGAGTCCTCAATGCGTGATGTTTGCTTTGCGGGGGGGAGTGTAATGAGCTGCTCAACTACGTCATCGTGTTTGGCGCTGAGCGCGACCTCTGATGTTCTCCGCCCGCCTCCTCCTTGTTCGGGCTGTAGCGGCGCCGTGATCATACTCGCGTTGGCGTGCATAATGATAGTCGATATCTCTTCGGCAGTAGCTACCTTATCGGCGCTGCCAGAATCATCGCACTCAACTCGAGTGGCTAAGAGCGTGTAAACGCACGTGTCAGCCTTACGTTCCTGTTTGTTGCTACCGAGCTTGTTCCCCGACGGTGGTTTGCGGCGCATGAGGTTGCAACCAAAGAGAAGCCTCTTGTCGGCCCCGTCGAAGCATCCGTCATTCTTGGTCGCATCCGAGCCGCGCCGCATGGGAGGCAGTGAGAGCAGCCATTCAAACTGACCTGCTTGGTGTTTCGAAAGCTGTTCTGCGTTGCTGGGGAGGTTGTCAACAAGAGCAGCGAGCGGATCGATCGTCTCCCAGTCTGCTATAAAAGTCCAGTGTAAGTAGCTTGTGACGACAGACACAGCGGAGACGGATTCCTCGTAGGAGAAAACCTACTCAGAGTCCTCGCTGAAGTGCCGCGGCTGTGGCAGGATGCTCTTTCGTTATCACGCCCTGTCAATGGCACCCTGCAGTTATCAAATTCTAAGTGTGGTCGGCCCGAGTATCCACGGGTTTTGGTGGGTAATTGGTGCTCGCAAAGATTCTCCGTGGCAGGATGACCAAATTGGAATGTATCGAGATTGACAGCAGGGGTTTCAGCAGCAAGTCTAGTGATGTTGAAGACGTTCCCAAAAGGCAGCTCTCCGAGAACTGAGATTTGGGAGCCGGAGTGGCACTGGGATTGCTCGTCGAGAATGTGGCTGTCGTCAGTGTCAGACCCGAGAAAATGTCGAGTCCGCGCACTGGTGGTCGCCATGACTTTAAATTCCCTTTTGTTCCCCACGACGTTGGTGCCGAAATAGGTCAAGCCCAGTCGCAGGCCACACACGCAATCCCGATCTGGAGACACCGCGGCCGAGGATGGTGGGATGGGCACTGACAGACTCTGGCCAGGGTCTGACAATGTAATTTCGTCGGGTAAAAGGCCGTCGACCCAGAGAATGCAGAGGGGTTTGATCCTCCCGCAACCAGCCAAAAGAACAAGATGCGTGTCCAAAATCAAGGGAAAGCTGATCTAAAGCTTGTTGTACGGATTGGCCAATGATGCTCAATAGCAAGTCGTCAGCGAACTGGTCCAGGGATGAAGCGCGTTTGCCAGCAAGTGACGAAGCTGGTATTGGTGGGTATTTCAACTCGTCGCTGTTGTTTACTTTTCTCGGCCGCAGCTTCTGCACTTGCGCCATTCTGCTTGCTTCCGTACACATAGTATTCAACTGCCCGCCCCTTCCCCTCTCCTCCTCGCAGCACGACCAAGTGCGCTCCAATAATACTCTGCCCGTGCCTCCCCGCTTGCAGTTCTGCGTAGCACCGCATTTACTCTCGGAACATGGAGCTGCCATCAGTCCAATCGCGTCGCGACTTCGGGAAGCTCAGAAGGCGGGGGGTTGATGACTAAGGAACGCGAGATTGACGCGCACTTCCTGTTCTCCGTTCCCGCCATACCCCACAGCACCCCAGCTTTGTGCACACAGGGCAAGCAGTATTTGTGCAGCTCGGGCTTTCGAGATGGCTCTGATGAGCTAATATATGTCTGCTTCACCATGGTAGTAGATCATATCCATTTTGTAGCGTTTCAAAATCGGACGGCTTGATCCTAGACTCGGACCGTCATATCCCCGACTGGCAGGACTTGTCCCGCTAAACATCGAGTTGGGCTTCTCAGCGCTCTTCCTCAGCGGATGCATCCGCATGCGCCTGAAGATTTGGTGCATGCTCTGTTGGTATCCGCACCAATGTCTGTGGAAGAGGGCTATTATCGGATGTGGTATCTCCAGGACTTGGCTTTGGGAGTTTCGCTGCAGTCTGTGAGCTTCGACGGGAAACAATTCTCGGAGTGGGGAAGGCATACCCGATGCCATGTTGATCGCCCGCAGCACATTATGCCAGTTGGCGAGCACCAGAGCGATGGCTTCTGTGCCGTCGGAAAGGGTTGCAAGTTTTTGCTCCAGGGCTTCCATCTGAGATGCAACTGCCGCACTCAAGTCGCGGAGCTCCTTCAGGTTTTCAAGCTCCGCCTTCTTCTCGTTGACTCGAGCAACCAGAGCGGGGGATTGACCTGTCGAGGCCGCGCTCGCAGACATGGACGGGCCTCGCACGTGACCGGAAAGTGCCCTAGTGGGAAAGCTTGACATCTTTTCCTTTTGCCTTGCCTTCTTCTCCAGGTGGTCGGGTCGCGATGCTGGGGCGTGACAGCGGGCGTACCGTATCGTGGATAGGGAGGGCAGGAATTTGCGTGACGGAACCAGCTACCCAAGCTGTTGGTGGTGCCACGCCTCCGACGCTGGTGGGGCTTTGGCTCGACTCGCTTGCCTGCCGGGCTCGGTTGCTAGTCAACCCCAGGCCTTGAATTGCCCTGCGTTGGGCAGACAGACACTAAGCCTGTTCTGGGAGCGAAGTAAACATTTCTGGAAATTGACACCGCAAATTATCCATTCCCTCTCTTCGCCTCGCAACACATGCACGCGCTTTTCATACACCGCCAGACTGAGCTCTGTTTGCCTTGTCAATTGCCTCGGAACAAACGAGTTGGAGGTCTGCCGTCTTCAACCGACTAAATTTGCTTGTTGATCTTTTTCAATCTTGGTTTTTGCGTATCCGCGACAATGTACCATGGCTAGACTCAACGAAGCTCCCGCTGCTACTCTCGAGAGCAACTTTGAGATTTGTGCGTGTTTCGCTATGGCATCTTTTTCTCGTTTCACTGCTCTAACGGTCAGTCTGCAGTGCGTCGAAAGTTCCTGCGACAAAATCGCGACCTCGCAAAAGTCAACTCGAATCAATCGAATCGCATTCGCACCCTCGAAAATGAATGCGCCCGCTTGCTATCCGAGAACCTGGACCTGCGAGGACAGGTAATGCGATTAGAGAAGGAGTTGGAAATCAACAAGACGGGTAGAATAGCGGATCACGCCCTTGAGATCAAGGCAAAGATGGAGGCTCAACTTGCTGAATTGGTGGCCATGGTGTCTAGCTTGGGGTCGGAGCCACCATCGAAGCGACACTCCCCTGAAAGGGGAAAACACCCGAAACCTGCACCCAGGGGCCTCCGCAGCCCAGCCCAGAGAAAATTCAAGAACCCCACAGGGGATCAGGAAGCTCTTGCAGCTCAAGAGGGGAGGTTGCCGCCCATCCACGAGAACAAGGCCTACCCCCGCGCTACACTGAAGTAAGTACCAGAGCCCCCAATTTTTGTTGCGCAGTCTAACAGCCATGCAGCAGCGAGGAAATTATGGCATTGTGCGCTGAAGCAGCAGACTCGAGTAACTCGCCAGGCCTCGGACCTCCGCCAGTTTCTCGTTATGTTGACGAGGATGCTTTACGAGCATCACCGCCAGCTAAGAAGACCGAAAAGACCGAGAAGCACAAGCACTCAGATGCGAAGCAGCATAAGCAGACCGAAGACCCAACACCGCTTCCCAAATCCAACCTTCAGAGAAAAACACCAAGCAATCTCGAACCTAGCAGAGATCAGGACCCGGTGCCTTGCAAGGCGACCAAATCTGCAAGCCAGTCAGAGCAGCCAAAGGCCGGGTCACAAGCCCAGTCCACAGCGGAAATAAGAGCTGGGGCGAAGAGGAAGTATGGCGACGAGAACGAAACCCCAAGGGCGATACGCTTGTCAACTGGGAAGGAGAATGATGGCGTTGAAAAGACTGCCGGGCGTGACCGTTTGAAAGCTCGGAATATTAAGGAGCTTCCGGCGGGAAAGAGGGGTATCGGAAGACCAGCGCTCTCGGCCAAGAGTACCAACGATGATGTGTCCTCGCCAAAGAAGCCCTCCCGAGAGGAAGCCAGCAAGCCTAGCAAATTACTGCCGCAACAGCCTAAAGGGATGGCTGCTCCTGTACCCAAGCTCGAGATACCGGCTGTCCAGGATCCGAACCCACCGGTTGTCGATTTCCTTCCCGACCTGGTCTCCCCCAACACGCCCGAACGACCTGGTACACGAGAGGGCGCATGTGATACGCCCCCGCCAGGCCACCTGTCAGTAGACGGCGAGACATCTCGGCCCAATCGACGCGCCCGTGCTGCTATCAGCTACGCTGAGCCCAACCTACGCGACAAGATGCGCCGGCCTACCAAGGAGCTTTTCGATGCCGTTTCTGGAGAGGGCAAATTCAAGGCGAGACAGTCGATGACGGCGTCTTTGGTAAAAGGGGACGAGTGGGCCCCAACATTTATCAATAGATCAGGGTCAGATGGTGCGAGGACAGCCCCTGGGCTTGGAACAGAGAGAGCCATAGCAGCATCAGCAAAAGACGCCACGAGGAGGGAAAGCGCCGTGAGTCCGTTGGTTCAGAGAGAATTGCAGTCGATGGACATGCTTCCAAGTAGCGTGGTCACCGAGCGCAGAAAAAGGGCATCTGCTGTTGGCGTTCTTCGGGATCCAACGGTCAGTGCTGAGGAAAAATTGTCCGACAAGGAGAACTCTGCCCCGCTATCCACCATAGAAACTGTCGCCCCTGCCCCAGTGCCAGCGAGCCCTGCTAGACTACGAAACCGACCTGAAAAGACACTCGAAATAGATATCTACGACTTTGCCAGCTCATCCCCGGCCCGCTCGCAAACCAAGGATCCCCCCGAAGGAGAGTCCGCCAACAAACCAAAACGCCAAGCTCGCCGAGCTTCTGCCGCCGCACATCAGGCCCTCCGCGAGTACGCCGCTGCTACTGGGTTAGCTGGCGATGAGCCGACGACAAAGTCCCGCGGGCCAGGCCATGGACGCAAACGCGCATCCATGATGGGGCCAAGGAGGATAGCCTTGGCTGAGCTTGTGGATGGCGAGGATGACTCACGGGATGGCACCGGGAACGGAGGCGAAGAGGGAGAATCTCCTGCACTCGGAGATAAGATCTCGGGGAGGAGGCGGAGTATGATGTTATGAGATAAGACCTGTATTCGCAACGGCACGGTCGGGCGTGGTTTGGGCTGGGGTATATTTGTTGAATCTGTCTGTTTTTCGGGGGGGTTTTGGCTTCTCCCCTCTCGTCCATGCGGGATTGCTTTTGCATAGCAAGGAATAGCATACACGCGTCTACAGCGTTTGGCGTCCTCCCCCCCCCTTCTTTTTGTTGTTCTTGTTCTTCTTGTTTGGGCTCTTCCTGAAAACGGAACCGCAGTCGGCGTTGGAGTTGGATAGAAATGAGGGAAAGTCTGCCAGTGATGTCGGCCTGTTGCCAGATATCGGTGATGAGGAATGGGCCGCTACTCCTTGTTTGCTTGACTTTTCTAGATCTATTAAACGTACGAATAATGAGATCTACGATTTCGAGATTTAGAAGTCGATCACCCGATAGTCGTGGGACTTCGATGATCGGGATAGGTGAGAGTTCGTAGCCTGTAATTGGTGGCTTGCGACCTGTTGAGGATGGTTTCCTTGAGAACACTTCCGTGATGCTGATGGGTTTTTGAACCCAGGTTCCCTCCATTGTGGCCACTAACTCTCATACGCACTAACTACTCCTGAGGCGGACCTGGCCCAACGGTCCCTTCCTGAGCCCATCGACGGTATTTTCTGCCTTCCTCGCCCGGTGGGCAAACTTCTCCAACACCAACCCCCAATGATTCATTATGAAGCTACAGTTGGCTCTACGGGTTTGGTGTACGTAACCTTTTCTACGGCAACATTTTCTTCCCCGTTTGCGCCTTTCCTCAGCTGGTATACGTATAATGTGAGGGAAATTCCTTGCACCTGGCCAGCAGTCTGTCAGCACTCTTCTGTCAAAGCCGCGACGGGACAACCAACATCCATTAGACAAAAGCTCGGTACTATCTCCTCATCCTCGGTCGTCCAATTGGTGGTGAATGCACCCGTGGCACTCCCTGGGTTGACAAAGAATTTGTCCATATACTCGAAGCATTCGAATCGGTGTGTGCCGCCCCAGCACAGCACGTCAACATCCAGCCGATTCGCTTCCGCCAGGAGCAGGTCGGGCTCGTTGCTAACGAGGGTGAAACCCTCAAGGAAGCCGATGCGCACGCTGCCGTGCGTCACCACCTGTGTCAACGGCAACGAGGTGGCGTCCACGTCCATGCGACCCTTGACAATCTTGAGGTCTGGTGCCATCGTTCGCAGGTACTCGTATGTCGTCTTGTCAGTTAGGTTACCGAGGCAAAGTGTCTGGCCGATCTTGCCCGGGGCGAGGAGCTTCTTGAACTGGAGAGAGGAAAAGAGGTTTAGCGGGTGGACAGCTAAGAAAGGGGATGTAGGTGAATCATGTGGACCTTGGCGGGGATATCGAGAGCTCGGTCGGGTATGTGAAGGTCACCGATGACCAGGATCAGGAAGGCCATGATGGGATGCTAGAGTAGTGATGTCTTTCGTAGCGAGAAGATTGGACGTTGGCTGATGATCCGTGCTAGCTGCGCAGAGTAAAGTAAATGTCGATATTAATTACGATTTTGATTTTTTCAAATTCAGGAATAACCGACGGTGCAGAGCTACGCTTTGATTTGGGTGCTGTTGACAGTGGATTGCGCGGCGGTTGAAGCTTGGCCAAGCTGACACGGTGAAGCAATAAAGAGCTCCCAACGGCGGCGCGGCTCGCGGCTGATTGTGGAGGGGTGCTCCCACTCTCCCCACTCCATCGCAGAACCCCGTCCAGCGAGTCCGATCACGGCAGGCGCCCCCAGAAAGGTTTCAACTAACAGACACCGAAAATTCGCCGTAGACCGTCGTTGCGCAAGGTTAAGGACGGCGGCGAGGATTGATGATCGGGCATAGAAGATCTGTGCAGCATTATAAGCAAACATAGCTTGGGCCTTGATTGCCTCCAGACACCCATCTCAAGTCCGCAGCAGATACAGTTGGGCCAAACGCAGCGTTAGGGAACCCAGCAGTGGAGAGCGCTGGAGAGCAGTGTCATCAGCGTGCATGGGACCTGAGGTATCCAGATTCGCACACGCTTCGTGGCCGGTGCTTAGACGGCTATTGAGACCGTCCTCGATGCCCCAAAAAGGGCCGGACAGTGCGGACTCTTCCCCCGCGCGACTCTCCCTTATTTCACGCCATTTGGCCCCGGAATATCCTATCAACACCCCCTACACTGTTGAACGATTGCCCAGCACCATCGACACCTCGCTGCTTCCGAAAACGCAGAAACGTACCATGTCGTCGCAGCCCGCGCACCCCACCCTGCTCATTCCGGGCCCTATCGAGTTCGACGATGCTGTTCTGCAGTCTATGAGTCATTATAGGTTAGTTTTCTTGACTGGATTGAAGGGAGGCGAACCACTGACCAGTCATGCATAGTGAGAGCCATGTTGGGCCCAGCTTCGTCGCAACATTTGGCGAGACTCTCTCGATGCTGAGGAAGCTATTCCAGACCTCGGATCCGGCTTCGCAACCCTTCGTGTTGTCGGGCTCCGGTACGCTAGGCTGGGATCTTGTGGCCTCTAATCTGGTTGAGGCTGGGGAGGATGTGTTGGTTCTCAGCTCTGGTTACTTCAGCGATGGCTTCGCCGATTGTCTCAAAGTGTACGGCGCAAACGTCACTGAGCTCAAGGCAGCCCCTGGATATAAGCCTCAGCTTCCCGAGATCCAAAAGGCCCTTTCGGAAAAGCGCTACAAGCTCATTACGGTTACTCACGTCGATACTTCCACCGGCGTGCTCAACGAACTGAAGGATCTGTCAACTCTGATCCACCGCGTCTCCTCTGATACCCTCATTATTGTAGATGGCGTTTGCAGCGTAGCTTGCGAGGAGATCGACTTCGATGGCTGGAAGCTTGACGGTGTCGTCACGGCCAGCCAAAAGGCGATTGGCTGCCCGGCTGGTCTATCCATCTCCATGTTCAGCGGGCGGGCGATGCTGGCATTCCAAAGCCGCAAGACTGCTCCGGCATCTTATTTCGCCTCCATGAAGAATTGGACACACAGTATGTCGATTTAGTCATGAACTCGTATCTTGCTAATAATCTTCAGTCATGCAGAATTACGAGGCTAAGAAGCCGTCATACTTTGCAACACCCTCCCCTCAGCTGATCCGTGCCCTGCATACAGCCCTGACGCAAATCCTTGCGAAGCCGCTCTCTGACAGATTCTTGCTCCACAAGATCGCGTCGGACAGGATAAAGAAGGCTGTGTCTGACCTGGGCCTCAAGCAAGTCGCGGTGAATCCCGAAGAACAGGCACACGGCATGACAGCCATCTACCTGCCCGAGACAGTGAAGCAGGCCGACATCCTTCCCAATCTCGCCAAGAAGGGAGTTGTCTTCGCTGGCGGCATCCACAAAGAAATCGCAGCCAAGTACATCCGGTTTGGTCACATGGGAGTCAGCGTGGTCGGTATTCCCCAGCGCTTGATGATAACCTCGCTAACTTTTTGTCAGCTCGACCCCAGCAGAGGCGACATTGATCGGGCCATCAAGGCGCTCCAGGACGGGCTTGCGGAGTGCGGATACCAAAAGGCTTAGGATTCTAAATACAAAACGATAGACTCGGGGTGTAAAGGGGCAATGCGTGAAGATGATGTTACAAATTGGCAACCGCAGCGTAGATGCTGCAAATATTGAAAATGAGGGTTTAGAGTGGGCACTGCTGAAAAATGGTGGAGCACTTGCACCCCATGGGAAACATAGCAAATTGTTATTGCCTAGATATACCAACTCACCGAATGGACTAGAGCCAGTACAATGTCTTGAGTATCTTGGGCGCCAATTTATATACTATCCTGCAGCCTCCCAATCTTGCCGCAAGTGACGTGCAGGAGCTGTCTTGCAGCAAGCCTTGTTGCATCCATGGATCCCCCAAAGACTTCGCTTGGTCAGCGGCTAGAAGCTCCTCCGTACCGGATTGTGATTCGCCCATCTGCCTGGCGCCCGGTTGACAAACAGTTAGAAGCGCCGTCGACAGCTGGCTGCCAAACAGCCTCAGGTCCCTCGCAGAAACATGAGGCCCCACCAGTCCGCTCAGTGCGGGCCTCCGTCAAGGCGGGGTTGCTGCAATCGAGAGGCTGGTGGGGTTCGGCCTTCTGAGCTTTGCAACCCGATTCTAATTCTCTTCCAGAGTTTCCGTCACCGACGTTACCCATCCCTTCCCAACCCCCAAAGTCATTCCGCCTCCTTACTTTTTTTCCCACCCGCAAGCTATCGCACCAAGTGCGCACATCTCAACCTCCCAGCACTGCTCGCGCCCCCCCTCCCCCCCGGAGCGCTGAGTGTTGAGGCCATCTGCTTTGCTCCCCCACTTTCCTTGGACTTCCTTGTAGCCTTGCCGAACCCGCGAGCGTCTAGAGCTGCTTGAGTGGTACGCGACCATGCCAGTCTCGATCGAAGAGTTGGACGCTACCGTCCGGGCCTTCTATGAAGGTCGTGGCGAGCAGGTATAGGCTGAGGATTCCTAATCGCTAAGCTGGCCGCCAAATCGCTGACCTTCATTTCTGCATAGCAAAAACAAGCTCAGGCTTCCCTGAACCAAGTTTGTCTGCCGGGCATCCGTTCAAATACCACACCTGCTAACCCCATCGACAGTTCAAGGAAGACCCCGATGCCTGGTTAATGGTCGACGAAATCCTATCGCGCGCGACCTACGAGCAAACAAAATGTATGTCTCGGGACACCTAGTTCTTCGGTTGCTAACGCGCTGCAGTCCTAGGACTACAGGTCCTTGATAATGTGATTATGACGAGATGGAAGGTCCTGCCGCGGGAGCAGTGTCAAGGCAAGTTGTTCAAATTTTGTGTCAAACACAGCCGATGACTGACCGACAACACAGGTATCCGCAACTTCGTCGTTCAATACATTTTACAGTGCTCGAACACGGAGGAGGCTCTCAAAGCCCACCGAACACTTCTCAACAAGCTGAATCTTGTCCTCGTGTCCGTCCTCAAGCAGGAGTGGCCTCATAACTGGCCTACCTTCATCAACGAGATCATTGTGGCTTGCCGTTCGAGTCTCTCAGTGTGCGAGAACAATATGACGATTCTTCGCCTTCTTTCCGAGGAGGTATTTGACTACTCCGCCGAGCAGATGACTTCGACCAAGACGCGCAACCTCAAGACGACGATGTGCAACGAGTTCTCGCAGATTTTCCACCTCTGCCAAGAAATCCTCAACTCTGCGACCCTCCCTAGCCTTATCAAGGCTACCTTGCAGACACTGTTGCGGTTTTGTAACTGGATCCCGCTGGGATACATTTTCGAGACACCGCTGATCGATACCCTGCGAACTCGTTTTCTCGAGGTTCCTGAGTTCAGGAATGTGACCCTCCAGTGCTTGACCGAGATCGGAGGTCTGCAAACCGGCGGCCCTGGCCAACCGAACAACTATCACGAGCAGCTCGTGAAGATGTTTACTGAAGTCCTGACCACTATCTCCAACTTCATCCCCTTGGCAATGGACCTGAAATCGACATACACGCAGAGTAACTCCCGTGACCAGGAGTTCATCCAAAACCTGGCCCTCTTTCTCTGCAACTTCTTCGGTATGCATCTGTCAGTGAGTTACTACCCGAATTTCTTCCACTCAGGTGAGTGTTTGACACTGATTTGCCTTCTGCTAGTTGATTGAGAATCTCCCAAACCGCGACTTCTTGACCCACGGTCACTTCTATCTTATTCGGATCTCTCAGATCGACGATCGCGAGATATTCAAGATTTGCCTCGACTACTGGCTCAAGCTTGTGCAGGAGCTCTACGAGGAAATGCAATCCCTGCCTATTTCGGACGTCAACCCCCTCGTCCTTGGTGGTTTGCAATCAGGCGGAGCCCCCAATCCTGCACTTCTGAACAACTACCCCCTGCGCAAGCACAAGTACAGTGAGATTCTTTCCAACCTTCGGGTCGTAATGATCGAGAAGATGGTTCGACCCGAGGAAGTACTCATCGTTGAGAACGATGAAGGAGAGATCGTACGTGAGTTCGTCAAGGAGACAGACACAGTTCAGTTGTACAAGACCATTCGCGAGTGCCTCGTCTACCTCACACATTTGGACGTCGTTGATACCGAAAACATCATGACTGAAAAACTCCAGCGACAGGTAGATGGCACCGAATGGTCTTGGCACAACTGCAATGTCCTCTGCTGGGCCATTGGCTCTATTTCCCTGGCAATGAACGAAGAGACCGAGAAGAGATTCTTGGTCACTGTTATCAAGGACCTGCTTGGTCTTACAGAGATGAAACGAGGCAAAGATAATAAGGCCGTTGTTGCCAGCAACATTATGTACATTGTCGGCCAGTATCCCCGATTCCTCAAAGCTCATTGGAAGTTCTTGAAGACTGTGGTCAACAAACTCTTCGAGTTTATGCATGAGTCTCACGAGGGTAAGATTCGTTCTGCCATTTTCACCTCTTATTTCGTACTCACTGACAATTGGTAGGCGTTCAAGACATGGCTTGCGACACTTTCATTAAGATTGCTAAGCAGTGCAGACGGCACTTTGTCGCTCTGCAACCCAGCGAGAACGAACCCTTTATCGAAGAGATCATCAGAAACCTGGGTAAGATCACTTGCGACTTGACTCCCCAGCAGGTCCATACGTTCTATGAGGCTTGTGGTTATATGGTTGCGGCCCAGGGCAATAGGAACCAGCAGGAGCGACTCCTCAGTGAGCTTATGGCTATCCCGAACCAAGCCTGGGATGAGATTATCAAGATGGCGACGTTGAACCCGGCTGTTCTCCAGGATGCCGAGACCATCAAGATCATTGGCAACATCATGAAGACCAACGTCTCGGCGTGCTCGTCTATCGGAACATATTTCTTCCCGCAGATCGGACGTCTTTACAACGACATGCTTCAGATGTACGCAATTACGAGTCAGCTGATTTCAGAGGCAGTTGCTACTCAAGGTTCGTCATTCCCGCAAATCTCGAGGCGCTTACTCATGGTATATGCAGGTGAGATTGCGACAAAGATGCCCAAAGTTCGAGGTCTACGAACTATCAAGAAGGAGATTCTCAAGCTCATCGAGACATTCGTTGAGAAGGCTGAAGACCTCCAGGCTGTTCGGACCCAGATGGTTCCCCAGCTCCTCGATTCGGTCCTTGTCGATTACAGCCGTAATGTCCCAGGTGCTCGTGATGCCGAGGTATTGAGGGCTATGACGGTTATGATCACCAAGCTCTCGGTAAGTTCACCTTCGCAAACACTTAAAATGCCACAGTCTGACTAATGCAATGCAGGCCTTGATGGAAGACCAGGTTCCGTTTATCATGGAGAGTGTTTTTGAGTGTACTCTGGACATGATCAACAAGGACTTCGCAGAGTTTCCAGAACACCGCGTGGAATTCTTCAACCTCCTCCGCGCTATCAATCTCCACTGCTTCCCAGGTATGACGACTCATGGTTGAAAAGGAGGGTAGTAATGCTAACAACACACAGCGCTACTAAAACTTGACAACCGCCAGTTCAAGTTTGTCATCGATTCCTGCATGTGGGCCAGCAAACATGACAACCGCGACGTCGAAACCGCAGGGCTTAACATGTGCCTGGAGTTGATCAACAACATAGCGGAGAAGACCGATGTACAGACGTCGAATGCATTCTTCAACCAATTCTTCATCACGATCTTGCAAGACGTCTTCTTTGTCCTAACCGACCAGGACCACAAGGCTGGCTTCAAGACACAGTCGATGTTGCTAATGCGCATGTTTTATTTTGTGCATCCGGCCGATGGCTCGGTGCCCAAGATCCAAGGCCCCATCTACCAACCTGAGCAGGCCCAGGCGGGAACCACCAACCGGGAGTACTTGGGTAGCTATGTCAGTGCCACGCTACAAAACGCCTTCTCCAACCTTACTACGTAAGTTTCATGTGGCCTGTATGGTTTTACATCCTTGCTGACAGACCACAGAGGTCAAGTCACAGCCTTTGTTGAAGGCCTGTTCACACTGAACACACAGTACGACAAGTTCAGGCTCGCCCTCCGCGATTTTGTCATCTCCCTCAGAGAGTTTGCGGGCGACAATGCCGAATTGTACCTCGTGGAGAAGGAGCAACAAGAGTCGGCGGCGAAGGCAGCCGAACTTGAGCGCCGGTCCAAGGTTAGCGGTCTGCTCAAGCCGTCGGAACTGGAACAAGAGGACGAAGACTTGTGACTGTGTCAAGAACTTAGAACAGAGTTCGCCCCAAACCACGACACAAGCCCGGAGTACATAACGGGGACTCGGCGGGATGATGGCAGCTATGACGGTTGGGAGTTATATGGACTGTGACGATGAGAGGCTTGCTGCTTGTGGTTGGTTTTACCCTTCCCATATCCTCGGCGTTATGGTATAGTAGGAAACTGATCCCATAAACGCTTTTTTTTTTGGTTCTTGGTTGGGTGTGTCTTGTTAATTCTTCAATCTGTAGTGATACCATTAGAGTAAGGTGGTGATGCGCGGGTTTTTGCGGAACAACGCAGTCTGGTAACAAGAACTGGTTGAGGAGGGACGGTGGCATTTGGGAAGGCAGCGAAGAAAAAGAGGCTCGTGTGTCATGGCAAACAGACTGATCCCGACTTGAAGACAGGGAATCGGATGAGCGCGGAGACAACACGAGGGAATATTGTCATGACTTCGAGTGTGATGTTGGCAGGTCTGGAAAAAGGTATCCCGTACTCTCTTGGGTTTCAATACGGTATTTGTCGCTGTATAATGGTTAGATGCTCATAGAGTGGTGGATTTCTTATCAGCACATTCTACAAAACATTCGAATATCAAGACACCAGCGAGACATCAAGCTGCGATGGACATATTACAAATCCAGGTAAACCTACTGATGGAGGTAGGGATGGGGCTAAGGTCTGTTGGTGAGCGAAAGGAATGTGTTGTCCTGAACTAAAACAGTTCCACTTCATGTACAGTCGTGATTTCATGACCAGAACTATCTCCAGTGCCATCAAGATAACCAACAAAAGGATAGCCCGCAACGGCAAACGGACCAAGTGGGAAACGCCAACAAGCGCATGCCGTGTTCCCCCAAGAGACGTCGTCTCCACGGTGACAACTCGCCACCGCTCTAGTCACGAGCCAGAGAACTAAGCATGCTCCTGACTGCTAACCGATGGGAGCTCCAGCAGAAGCAGGAAATGGCTGCTACGCCACAACATATACGGGCGGTCTCGAAATCCAGTGATTTAGACGGAGAATCAGGATGCTGAACCTGCCTGCTGTTGGTTATCGACCTCCCTGTCTCCCCGCTTGGGTGAGAACCGCTGGATTCAAAATCACACTCATTGGTGTAGGTTATACAAGACAGGTGGTAGAGAATTCATGACTCCCTGGAGCAAGGTCTAGTTCAGGCCAGCCTCCCTACCTGCGAGGTGAGCACCCATCCGCGGACTGACCAAAATGTTCATCACACAACTCTCTCGGCCTAATCGCTCACATTCGGGAGGGAGGGAGAAAACGCGGCGGCGTCGTGGCCTACCGTGCGCGTTGCAATAAGGATACGCAAGTGATCTAGCGACAAGAACTAATTTAGGGAGGGAGCTAGCCCGCTAGCTAGCAGCCAGACGGTACGGGCTCTGTATTCTAGCAGGATATAGCGGGGCAAAGTGCTCTTCTGGGTGCGGTGTGAGGTGGTGAGAGAGAGAGAGAAGGGGGATGGGATAAGTAGGTAAGTGAGAGAGTAATTTTCCGAGTACCGCGCTCGCCGCCCCTGCAAAATGTTCTCCCTCGATAGAAACCTGAACTGCAGAATCCAAGTTTCGCCTCCTCGGCTACTGATGAGGGCAGGACAGAGCTAACATTCGGCGCCGCTGGAACGATCTGGTCAAGGTTTGGTATTGTTCAACTCTAGCAGCCATCACCCGACCTGCATCTGTTTGGCGGCGGCAGAGGCCATCTGCCCGGTCTCGTCTTTTTGTCTCCCCCAACTCGTCTGTTGTATGTACACGCAAGGCTGGGAGAGAGACGGAAAGTGAGGAAAGGGAAGTTGATCTGAATCGCTGTGTATCACAGTCGGCTTTTCCCTGCCTGGCTTTCTACAACAATAAGAGGGGCTCGGGACGCAGCTCGACATTAGAAACGGCAGTAACAAACCCAACGACACGCAGTTGATGCCTGATAGCCGAGACAGCACTCGATGTTGGATCGCTGTCCCCCGAATCTCAATAAACTGAACTGGGGTTTGTCTTGCAGCCCAACCTTCTCGATCAAGAAAGTAGGTTCAAGGTTAGAAATGAGTTCCGCCAATGAGAGGCGATGCCCGCAAGTGTCTTGAGCCAGTCCGCACCCAGATGAGGCAAAGGCAAGCGATGTTGAGACAAACTGGCAAGACAAGATGAATCAGAAGAGGGGGGTATTTCACGCGGAGTCAACGGACATTCCAGAGCAGACATTGTCTGAACATCTGACTTTCCCGAGAGAAAGCATCTTGATGCAGAACCACACAGGACAGCGGAGATGGGCGAGACATAATGATGCGGACTCTTCCCCCCTTGGAATGGGAGAGCCAGCCCCAACCTGCCTACCGGGCACCAACGGATCAAGAAACATAGACAGAGTCACAGAAAAGAGAATCTATTCTTTCCTCCAACACACTTGCACACGATACACGTACCCCACAGACCAAATGCAAGGGACAGAACAACAACACGGGGACTCGCGAGCCGCCAGGTGTACCCGTACTGACGAGACTCGGCACGGCCAATCAACAGCCGAAATGGCGTCTTCAGACGAACCGCGACATGGGTGTCAGAGCCCATGGCGGCCTTGCCAGGAACACGAGTCGACGAATGCATGTCCACGTAGTCAAGTGAGGGGACGGCCCAGCACCGCCAGTAAACGTCGGTCATTAGCAATATTTCCTCTCCCCGGGACATGCGGACTGACAAGAGAGGAGTCGACCAGTTCAACAGCAAAGCGGAGCTGTTTCGTCCAACCGAGAGAAGCTGCGCGCCTCCTCCTGAATCTCGCCTCTCAATCTCTTCCAAAAGACAAGCGTGACAAGGTGATGAGACACTGCGAGGCCCGTCTTTTAGTGTGGATGGTTGTGGCACTGATCGCAAGACAGTCCCGAATTTGCCCCACCTGGACGCGATGCAACGCAAGTAGGATTCTATTCCGAGGGGGGCTTGGCCGGAAGGAAATGCCGCTGATTATCGGCACAGTTGTGCTCCATGATTTGCGGTGCCGACACGGCGCGTGGGGTCCGAGACGACAGCCAGTTGGCGGCCGGGACAGACCCGGTGGTGGAGAGCAAGTGTGGATGGGCGGAACAGCTGCCGAGAGGACGAGCTCATGCCGCCATTACTGCAAAGCTAGTGATTGTCCAGCAGCCAGCCACGACCGCGAGCCTGCCACCGCATCCGGCAAGTCACGGCCCAGTGGGTGCACGCCGAAGATGGAGGGAAGACGCGTGCCGCTTGCGGACCTCGAGCGGTCCCAGAAATGCCTCATGATTGCAGCGCCAGAGGCAACAGCACCCGATTGATTGCTTCGACTGGCGTTGGGCTGACGAGTCGAGTTGCTGAGTGAGAGTCCCCCCTCCCCCGAGGTAAGCCGGGTGCCTCATTGCCCAGGAATCGCGGCTCTGAGTTGAAACTTGTCCCGCCAACTGGATCCGTCGTCGCAACATGTCTGGTCCAGCCGCAACCGAACCAAAGCCTCACTCGCCCGACCGATCGCCCAGGCGGGCCCGGAAGCGTATCCTCAGTTGGGATGTAGTGTGCACTCTACACAGACAGAAGCCCTCAGCACTTCTGCGCCGGGCCTGTTGATGTGTCATTTCTCGAGAACCTATCCTGTTCAGCCAAAAACTGCAAGGCAGAAAAGTGAAAGAAAAATGTCCGAAAATTGCCAGGGTCCATCCCTGCCCTGACAGCGGTCTCCCCTCCCTTCCCGCTGTTCGGCCAGGATTAGGTAAATCGCTAGGGCGGGCCCAAGGGCGATCAGGGACCCCGCTCGCCCCGTCTTGGTGACGCCGACCTCTCATTCGCCCTGAAATAGATGAAATCCAGCTTCTGAAACGGGGGACATCTTGAGCATGCCAGCGCACAAAATGTTTTGACGAGAGAAAAATTTTCCTCAGCCAACACAATATCAAGCCGCTCCCAAACAAACAGGAGAGGACCACAATGCTAATTTGCATTGTCAAGCCATGCCAAGCAAAGGATTTTCCGCCGATCCCGGACTTTGAGCAAGGACGGAGGTCTCCAACTGATTCCCTGCCAGGAAAATTGAAAGCAAAAAGTGATGCCATCTTGCAGTTTGTTGGTGGGGCATTTGTCAACGGAGCCTCGCAGCCCAGCCTCTGAAAGATGGTTAGCGCGGTACTTCACAGCTCGGCGGGGGTCTATGGGCCAGCCTGGCTCCGTGTAAGGTATCTTTCTCAGAAAGTCCCACGCTAACAATATTTCAGAGGGCTTCCAGTGAGGAAGTCCCGCCCTCGCAAAGGACCCACACGCGTGAACTTTCTCATGAATCACACACAACCCAAGTCGACGCTACGAGATGAAAATTTTGACCCCAAGTTGGCCATTGCTTCCTATGACTCAACCTCAAGGAACAGACCTCCGAGCTTGCGCCCGTCTCTCCCTTTTGTGTTTGATGAGAACTCTGGGCTTAACCATCTCTCAACAAACATCGATCCAGTGATGCAGCTCCCCTTCCAATTTCAGGGAGAAAGCAGCTCACGTTTTCGCTGTTCAGTTGGGGCGAGATTCAATCCAGCTTGCGTTTGCTCATGAATTTCGAACAATTTAGAAGTGATAATTCTGCGGAATATCAAGGGTCTTTCTCATCCATTCACCCCCCTTCGCCCTGGTTAGGTAGGTGACTTCTGCCCGGCCTCACGTCAGACTTGCCCCGTCAGGATGGGAGCCGGTCTGGTGAAATGCAGAGGTTATGCCATGGATGCAATGTCATCCAGCCTATCCCATGAGCCCCTAAATGAAGTTGTTTGCGTGTGCACAGCTGCTGCGCTAGGTATGAGGGGAGTTGTACAAGGAGAGCGGAGCCTGTCTAACAAGACTGTCTGTCCGACTCCGGTGCCTTCCATCTCTCTCCACCATCTATCAAGTAATGAAAAGAGGTGAAAATTGGCTCGGCATTATTCACAATTTCATCAAGTCAGCCCTCGCGGAATGAGCTATGTGGACATGCCAAGCACGACACACCACATTGCATCAAGCTGGACCAGACCAATCCAAACAGGCCATAATCTCCATTGAACATAGAAAAAGTTAGAACCACTCCACAGTTTACGTAAACTTCCTTTCATTGAACCGGCTGCTTTGCCCTGCTGATGGCGGAGGAAGTGAGGAGGAATTAGCGGCATATCTGCCTGTTTTCACGTTATGCTTTTTGGGCGAGCCATATTTTGCTGGTTCCATCTGGTTGGGCAAATGAGTTGACTGCATCCCCCCCCCAACTCCGTCAGTGAACACCTGCGAGGTAAACACTCGGGCTCACGGGCCATGCCGCAGGAAAAGGGAATGGTGGAAGGAGGGGCGGTGCAGCGCGGTGCAGCAAAATACTCCTCACTGCCAACGAAGGAGTTTACCCGCTGATGAACAGGGGCACCAGCAAGTAAATATGGCCGTTAGTTATAAATGGAGTGCTACATTATGATGTCCTGCGCAGAAGGGAGGAAGGAGGTGGATTCAACCACGCATAGGGGATATCTTCCCGCAAAGAAGAGAATCGTCAAGGGCCTTGAGGTTGTAAACAGAGAACCTCCTTTTTTTTCCCCTTGTGGTAAAACACCCAAAGGGAAAGCAGCAAGGCATTCTACTCTACACTCCCCATGGTATTGCCCACGGCCAGGGGGGTTTAATTTTGTATTCCTCATTCTGCTTGTTTACTAGTATCTCTCATCTTCCCCCAACCTCATATCCCAGTCCAAGCCATGGATGTCGCAGTAATGAAAGGTCAAAACTTGTTTTTACAAGAGATAGGTTACCCCCCGCCCGTTCAATCTGCCTGATACTTGGGCGCCCGACCTTCCACTCAGGTATGTGTTTTGCAAGTTTTGCAATATTTGGTTCTACAGATTACCACCTCCCAAATGAGTGCCGCCGCAACATTAGATAATCTATTTGCCATCTGGTTCTCCATGTATTTTCACGGCACTGCATCGCACTTACACCCCTCAATAAAAACCGCCTAGGATTTCTCTCCTCTTCCCTCTCAACCCTTGTGTATGTGCACTACCAATATCGTCGAGTGACCGGAACGTTGATTCTGTGTTCCAAAAGGGAAGGAGGAGATCGCAAAAATTCGAAGAGCCGGGCCGCCGAGCGGGTAGGTGGGCCCTGAAGCACGGCACGGTACGGGAGGGATGCATCCCCGAACCAACCAAACCGCGAGCCGCTGCCCTCCCTGTAAACGCTACATTGACGACACATTGCGCTGCGGTACATGACAGACATGGAACACAGCAGTGGGACAGTGCAGTTTTTGTTACCTTCGCAGTACACAGGCAGCAAGCAGGGTGAAGCTCCAGCTTAGACAGCTCTGTCGTTTTCTCTCCTGGGAGCTTCTCCTTATTGAACGACTGGCGCAGCCATCGCAACAGCAAAACCGCAATGCCATGTCACATAAGCTGAGTCCAATCCTGTTTTTTCTTTTCTTGGTCATTTTACCCACCCTTACCACCTTGTCGATATATGCAATTATTCATTTCTGTTTACCAGCATTCTCCATCCGGATTTCATGACCACCAGACAGGAATTCCCTATTGCGGCCCTGGACTACGGAGTCGCTCTAGAGAAGAAAAAAAAAGGGTCGCACATACACGTGCCAAAAGATGGCGTGTTTTCCACCCACTCTGGCCCCATGATTCTTATTGCATCAGAAAAGACCGATCCACGGCTCTCTCCGCTTCTGGAACCAGCCCAACCCGCTCTGTTCCGGCCGTGGTCCACAATCAGGTCCAGGTGCCCATCCAGCTGAGTGCTTCAACGCCTTGTTTTCATTTCGTCTTTTCGTCTGCACAGTGTCAGCTCATGGGACCCAGTCACTGTTATACTGTCGCGGTCACGGCCACTGTCACAGTCACCTCTCCACCACGTACTTCATATGCTCCAGGCGCAAAGTCTGGATTGGCCCCGCCATTCTCAAACACCCGACTGCCGTGGAAAAACCTGCACATCCTCAGCTCGAGCTGCTGAGGTACCCAGCCATCAGCATCATGAAGAAAGATCCAGATGGGCGTAGATTTAGTATCAAAGAGAAAGAAAAAAACAGGATCCATGATCCCCATTCCGCCGAGCCTTGTCAGTGGAGTACTTCAGTCACAATGGCAAGATTTCCCCAGACTGGTGTTCCCTCATCTCCTCTAGCATGCGGTAGCCTGGTCTTCCCGGCCACCTGCCTTTCAGCCACCAAGATACTCCAGTCTCGCCTCCGAAATCCGGCGTATTCGCCTCGCCTTCCCTAATACAGAGGAGCCCCGACTAGGGATCCTAAGAAGGAGAGATAAAATGTAAATGAGTGCGGGAAGGCGGGAAGCGAACGGGAGGCGACATGCTGCACAACTCTATCATTCATCTGCGTGCACACAAGACCACATACTGTGTTCCCGTTGGTCCCGATTGGTTACCCGATTCTCGCTCAAGACCAACATTTGGGCTTGTGCTGCTTCACCTGCCACTAGTTTCTCATTGTTCACTGCCTATTGCGTTGCTTCAACCTACTAAGGGTAGCTAACTAGTTTGTGAAGGAAGGGCCCATCTGTTGGCCTTTGTGGTCGATCCCGATTGGTTGTTTGATTTGGTACTGGTGACGAGGGCTCCAAAAGACCGAATCCCATTGGGGTGCAAGTTTTGCAGATGCAGTGTTGTGTTCTTTCGCCACGAAAGAAGAAAGGGAACAGGAAACGATGGCTATGGCGGAACGAGTTGAGTGTCAAGAATGATGCACAATCCAGTTGGGCATTGGGGAGGATGGTAAGTCAATCTGAGCAAACGGTTCGACTCGTCAGCGGGGAATATGTAACGAGGGCCCGCATGGCTGGTTGACCCATTTTTTGTTCTAGATTGGATATCGCCTCGGGCAGACCTCACTCAGAAGTCACTAAAAGGCAAATGATCGAAAGAGAGATAGTACGTATCCATTGTCCCACCTATCAAAGACAGACTGGACTCGGTCTGGTGGAGATGGGAAGTCGAGGGATCGACTCACTGCAGGTTAGAAGCTCAAGCTCTTGATGTGGGTCAAACAAGAAGCTCTTATCTGTTGCGTCGCCTGCCATCCAAGAGAGACAGAAAGACACATGTCCCGCGAAGATGGCTCAATTCGTCAATGGTCCCATGGATGGCTCCAGATCTCCGAACACATGTTAAGCTTCGTCATTTGAACAAAGGGAAAAGGAAAAATCTTGGAGAAACTGGAAGTAATGGCTCAGACTGGACCGTGATGTCGTAGTTCCCACCCTGTTTCCGTCCAAGGGCAGCCTTCAACGTTGGGTTCGAGCGGAGGCGAGGCGAGGCGAGACGAGACGAGACAAGACGAGACGGTACAGCATCGGCTTCGTTTCTCTGGCGGCAAAGCGGTAGATCAGGTAGCTAGCGGCAGTGGCAACGAACAGCGAACAACGTCCACCACATCCCGCCTGCAATGCCCAACACCAGTCGTCCTTTTGGTTAGCCTTGGTCTGGAATTTTTTTCTCGCATTGTAGGTACCCGATTTCTCGGATGAGCTGGTTCCAATGACGCGACCATGCTGCGGCTGGAACACCTTGTCGGTCCTTTTCTTCTTTCATGGCGTGCTGCGGCCACTGCCCACTGTCCTGTCTGCTCCCGTCCAAGGATCCAAGGGCCAAAAAAGGGCAAGGTTGACAAAGAAGCGCTGCGGTTGCGTGATTGCCGACGTCCCGAGCTTCAGAGGAACAGGGCGGGCGCCAAGCCAAAACTACAGAGTTGGCTACAGGATATTCGCTGCTGCTTTGGCATCCGCTCGTTGCAAATGCGTCACAGAACGCCACCACAGCCTGCAAAAGGGTGCTATGGCTTGCATAGGTGCCCAAAGTCGAGAAGAAAAAAAATATGCTAACGGGGTTTCCCGAGCCAGGCCATGTTTGTTTCTTAGACGTCGCCAATTCTTGTACGGTGGCGGGATCTTCCTGGCGGGTGACGGGAACCAGGCCCCACCAGAGCCAACTTGGATTGTGGAGCAAACCTCTTCTCTCTATAACACCTGACCGGTTGGTGACGATCACTTAGCTAAGGTATTAAGCCCTTCACACACGGCGCGACAATAGTGGAGTGATGCGTTGGCCAAGTGGTTTTGAGTGGGGAGGGGGTTTGGAACACTTCCATTCGATCATGACCAACATCTTGTTGAGATGGGTCTGCCATTCAGTGGCTAGAGTCTGTAGACTCGTCTTCCCTGGATGTCTAACCTCCAAACTTCCCGAACTCCCTCTGTTCGTCATACAGCAGATTCCTTCGTGGCTGATCGTAAGCAAACATTCTGAACACAACCAGGCCGCTGATACAATGCCTTTGGGTCCAACGCCATTTCCCGAGTTCCGTGTGATCAAACGATTCCAAAGCAAATCTGTGCCTGCCCTTGCCATATAAAACCCATGACCATGGCCTTCCATCCAGATGCAAATGCTCTGCCCCAAAGAAAAGAAAAAAACCAGAATATCCCTGAAAAAAAAGTGTATCAATGTTTGGTACACAGTGTCTTTCGCCCCGTGCCCAATGTGAGTCCTAATTGTACGCCTCCGAATACACGCAGAGATTAAAGAGAAACTAAACAGAATCGTCCTGCCCCGGTTGACCAAACTTTTATAGATGCTGTGCTCCAGTGTATGCCTTTTTTTTGTTACAATGAATTCGTGAAAACAAACGAGATATGGTTGAAACGTGTCGGTGTTGTTCTGTGCGTGAAGAACGATGAGTGGAGGGTATAATCGCGGCAGGGGGATGGTCGAAGAACATGTCGACTGATTATGTGGTCAAGATGGTGCCCATCTAGTGTGATCGCCTGCGTTGAAGACGGACAGATTCGAAGGATCGGGCGTATGCTCGGAGCTCCCGTGCTGTTTTCTCAGACAGCTGGGCAGAGTCGAGGCCGGCACTCGAATTGCTCCGCATCGAGCAGAGGCTTGAATGGGAGGTCGAAGGGGAGAGGACGGGTCCAGAGGCAGTGCGAGTCACGTCGACAGGAGAGTGTTGGAGCGTCCTGGCGCTCGATTGCGGGCTACTGAAGTCGTAGGCGGGAGAGAGGTAGAACTTAGTGCTCGTTGTCATGGGCTTGGGGAAGGTCCACAGGTACGAAGGGCCCATCAATGCTGGTGAGCTCGGCCCTGAGCTGGGGGCTGATGTCTTCTCGTAGTCGGCCAGACGGCAGGATTCGGAGCAATAAGTAGCGCCATCAGTTTGCTTGTCGCAAGTGAGGCAGAACTGGTGGGTCCAATCGAAAGACATGGTGGGCTGCGGTGGTTCTGAAGGAGCGGTGGCTCGAGATTGAAGAGCGTAAGAAGTGTTCACTTCCAGCCAGGACTGAAATGTAGTTGGAGTCGATATGCCTACGAAGCTTGGTGGGAGCTCGGCGATGCTGGATTGCTGGATGAGGACGAAGGCTGTAGGAGGTAGAGGCTTGAATTACAGGAAGGTGTCTTGTTGCTGGCACATAGCACGGCTTGTTGCTTGCTGGTCTTGAGCAGCCAAGTCTTTGGTGAGGACGGAAGGAGAGGTGGTCGATGATGTGTCTGGTGTCTATGTGAAGTGAGAGGTTGAAAAGTTGGGGAGGTCGATGTTATGTATAGACTGCACGCCTCTGCCTGCCCTGGTCAGTGGTCGCAGCAAAAGAGTGTGGGAGGAAAGAGAGGCAGATGCCCATGACCACAAAGGACCCGCACGCACTAAGACACTAGCGCTATTCAGGTACGGAGATCGAGGGGTCTATAGGTACCCCTGGGCGGTGATCTACGTGTGAGAGTACAAGTGGGTGAGTACCACAGGCACACGCCCTCGCGGGCAGGGACCATAAGTGGGTCCACTCGCAGAGGGCCAGAGGCTGCAATCTGCACTATGCCTTGTACGAGATAGGCCCATGGCAGGGGTTGCTGCCAGGGTGGTGTGGGCGAAAATTTCTGCTGCCAGGCGTGAACATAGCATGGCCTGGTCGTGGCACCACCCTGGTCCGTTATGAGCGCCGAGTGGGCCTGCTTCGCTACTTGGCACCAACCTGGCCTTGCATTTTCTGCCTGACTTTTTCATGGCGCCCGCTGAAAGACGACTCACCTGCGCGAACTTGCTGCGGGGGAGGGGTGGGCACTTGTTCTTTTCTTCACACCCCAGTCCCCCACTGGCACTCTGAAGTCGCACCCAAGCTCGCTGGTCGCTGCCGTTGGCAGTGGAGTCCCGGCTGGTGCGCAAAAAGGTGCGCAATTGCACCTCATTCTCGCCTCTGCTGTGTTAAGGTGGGAATTTTATGCTATGGCGCCAAGACAAATCAGGTCCTGTGGGGGTTGCTCCTGATGCTCACGCTTGTTCTCTCCCTTTTGTCTCTTGAGCACCAAAAGTTGTGCAAGACCCAAGACCAAGCCGGGCAACGAAACCTGACGCTTTGCGGCAGGCAATTGAATTGGGCGAAATACCTCAGGCCTGGTACCCTCGGAGGTGATGGCCTTTTTGATTTTGCATGCTGCGTTCCTCGCTTGTCTGCGGCGTCCGGCGAGAGCGCAATATTTCCTTCGCCCAGGCCGTGTAGCCAATGATGGCTCTTCACGCACGCAGCGACTTGAAACCGAGTGCCCGCTTGTGCAGCCAGAAATGTCAACTTGCACACTCTTTCTCATGCCGGCGCCAGGCAGGCCTGGTCCAGAACCAGCCAGCCAGCCAGCGTCAATTGGAAGGCTCGACATGCCTCAATCCAACAATTCAAATTTCGCTCTGTATCGCTTCTGACCCCCCTCGCATTACCGCGGCATTCAGGAGCCAGCCGAGACCGTCAGGATAAAACAACACGGCCGGTCCAAAGTTGGAGCGAGTCCTTTGCGAGACGGGATCCAGCGTGGGGGTTGGGGGATTGCTAACTTTTTTCCAATGCTTCGCTCGCTCTTGCTCGGTGGGCAGTCAACGAATGCACTCCGCTGTGGAAGGCTTGCAGGCTGCAGTGCGACATTGACTCCTTCTTTTCTTCGTCTGTCCGTCGTTCCCAAATCATCCCACCACCCAGCTAGCAGCCAGCAGCCTCCTGCAGCAGAGACGATGAGGGCTAAGCCGTGGGAAGGGAAACAGCGACCCGCTCGAGTTCGGTTTCGTTGGCTCCCTGTGTCAATCGACTGGTCAATGGCAAATCCATGCCCCATGGGTGCAGCTCAGCGCTGCGAGGGACTGCCCATCGCCGTCTGGTGCAGACGATGCTCGAGGCCGACGCTGCCAATCACAGTCGCCACAGCAGCACCTGGATAGAGGCACCTTTGTGGTCAGCATGCCAGCCTTCCAGCCGGCGGAGCTCCGATGGCAAGCTGGGCGGCGAGGGTTGCCGACAATTCTGGGAAACCACGCAGAGGAATTGACCAGTCAACATCTGGCCTGCAGTCGCATTCGGCCTCCTGGGACGACACAGCAACACAATAACTAGCGCCCAGTCATAGAATGCATTTTCTGGCCTCTGTGAGACGGCCTCAGGGTCCTCATTCCCGCTTCTCGGTCGGTGGCTGGTTAGTGCTCACGTTACAGGGTCTCGAATCAGCATTTGAAGAGCCTGTTGTTTCTCCGGCAGCCCATGGCTCTAAGCACGAAGCATGCATGAAGACAAATGTTGAAAAGCGGATCGTGGAGATCTTGGTCCGTTCCAACACGAATGATGCCTGCCCCGAGCCAAGGTACCCCTCCCGTATCATCGGCCTTGGGGATTGGCAGCGTCTAAGCCGCTTTCAGACGGACCTGCATCTACTCCACTACAGCATCAAACAAATCACGACAAGTAGCCCTCACACTCCTCGCTGCCATTGGCGTGTGGTGGCACTCGCACCTCGACGAAGGAGCAGCCTCGTGAGAGCACACAGTCTTGGTCAACCGCGCCTGTTGCTTGAGGTCCTCGCTACGGTTTCTTCTATATGTCACTGTTCCGGCCATGGCTGGTTTCTTCCAGCATGGAACTCGGAAACGCCGCGCTCATGTCGCCCAACACTGGCCTCGGTCCAGAGTCATGCGAACAGCAATATCCCCATATTTGATCAGGTGGAAGTCGGCCCAAGACACGGTAGGACTGTTCGCACTGACAATACGGAGAACGGAGTAGCTTACACTATGCAGTGCAGCTTGCTTGTACATCCCCTTGGCTGGTAAACCCGGGTCTGGTAATTCGGCGCGTCCTGGTGACTTGTATCTCTGCCGACATATGCCGCTGCAGATGTGATCCGTCACGGCTCTCCTCATCTCCAGAGCAATGTACTAGTAAATCATGCCTATGTGGACATGGGACATGAGAGGCCGGAATATGGGGTTTGGTGCATTCGGGAGAGCCCGCAGGTCGAGCTCCTACCTTGGTTTGCAGAAGACCAGACATGGAAAAGCGGCCTTCAGCAGCACCAATAGTGAAGTCGGAGAGAGTGAGGATACTACGCCAGAACCAGAAGTTCAAACGTTAAAAACAGAAGTGCTATGATGCTCCCCACCAACGGTGGGCTGGAATGACGGCGATTCGCCAGAGGGCCGACTCCCGTTGCGGGTTGGTGCGGGAGTTCCCCCAACCCCTGAAATTTTGCCATGCTTGCCCCTGTCTAGCGCAGAGCATGTTGTCAACTGTCCCTGTGGAGAATCGATTCGGCTGTCGGCCATCTCAACCTGTTCAGTTCGTGCTCCGGTACATGATATCAAAAACTGGCCCGCCTGGCCATCCCATCATCCCCACGCGGCACCAAGTTTAGGGTTTGATGGGCTGTTAATCAGAAAGATTACTGCAGGAGCCCCCACGCCAGTGATTATTTGTTTTTTTGGTGAGCGATGAGACTGAGAAGGCCAGGCGGCCAAGCCATTGGAAGCTGACTGCGGGTCGACATCAGAAGTTTCATCGGGCAAAACAGGATAACGAGAGGCGTTCGAAAGCCAGCCTGAAAGTCTGCCGCTGGCCTGGGCAACAAGAACAGTGATGTTGTCATCTATCGTGATCTGAGACAAGGCTAAAAGTGAGGTACACCGCGCTTTGGGCAGCAGCACCCCTCCCCAATTTTGATGCAGCTGTTGCTCAACTGGGAAGATTTGTTGTCGACATTTCAGCCAGCCGAGTGGCGAGGCGGTCCCTGAGGCCAAAGCTCACATCGGAGAACAAAATTGCCGCAGAGCCACAAACAGCTGGTGTGCACAGAATAACTGCTCAAACAAAAAATGGGGGCAAAATGAAAAAAAGATGGATTTGGGTTTATCGGTAGAGTGGATCCGTTAGTCGGTCACCCCCAGGGCACGCTAACCCGCGATTGTTACCCCCGCAGATACGGCGGACGCCATACACCCACACACAGCCTTCGCCGATCGAAGGGCGGCAACAAGGAACAAGGAAGGAATGAAGCCGCAGCATATCGATGATCTTCGCCGATGACCTTTTCTTTTTCTTGGAATGCATTTCGTACAGCTCTACAGGTGCCGGGCTCACCTGGTTGTTGACAGCAACATCTTGCTTGCCATGGTAACTAAATGGTATACTAGGGCAGCATTGTCTCGGTGAACGGC
>Ga0247765_1000506_pt1 | contig 29724 bp, 30 predicted proteins | sample UWRJL106311C6_FD_179949 | JGI IMG/M metagenome (GOLD analysis project Ga0247765, IMG submission 179949) | Plant litter microbial communities from Arlington Agricultural Research Station in Wisconsin, United States - UWRJ-L106-311C-6 | ecosystem: Environmental > Terrestrial > Plant litter >...
AAAATAACCCACAAAAAAAAAAAAAAAAAAAGAGAGAGAGAGAGAGAGAGAGAAAGTCAGCGTCAGCGGTTTAGTGTTAAAATCCATCGTTGCTATCGATGGGCCCCGCGTTCGATTCGCGGCTGACGCAGGATTTGAAAGTATAGAATTGGATAGAACTGAAGCTACACTTTTGCTACCTGCCTAGATAGAGCCTACACTTTTTTTTTCCCTCTCCCACTTTGTGAGCTTCTACGCCACTTCAGGAGGGGAATGGAACAACTAGAAAGTAAGGCCCCGGTTTAGGACTTCCGACCACCCGTCTGCAAAAGTACGGTTTTAGGAACGGTGCTGACGCTTCTTGAATGTCAACTCGGGTACGACAGTAGCATGTCTCGTCGGGTATGTCTAATGAGATGTTGACCTTTTTAAAGCACGGTATAGAGCTCATGTTACTTACTGGCCTTCAATCAAAGCCCTCTTTTATCTCCGACGACTGGGGTGGCAAGAGACGCTTGTGCTCTTGTGGTGCAGAGCCCTATTTCTTTCATAAATGGCCGCCATGAGGGTGTGTGATGGTTGGACGGGGTCTATCTTGGACTCCGACTTGGATCGCAGCCCCCTTAATAGGTCATTGTGGCCATGGCTTGTTGTCAAATCGTCCCCAATGTTGAACGATGCTGGTCCTTGGAGTCTTACCATGAACATTCACGTAGCGGACATGTCACCCGGGCTCCCGGATCACAACTCGGAATCCCTGCTAACAGGAGCTCGTAGGCTAAGGTCAACCCCAGCCAATCAACTCCAGTCCCGGACCTCGTGCTGCAACATGGTTCGGAAACATCGGCATCTCGGCAGCCTCCTTGGACGGACACTTTGGTGTCTCTGAGGGCGGACGTGCGGGAACGGGCCCGGATGACCGAGCGCCCATTACCTCGAGGGGGCGTCTGCACAACAACCGCGCTCACTCGTCTTGTCTGTGTTCTCGGGTCCGATGTCGGCAACCTAGGAGGGAGATTCCTAGCCGCAATCCTAGCGCTACGTTGTGGCGGGTTCCCAGCCGCAATCCTAGAGCTACGCCGTGGAGGGTCTACATCGGCTTGCCGCTGGCGTCGCCGTCGACGCTGATGCGGTAACGGAGCAGAAGCGCTCCGGCTCCGCTCGGCATGGTCTTGGGCTCGTCGGCTAAAGATGCAAGCGGAATGCGGGCGTAAGGAACGTTGGAGAAGAGTGGGCTGGGCTCATCTTTAAGACGTGGATCAGACGGATCGAAGGACTGCTGCCAATAGGGCGGGGTCGGAGGCAGGATAGCCTCCAGCGCGTCCACCTCGGAGGGACTAAAATCCATGTCCAAAGTGTTGAGGGGCGTGAGACTTTCAAGCTCTGGTGATGGGCTCTCGTGTCGCCACTTCCACCCAGGAACTGGTTGTTCCCCTCCGGGCACTTCCCAGTCATCACTCCAATCCCCCCTTTATTTCCACCGTTGGATTACTTGATTGGATAGGGGATCTGTGTAGAACCACCGTTGTTCGCGGGGGATGCGGTCGAACCTCCTGCCCTCCTCGCTCACTTCGACAAGGTGTGTGAACCAAGGCCTCGAGGTGATGAATGACTCAGCCTGAGAAGCAGAGACGTCATGTTCGAGGCGAGAACGCGGGGGCACTGGGTGGTGCTCGCCACGGCGGAGGCCCTGGCGCGCCTCATTGCGGAAGCGCTCTCTAGCGTTATACGCTCGCGAGTATTCTTACAAGCCTTGCGCCACCGTGTACTGTTCGTCATCTGTAAGAGGTGCGCCCATGAGAGGCGCGAAATCCTGCAATGCAGGGTCGCCGCCAGATCCCAGTGCAAGATGGGACGCGCCTTCTCCATCGCTGGAATCGGCCGAGGACGCGTAGGGTGAGGGATCGTCGCGATCGAAGCGGTTGAGCGTGCGGTCGCGGAGAATGAGGTCCGCGGCGAAGGCCTCGACCCGCAGCGCATCGTGGATCTAGCCGTCATCGAGGAATGGTGGCATTATCGTTATTGACCTTGTTGACGACGTCATGGTCGCAAAGAGGAGCCAGTAGTGGGGTTGGCCATGCTTCCCCCCACGTGGTCCGTGCGTTGACCACAACTCATCAACCGATCTGTAGCATTGTGGGGCTGACCGCTACGTCAATACACGCTCTGCTGTCAAGGTTGCGCCGGCGGGGTAGGCAGCCTCGACATTCCAATGACAGTGCAGAGTCTTCGGTTGGGCTGCGCCCAACTTCAGCTGAACTGGGCTACCCCGCGCGAATGGCATCGAGTGCTTTTTTCAACTCGTACTTGGTCTCAGGACTCTTTTCGGAGACGAGACCGCGTTTTATTCCTCTCTACCCTGAAGCGCACGAAGTGTCATGTCTTCTGCACTGGCAAACGCCGCCCGGCTGAAGGCCGACATTCGCCTGGCTCAAGCTGTTTCGTCCTTTGAGGCAGACCTCTCCACCGACCAGAAAACTGCCCTCCGTAGCCACCAAAGCCAATCGCGCGAATCACCTCCAGATATAAACGATGTCATGCGATTTACCGCCGAGATCGACCGCCCCGCCTCAGGGAAGTTCGGCGGCGGCCGCTGCTTCGGCCCTCGCTTTACCAATGTTCTACAATCTGCCCAGCAATTTGCGGCGCTCGGCGATGTCATAGTCGGCGGTTCTCAGAACATAATCGCATGCGGCGTCTGGTCGCTAGTGCGCATGTCGTTGCTTGTACGCCCTTCCCAACTCGAGTCTTCCGTTTCATCTAACCTATGTAGTGGATTGCCAACGCCTCTTCCTCCCTCGAAAAGATCTCCACTCTTTTCATGATCGCCGGCCGCTCGGCTCCACGCTACGAAAATATGGCCTTGCTTTATCCCCAATCCAAGAGTCTGCAGTCGCACTTGTGCGAATATTTCATCGTGGTTGTTCGACTCTGTCACCAGCTGCTAAAATTCACCAAGAAGTCCACTTTGGGACGGCTGGTGTCGTTCCCGAGCGACTCCGATATAAGAAACTACCAATCGGAGCTCGACCGGTGGTCCAGCACGATCAGAGAGGAGGTGACCCTGCTGATGGGCCAGAATATCAAGGAGCAGAGCTCCAGCCTCAAATCCCTCCTGAAGTTCTCTAATTCGAAATCGCACCACCAGAAGGTGAAAGCGCATGTCCGTGTCCTTAATGCGTGCTCCACATACGACCATCAGAGGACATGGAAGGAGATCCGAAAGCGTGGAAACACGGCTCTCTTCAATGAGAACCCCGAATACCAGCATTGGAAAGCCCAGGCAGATTCTTCCACCTTTGTATGCACAGGCAAGCTTGGATCAGGAAAATCTGTTTTGCTGGCCAACGTTGTTGATGATCTTAATCTTCATGTTCAGAGTCCCGACTGTCCAGTGGCGTATTTCTTTTGTCGCCACGATATTTCCGAAAGCTTAAAGGCATGCACCGTCATTGGCTCATTGGCTCGCCAGTTGTTGCGCCCTATCTCGGATCTCACCATGGTGGAAGATCTCCTGGATAAGACTACCTCCGTCCTGGATTCCGGAAGCATATTTGGTGTGCTTCAACGTGCCCTCCCATCCGACTTCAGGGCTTACTTTGTCCTAGATGGACTGGATGAATGTGACGACCATCAGAAACGGGCTATAGCTGAACAGCTCCGGAAACTCCAGGACATACTTGTACTCCGCATCTGTGTCTCTTACAGGTCCGAGGCCGACAATATTTCGAGGTTGAGCCTGGAACAGTTCGCCAGACAACGCACCGTTGCAATTCCTGACAACAATCCTGACGTTGGGAGCTTTAGCAGCGCAGAGCTGGAGAGGCGCATACAATCCAGAGAGTTAACTATGACAGACCCCACGCTTAGCCTCGAGATTCTGGACGTCCTACTCCAAGGTGCTCAGGGAATGTTCCTCTGGGTGGTGCTCCAGATTGAATCCCTCTGCTACGCGAAAACGGATGAGGCCATTCGCCAGGTTCTTACCGACCTGCCCAAAACTCTGTCTGAAACGTTTTCTCGCATCCTGCAAAGGTCGGCAGAGTTGGGAAATGATTACCAAACACGGATACTTGAACTTGTCACCGTCGCATACCGGCCCTTGACGACAGAGGAGCTTCGCGAGGCCGTGAGCGTAGTTCCAGGTGATGCTTCATGGAACCTGGCGCGCCTGCTCCACGACGTGTACCCCATATTGACCTGTTGCGGAAGTCTAATTGCTGTTGACGAAGAAGAGCAATCTGTACGATTCATACACCACAGCGTCAAGCAATTCTTACTTGGTGAGTTCAAAGGCTCGACTGGCGCGATATTTACACTGGAGGGCGCAAACAGGACGATGGCAGATATTGTCACCACCTACCTCAATTACGGTGTTTTCGATACCCAACTATCCACCCTAGTGATCCCGAAAATACCAGCTGCGGCCGCGCCGTCCAAGATCATCCACGCGATGGATGCAGGCGTTGTCCAAAACCTCGCGCTGAAGCTTTTGAGGTCTCGGAGAGAGCCTACTTTTAGCATGGGCAACGTTTTAGCAGAAGCGAGCAAACAGTTGCAACCGCCTCGTATCGAGCGTTTCCACTTTTATTCGTACGCAAAGACATATGCATCGCAGCATGTCTGGTACATTTCGGGGCATGAACTAGCGATATTCCACCAGCTATGTAAACTAATACAACGGAAGATTGTCGATGTGGATGCAGTGGATGATAATGGCCGAAAGCCGCTATTGCGGGTGGCAGAGTACGGACGCGAGGAGATCGCCAGGCTACTGCTTGACAACGGCGCCGATATCGAAGTGAAATCTGAGGATGGCAGGACACCACTGTCGTTCGCGGCAGAGTGTGGGCGCGAGACAGTAGCCAGGCTGCTGGTCGACAAGGGCGCCGATGTTAATGCGAAGGACAGAAACTGTCAAACAGCGCTTTCGCATGCCGCCAAGAGAGGGCACGAGGCCATTGTGCAGCTACTATTCGAAAATGGGGCCGCGATATGCACACATCGGCAGACGCTCAAGGGGCATGGCAATTGGGTCGCCGCGGTCGCCTTCTCGCCGGACGGTCACACGCTCGCGTCGGCTTCGTACGACTATACGGTCCGGCTCTGGGACGTAGCCAGCGGCGCACACCTGCAGACGCTTGAGGGGCATGGCGATTGGGTCAGCGCGGTCGTCTTCTCGCCGGACGGCCGCACGCTTGTATCGACTTCAGGCGATAAGACGGTCCGGCTCTGGGACGTAGCCAGCGGCGCGCACCTACAGACGCTTGGGGGGCATGGTAATTGGGTCGCCGCGGTCGCCTTCTCGCCGGACGGCCACACGCCCGCGTCGGCTTCGCACGACCATACGGCCCGGCTCTGGGACGTAGCCAGCGGCGCACACCTGCAGACGCTTGAGGGGCATGGCGATTGGGTCAGCGCGGTCGTCTTCTCGCCGGACGGCCGCACGCTTGTATCAGCTTCGCACGACGGCACGGCCCGGCTCTGGGACGCGGCCAGCGGCGCGCACCTACAGACGCTTGAGGGGCATGGCGATTGGGTCAGCGCGGTCGCCTTCTCGCCGGACGGCCACACGCTCGCGTTGGCTTCGCACGACTACACGGTCCGGCTCTGGGACGTAGCCAGCGGCGCACACCTGCAGACGCTTGAGGGGCATGGCGATTGGGTCGGAACGGTCGCCTTCTCGCCGGACGGCTATACACTCGCGTCAGCTTCGGGCGATCAGACGGTCCGGCTCTACATATACCAGTTGACGCGAGCCTGTTAGTGCACGTCAAACACGCACGCGCTACAAACTGAGGGGCGTTTCGAAAGACATGCCCGACGATCGTCGACCACTTTGCTGCACAACTAGTCGACGACATAAAGTCGCGCTATTAGCTCTGACGGCAGAACGATCAGACCACAGCGTCAATGGCTGTCTGGCCTGCTCACAAGCTTAGAATGTAGTGCAATGCAAGGGACCGTCTCAATGAGCCTTCGTGCTATTCCTACGTCATTTGATCGGTGCGGGCGCCGCCAGCGCGTAGATGCCTGGGGAGAACTGTTCCAAGTACCGAGGGTAACACCAGTGAGCCGGCATAAACCACGAACGCCCACGCCAGGCAGCTGCTCGGCGGCCAGCTTATCGAAATCGGCCTGGCCGATAAGAGCCACTCGGGGTGCTGGCTCGGCAAACCGTTTGTCGATCTCGGTCGGAAATACTCTATGGTTGACGAAATCGCGGTTTTACTAGAAGGGAATGGTCGCGAATCGTGATAATACGGCGGCTTTGACTCGCGTTACGGGATCGGACAGGTATTTGCGTAAATAATTGGTTTTAGATGTTAAAATTACAGTGGGTATGGTCGTATGTACCAGTATCTAGTGAGAGACTTGCTTATATGGTAGCGTCATTGTATTTGGACTGCCATGTTCATCAGAGACTGAACCGCTATGATACCCTTAGACCGCGTTTACACCCGCCCTCCCCCTCTTTCTCACCAACGATCCCAGCGCATACACCAACTCGCTCAACAACTTTGTTACCAACACCAACACCAACCAGCCCACCACGGCCACCACCATAATTATCGCCATGACCGACGTCCACTTGGAAACCCCAACGAACCTGTCCCACGCCCCTAACCCCTCCATCTCAGCCATCGCCACCGCCGCGAGTGCGACCTGCATGGCACTGAGCACGACGCTTAGGGTTCCAAAAGCAAACAGCAAGGGCGCAAAAAAACGCTCAAAGTACGTCTCATACTGCCGCGCCACATTGAAATAATGCCTCTGGCGCAAAAACACGCCCGACCAAAAGTTCAATCTCGTCAGACGTAGTTCCCCAAAATGAAAGCGCGGAGAAGCCATGTCGTCGGGCAATTCGCGAAAGCGCTTAATGAATCGCGAAAAGGACTCAAAGTTGATTTCGGAAGGGACGAGGTGGTGGGATTGCGCGAGACGGAAATCGGTTTCGGATTGGATTAGGTAGGAATAACTGCGAACGAAGCCGATGATGGAAGGGAGGAGGACTTCTTGGTCACTTGTACTCGCACTCCCACTCGCGGACCCAGATTGGGGTTGGGAAGAGGAGGAAGGGGAAGGGGAACAGAGAAATCTCCAAAACGCATGAGATAAAAGATAACGTGGCAGGGGTTTCAAAAAGATGCGCGAGTAATGCCAAATGAGATGCAAATCGGTGGTGTCAGTAAGGATAATTTCCCGACCGAGAATCTTTTGCTTGTGCAAGGGGGAAATGGACGAGCTGGATTGCGTGGCGACCAGCCAGAGATGCGGAGCGAGGGTGTTGAGTTTGGTGGTGAGAAGGGAGGCACGGAGGTAGGTCCAGAGGCTTTCGGGTTCGAGGTCGACGGAGGCGTTGCCGGGGAGAGACTTTGTGTTGTTGGGGTGGGTTCGACGGAGTTGTGGGGGGGAAGTTTTGGAGTCATCGGTGAGTTGTAGGTCGGAACTTAGTTCTTCGTCGGGACGGAAGGGGATAGTCCATTTCGCTTGAGTTGGGACGGCCATTCCGGTTTTCTTGATTTATGTTGGAGGTGAGCGTTGCTCAACTGACGGTTGGAGGTTGTTGTCAAGATCCCTGTCGAGATGCCTGCCAAAGTCACGTGCGCCTTACTCTGTCTTGGTATTTAGGAATCCGATAAGGATCGCGATAAGAACTGTTGAGTTATTAACAGAGTCTAACTGAATTATGAACAAGCCCTGCCAGGCTCCGTTGGGGTCTGTTAATCAATGCACACCCATCTATGTGAGCCAATGACAGACCGGAAAGGCTCAGAGTTGTTAGGGCGCGCTGCAAGGCAACCACCACGTGTGAGTTGTCATGTGTTTTTCCGCAGAAAAGCAATGAAGTTGTTCCCCTCTTCTCTCTCTTTCAACGCGAGATTTCACCACTGCAGTCTGGTTGTTGATCGAACCTTTTAGTCCCCGGCGGCTGGGTTGTGTCTCTGCAACCTTGTCTAAAAGTGGGACCCTAGATAGACACAGCTACAAGCTCTCCACTGTGGATGGTTCACATTCGTTCTGATAATTTAGCATTCAAACATCATAAAATGACTCAACACTGGGAGATATTAGAACCTGTCAAGGCCAGCAACGACTTGCCAGCGACCGTGTACACACAAGTCGACTGTTGAACCAGCTTTCACTACGATGCAGTGCTACGCTGTCGGCCGGGAGGCATCTTGGTAGGACAAGAAACTCCAAGTCATGGTATTATAAGGAATAAGATTTACAAACCTGCCCCGAGGCGGCGCACACAGATATGAGGAGAATGATTCGGATCTATTAATGAGCGGCATTTCACACGGCCGAAACTGACTCCCTCTTCCACGGTTAGTGGATCTAGGTCGATGATTATCGGGATTCCGGTGTTCTTTATTTTTTTTTTTGTGGTGGTTGGTGGCTGGTTTTGCCTTTCTTCACCTGGCTCCCTGTTTCTAGCAGAGGCTATCCAGGTCCAGAAAATCGCCTAATCGAGAAGTCACACCCTTTTTCTAGGGTTTAATTGTGCCAAAAATGCTCAGTGGTGGATTGCTGGCCGCCTCCCTCGGGTGGTTAACTTGCCATGGGAAGCCAAACCCCTATCAAAGCTATTGAATTGTGGATGAGGACTATACCCCGAACCTTTTTTCTGGATACAACTCGAACTGTGTTATTTAATGACTGGCACACATCTTGATCATCTTGGTGCCGCTGACGAGCAGATACATGCAGTTTGCGCAAATCTCCGTCACCCCATATACTGCGTCCATGTGCAGCTCGCACTCGACCACGAAATTAAGCAGCCGTCAGCCAGTCAACCATGTCATGGTCAGCTTGCTTCTCTGGCTCGAGAAGCACCACCTCTGCCTTCATCCACACCCTTCCCGCCTTATAATCGGTGCCATCGCTGTTACCGAAACCGACCACAGCGGGGTGTACCACAATCCCCACACGCCAGCCATCACACTCGGTGTCGCCGTCATACAGCTTGTGAATCGCATGGGCCTTCATGAGGTCAGATTCCGCTGAAAATGGCGTACACGAAAGCGAGTCCAGGCCGCGCAATTCAAGAGATGAGCGTCGTGACCAGAGTCTGCTCGAGACCTCCATCGCAAATTTCACAACCGTATTGAGGCTTTCGAAAACCTGACTGAATTGATCATCTGACTTGGCGGTCTTGATAAGACACGTGGCTGGGGTTTCGAGAAAATTGTGGACAAAGTCCTCACAAACTTGGAGCCGCGATGCCCTGTAGATATCCAGTGTTGAGTTGCCTGTGGCTCCAGTTGCACTGGTCTCAGTGTCCGGGAAGGTTAGGAGTCGGACGACCTTGGAACGCCAAAGATGTGCCTCTTTTTCGTCCACTGGCAATGAAAAAATGTTAGTTAGGTCATAGGTGTTTGACGATGTCCGATGTGACTGAGACTTACCGGAATGCATATCGTTGAAAACCTTCTGGAGAGAGTCATTGGCATTGCCAAAGAGATAGAATGGAGATTTGACGATCATGCCGTAGATGCAGTAAGTTAGAAGAGCCTGGAGACAGATGGCTGGTGATTTCTTGTTCATGCGCGGTGACTTGAGATACGTCAAAATCTGGGCCGGGACGGCGACGCCGGTAAGCTGGGACGAGAGAGCTTCGATCTTATCCGGATTGAGGTTTCCAATGCTATTCATTTCGTCCAAGGCATGCTTCCGGACCCAGCCCTTTATGCGGCTCTGCAAGTTGTCCAGATCTTGACGGACGGTACCATCGTCACCCGAAGTCCAGGTATCACCGTTCATGTTGTGGAAAGCGCGCACCTGAAAATCTCGGATTTGGCTCTCCAGCCGCTGCTCATTGCGCTTTGAACTTTCGAGAAGTGATTTCAGCTGCACGGCCTGGCTTTCGTACTCCTCGATGGCCTGGCGACACCGTGATTGGTTCCGCCGGTGTTGTCCCATGTCATGTTCAAGATCGGATATGCGGCATCGAAGTTGCTGGATCATATCATCCTTCCGTTGCATATCTTTGGTCTGGGAGTAAAAAGCGTTATTCTGTGCAGCAATGGTTGCATCCTTCCGCTTGATCTTCTCACGCATGTCCTGCATCATCGTCTCTGCGTTGCGTCCCTCAGCCTTGGGGCCGGCAAGTTCGTCAGCAGCCTCACTGTCGCCAGTGATTATATTCTTGATTTGTTGGAGAAATCCATGGCGGGGCTTGGGTGGTTCTCTTCGGCGCGGCGAGGGAAGTCGTGGAGATTCCGGCGGACTTTCCGCGTCATAGTTCGATGACGGGGGCCGCAATGACGTTCCGTTCACAGGGTCCGCCATGACGACAATAGATCCACTGTGGTGAGGGTAGGGAGGATTAGATCTGCGCCACGGGGATGGTGGCGGTTGCGGGTTGGGAAATAGTGAAGAGAGAGGTCGACGACTCGATGTCAATTGCTTCCGTTTGCTGGTGGGGCTCGGCTGGGCGCGCTAGTGGTCCGTGGAAGAGGCCTACCGTGGAGGAGGCCTACCGTGGAAGGTGCAAACGCGCGAGTCACGAGTCACGAGTCACGACATCCCTGTTCCAAAGCAAATCGAGGCAAACGCCCACTTCCTCAAAGAAAATCTCGTGAGTTGTGGCCGTGGGTTTCCAAGTGCCAGGACGCCTCACGGTTCTTCGCTGCTCAATCCACAATCCACAATTCACAATTCACAATCCACAATCCACAATTTACAATCCCACGTCATAGCTGCGCTGGCAAGCAGTTCCCAGACACCTGTCGCAACATGGCCGCCAACATGGACGACAGCCGTCTCAAGATCATTCTTGGGATTGATTACGGCACCACGTTCACTGGTAAGCCATCTGATACCTGCTCCAAACCAGCCAAGACGGCGCGCTGACCATCATGCCGCCCAAGGCGTCAGTTATGTCACCTCGGAGAAGACTTCGGTCAACGACATTGACGTCCTCCGGGTCTGGCCCGGTAATGGCTGTCCCGTGGAAGGAAATTGGAAGACTCCTTCTGTTATTGCCTACAAATCCGAGAACAAGTCAAAATCGCGGGACCACTGGGGGTACGAGGTGCGACCAAACATGACTTCCTGTTCGTGGACGAAGCTCCTCTTGGATACCGCTGCTGAGACGGCTGAGTTCGACGACCCTGCGCTGCGAAATGCCGCTGGTTCTGCGGGATTCTTCCATTTGCCCCCGGGCAAGACAGCCCAGCAGGTCTGCCAGGACTATCTAGCCCTTGTGTATGATTTTGTCGTCAACAACCTCAAGGCGCGCATGACAGCCGCAGTCTTTGACATTACACCCATGGAATGCTACATTGCAATGCCGGCAATCTGGACCGACAAGGCCCAAACCGCCACACGAGATGCCGCCTTGGCGGCTGGCTTCGGCTCGCGCCCCTTTGACACAATCCATATGATCACGGAGCCCGAAGCCGCGGCCATTGCTGCTCTGAAGCAGGATTTGCAGCCTGGATCTGTGAATGCTGCCAAGGTGAGAGACACGCGGATTTTTATGTGCAGTGTATCGACTGACCATTCCACTTTCGCAGGTCGGAGACAATATCCTCGTCTTGGATTGTGGTGGTGGCACCGTCGTAAGTTCACTACTGCTCAACTCGTCTAGGGGGAGCAAAATACTAATGGTAACATTGAACGCATCACAGGATATTACAACGTATAACATCAAGGCGACTTACCCGACCATCGCTTTTGATGAAATCTGCGCAGGAGCAGGTGGGTTCAGCTGTTTTGGGTTCAAGTGTATTCAGAAAAACACATGTTAACGCAATGGCGCAAGGCGGAAAATGTGGCTCAACCTATGTCGATCGCAACCTCCACAAGTTCTTAGACGAGAGATTTGGTCAAGCATTCAGAGATGTCCCGGACAAGTTCAAGGGGCCAGGTAGCCGTTTCATGACCGAGTTTGAAAAAGTGAAACAGAGCTTCGGAAGCGTGGACAACGACTCTTATGAGATTAGTCCAATCCCTCTGGGCTCAGGCCACGACTCTGAACACTTTGATGAGGACGAAGAAGCTGTCATTTTATCACAGTGAGTCTCCTTACTAATCCACCATATATCGCTTCACCGTCTAGCTCATCATAATTTGCAGGAGCGACATGGAGACAATCTTCGACCCGGTCGTTGACGACATAATTCGCCTGTTGACCTTTCAAGTTGCGCAAGCTCTGAGAACAAAAGGGAAGCATATCAACGTGGGTTGAAACCAGTTCGAGCATGGTGACTTCAGGTTGACCATACTCACAGTTGATCATCCTTGTGGGAGGTTTTGGTAACTCGGATTACCTCAAGAAGAGCGTAGAGAACTGGGCCCACCCTCACGGCATCCAATGCATCCGGCCAAATTTCTGGTAAGTATTCAAGGTGGCGATGTTCATTGCTTCGCGGGCTGATAATTTTGTCATTACAGTCAGGCGGCCATTGTTCGTGGCGCGGCAATTCGAGGCCTCATGGGCACAGCCCCCGGAAAGCTCATCTGCCGGCGCTACTACGGCTTTTCGTGGGGTTTACCTTTTCGCGAGAACATTGACGACGAGGCAAATGCTTATTTCAGCTTCGGGGCGAAAATGTGCGCGGGGTGGATGAAATGGATGGTAAAGAAAGTAAGTTTTGTTTTGGAGCAAGAGCAAATCCTCCACTCGCATTCTTATCGCGCCGAGTATCATATCGCCATCTTAGTCGCTGACCTAGGACAGGGTGATGAGATCGATGAGTCAACATCCCTCGTCTTTGACGTTTGCAGAGCCTGGAAAGCTGGGCAGTCCTACCGTTTTACAGATACCCTGTACTCCTTCTCCGGCGACAGCAGCCCGGATCGTGACGGAGACCCTGGTATGTTGCAATCTGGTCGCCTTTGACCTCTGGAACACACCCAATCCTACTTTAATCTTTGATTTTGACAGCTCAATAGGTTTAGCAGTTGTCGGGGTTCTTAGCATCGACTTCTCAGGTGTTGATATGACTCACTTTGAATCACGGCACACCGAGGGTAAGGTTGAATACTACTTGAGATACCGAGTCAAAGTCGACATGCGAACTGAGGATGGTGTCTTGAGAGTCTCGTGCATCTCCAATGGTAAGACAATTGGGATCACAACGATAGATTTCAGAGAGTAGAGAGGAGGACCTGTCTCCCTGGCACGATAGTCGACCAGCCCAAAAATGTTATGTACCGAGTTGGCCTTGAGAATATGAGGTATATGTTGATTGAGACACGAGAATAGCCCTCCATTTGCCCAATCCTGGTCAGTGACTGCCATGCGTGAGAAGACGTCTTGTCAAGAGATTAAATGAGGGTGGGATTAAGGTGTAGAATATATGCATGGTCATATTCGGCGGCCAAGACTGAGATCAGCGGCAGCAGATTGCTGGTCAGTCGAACTCCATGTCGTCGGGCACAGTGTGAAGCCGGTCGCCAAGGGAACCAGTTTTGCAAGTACAAAGGGAGGGTACTGTTTCCAACTCTGTGGTATTTCCTTGGTATTTGAACTGACTGCATCACAAAAACAGAGGCGACGTTGTCGAGGGTAGGTACTTCCTCCAAAGTGGAACTCCGGTTATTCCCCACCTCGCAGACTTCCAATTGACTTGGCCACTGAGTGACCTCCGTCGCACCCGCCGCCTCCATCTGGTTTTCTGCATCAACTTTCCAGCCACCCGCTGCGTAGCTATTAAATCCGATCGAACCACTGCCTTGAATTATCGCCATCCCGACTCTGCAGTTGCTCACGTCCCCGCCGCCTTGTGCAACAGCAAAGGCGAAATGTGCATGCCGCTGGAAGAATCGGTGAGTGGCCCGCTCTCCCCTGACGATAAAGTGGAGATGGCTAGCAGAAACGCTCGGGCCATTGCACACAATCTCGCAAAAGTCGCGACGCGTGTTTTGCCAAATGCCAAACGCCAGCCCCCACAATTGCAAACTTCACTCGATCAATTGAACATTCCTGACGACTGCAGCAGTCACCCTGGGCCATGGCGAACCAATGGCTACTCGTCGGCATTGCCGGCGCCATCGTTGCCGTAACATTCGGCCTCCCTCTTGTTTTGGCCGAGTATTTTCCGTGGCAGTTCATCTGGAAGCAGCGCAACGGACGACCGACCGTCACCACCAAGTCGTACAAGGGCAGAACTGCCCTGATCACGGGTGCCAATGGCGCCTACGGCTCGAGGGCGGCCAAGCTCTTTGCTCATCGTGATGTAGACACGCTTGTTCTCGTCGACGTCATGGACTGCGCCGGTGTCAAGAAGCAAATCGAGACGGAGCTCGCTGCCGAGAAGAAGCCGGTTCCCAAGGTCATTATCTGGCAGATCGACATGATGACTTTTGCCGGATGCGTCGAGTTGGCCAAGAAGGCCCAGACCCTGAAGTCGCTGGATCACGTGCTGTTGACCGCTGGCATCCTCGCCTTCAACCGTCGCGAGTCGCCTGAGGGTTGGGAGACATGTGAGTTCAGGGCAAAATAACCTGCGCTAGCGACCTGGTCTAGAATGCAATGCTGACTCTGAACAGCCATCCAGGTCAACTACCTGTCAAGTGCCCTCATCGCACTTCTGCTTCTCCCTCTCCTCAAGTCTTCGCCAGGCAATCCTAACCCCCCAGTCCTCACCTTCGTCACTTCATTTGGCGTTTATCCCTCTTCCTTCACCATGGGTCTTCCCAAGCGCGGCTCGTATCTCAAGCACCTCAGCAACAACAAGGATGGCATGGAGCAGGCCCACCAGTATGGTCGCTCCAAGGCGCTTCTGCTCTGGTTTGCCCGCGAGCTCGCCTCACGAACTGCTCAGGCCAAGGGTCTTCCCAAGGTCACTATCAACAGCGCAGACCCCGGCTCAGCCTGGACGCCTCTCACCAACCCCAACCAAGGCATGCTCATCCCGAGACTGATCATGAACTTCTCGGCCAGAGATCCCGACTTTGGTGCCGCCGCTTTGGTCAATGGTGCTTCGGCGTCTGCCGAGGACAACGGAAAGATCATGCATGACTTTGATACCGCCCCGTAAGTTCTGTTGTTTGTTTGTCTCGTCCTTCTTGCTAATTGTGGCATTAGGTATCCGCCCTTCGTGGAGAGAAAGTCCGGTCAGATCAAGCAGCAACGAATCTGGGAGGAAACCAGAGCTGAATTTGAGGCCAAGGCACCCGAGGTCAAAGCCGTGTACGAACTGTTGGAAAGAGCGTAATTCTGACGTGGTTCCACAATGCCACCAACTGGTTTCAAGTTTGTGTTGCTAGGATCGATCCAAGGAGGCCTCGTACGGTGCCGCTCGTTCGTCGGGGCTGTGTCAACTTTTTGGAGAGAGAGGCACGTAATCCGTGTCACAACATTGCTTAAAAAAGTTTTATCACTGCCTAACCATTTGTGGGACACCGAGCTGGATATCTCCACAATATCTATTTATCTGCCCAAGTTGGCACCCCGAGCCCGCTACTTTGTCTGGTAAATTCGCCGTGTTGCATCCTTCGTCTTTACCGTGTTGCTCAAATGTGCGTGGGACAACAGGTGGGAACTTTTTGCATCTGGTACCGACAACATGGGATACCTCACTCTGGAAACATGGCATTTCGTCCATGCCAGTCAGGTGACAGCCAAAGTGCAAATCAACAGCTTAACGAGTGTCTGCAGAATGCATTCAGGTTTGGACAGAGGTACGACGAAAAGGCATAGCATGCCCTGCTCAATTTTGATCTCGGCATATTAACGGCATTCCCAGACAATGACGGGCTGACTTTACCTCGGTCGCTTAGCAGTTTTCAAAGGAATGTTGTTGTTGTCTGTCCTGTTCTGTCAACCCGCGTCTAAGCCCCCCACCCCACCCGACCCCCATAGCCAACAGTGCAGCTCAGCCGCGCCACCGTGCCATAGCCGCCGCCCGCGCAAAGGAAGCGGCAGAGACTGCCGAAACTCTACCGATTCGCGGGGAGTGTGGGGAGTGCCATTCTTTGAAACGGCCATGTGGGTGGTGCTATAATACCGTTTCAGATCTTAGGTAACTACCTAAGGGAAGGGACCTGGTAGGTAGACTGCGTGATGTGAGGCCGCCCCGATGCTTTACACTTGCCGAGTGCGGCACACACACACACACTGCGGCGGCACGTAGCCATGACAGCCTTCAGCTGGTGCCGCCGTACAAACGATTGACGTAAGCGACAAGACTGGATGTAGGATCTCCAACTCACCGCGGCGTATCCACTCACTCAGTAGCAATGCCTCGTTGAGAAAATTGGGGACGTTTATGCTGTGGTAGTTGAGGACCAGATATCGGAGAGTCTCTCGCAGAGGATCCAGGTCCCGGCTGGGAGAGAGGAGAGAATAGGAGCAGGAGGAAGAGGAGGAGGGAAACATACGCCGCTTCAGCCTGCGAACTCTAACTTACTCATGGATTATGCCACTCCTTCATGTCACACTATGGCTGCCAGCCCCGCGAGCAGAGGAACCGACTATAAAGCTGCCTGTGGGATGAGGTTCATGCGTAGACTTGACCCTGAGAAAAGATCTCATGGGGTTAAGGTAACAACAGGTCTCATCAGTTCAAGACAAGCTTTTTTTTCTTTCTCTCTTTCCTTCTTTCGTTCCGTCTTTTCCCTTTTGAGAAACTTTTGAGAGAAACACGGCAATGAAGTCACTCATCCCCTTTTTACTCCCCCTCGTCGCTGCGACGACAGCCGCAGCGGCGGGGACAGCGAGAATCCACCGTCGACAATTCATCCCCTCGGCTCTCCCGCTCAACGCGCCTGAGAATGAAAAGCAAATCCAGCCGGCCCTCGACTACGACCGCGACTCGTGCTACAACGTCGCCGCCATCGGCCTGGACGGGTCCATCTCGCAGGGTCTCGAGCCCATCGGGTCTGGCGCCGAAGGCTGCCGCAACGCCGGCGACATGATGCGGTCCAACGTGTATTCCCGTCGCCGATGCAATAACGGCTGGTGCGCCACCATTTACGATTACTACTTCCCCAAAGATACCGCCAAGCGCGCCGGCTCCAACAGCACGGGAATCCGCCATGCCATTGAACATATTTCCGTCTGGACCAAACAAATCGATAGCCCCCCCGGAAGCATCAGCAATAGCGGAGAGCAAATCGAATACGTCGCTGCATCTTCCGGAAACGGAGAAAGCTATGAGATTCGTCCACGCAAGGATATCCTCTTTGACTACAACGACCGAGGCGAGCATCCGCAGCTCGTATACCAACACGTGTATACTAGTGGGAACAGCGGATCCTCCATCCACGGGTTCCGGTTCGCGACTGCAGAAGATGTGAAAAACCCACAGAATCATCGAGGGACGTTTTGGCGGAACCCGCTCGTTAGCTGGGGCGTTTTCCCAGGAAACGGCCTAAGGGATAAACTGATGAATTATAACTTTAACGCGAACGGGAGTGAGAACAAGACGAATTTTGCGATTAGCGACAAGTTTCATGTCGAGCATCTGCAAAAGTCTATCCCCAAGAAGGGGGGCAATGGAGCAGAGTGGGCGTTTACCTTTGATCCGGCGAGGGATTTTTAGATGTTTGCATTTCTATTGATGTAGAGGGTGGAGTTGGGGGGTTCGGGCAAGGCATTGGTCGGGCATTGGTCGGTTTTTTTTTTTCTTTCTTTCTTTTTTTTTCCTTTGAGAGACAGACGGTCGGTTCATGGTCTCGTTGGCGTTGATAGCAGGTAGCGGGAGCATTCAGATGGATGATACACAGCGTGGAGTTATGCGGTACTTTTTTCTATTGTCGTGATTGCATGTCTCTGGATTGTAGTGTTTGGACAAGTATTAAGTCGACCGAAGATAGAAACCTATAATCTCGGATTCGACCCTTGGGCATGGCCGTATACACCTTGTCCCCTTTCTTTTCCGCAGTTATACTCAGACACAAACTCTCCTCACATATCACAGTCACTTGCAGAATTTGACGGTTAGACAACGGAAAGTTTAGCATCAGAAAGCTAAACTTCGGCGAATATTGCGCTCTGTCTGTGGGGCATTGGTCAGAACATTCCAGTTTCTCCATGATCCTTGGCAACGTTGCTGCATGCAAGACCAAAACAGCTAACTGTATTGATATTCGTATGAGTGTCATTAATATTAAGAGTGGAAAAGTGGCTGATTCTCAAAGTGTGAGAAGTTGCGTAGGTACCTTATTCTTACACCAAGCTCGAACAAAACCATCGACGCAACTACTCCAACTTGTCCACCTCCCCTGACTCGGCCCGGGACAGCACATCCAACAGATGCTTCAACGAGGCGAGCTTTTCCGGAGCAATATTTGCTTCCACCTCCTTTAGGGATTTTGGTCCGTTAAATACTGATACTAGCTGACCATAAAAGCTGGCATTGTCGTGAGTTCGCTCCTCCAGGATTGATGCTTCCGCCTGTAAGCCGACATACAGACCCGTGGATCGCATGTAGCACTGGATGGGATGGCGGAGTGACTCGCGGAGGACTCCTGCTCCAAAGTCTTTGTCGGGTTGTCCATCACCACCTTGGTGGGCTTCAACGGGTGGTTCACTGTGTCCACACTTGGGACACTCGTGCGACCCTCCCGTGTTGTTGACGTCCAAGCCAGCTGCTGGTGAACTACCCGTGTTCTTATTCTGAGTCGTCGAGAGGGAAGCTGCAAACGCCACACCACCTCCTTTACAAATCCGCCCCGCCGCCAACGATGCTTCCGGCCCTAGCAACCATCCCGCCCGCATAAACTGGGAAACGGCCTCATGCGACGACAGAATGTACACCCGCTCGGTAACTTGCATCCCTACGGCAAACGGGCCCGCTCCGGCTCCGTAGCTGCGGATTCCCACGGGGGCATACCAGTTTTGAGTTTTATTCTTGGCCTCTTTCTCGTTCTCACTTCCACTCCTGATCTCGGAACTCGTGTTCATGTCACGAAGCAAAAGGATTCCCGACCCCGCTGACCCAGAAACCCGACGCAGCCCGACCCGGCCGGTAGTGAGGATGATAATCCCAACCGCAGACTTGATTTCCGAAGCGGGTATGGTTTCGTACTGTCGAGCTTTGGCGTTGGCCTTGCAGTGGCTTATCGTCATCGTGTCGTTGGCAGGGTTGGTGTTGGGACAGGTAAAGGAGGTGAGCACTTCAGCGGCGCGGACGATTTCCCTTTCGAGCGGTAACGGGGTGAATCCGTGCAGGCCGATGGCGGAGGAAACTGCGCTGAGTGGCGATGCGATGGTGTCGATGCAGCGCTTGACTTGTTGCTGCCATGGCGGCGGGGGCGACATGTGCATGGGGTAGGCTTTACTTGTTAGGGGGTGGATAGCTAGTTGCGGTTCACTTTCTTTCTGAAAAGATTCTTTTTCGGAGGGCAGTTCGCTCTGAAAAGATGGGCATGAGTCGTCGGAAATCTTCATCTTGATTTGGGTCATGGCGGTGAGATTTGGAGTGTACTGTAACGATGTTGATGCACAACCAGATTGAAACCCAAGCATTTCGGTCTCCCAAACACGTCGCTATAAGTCCCTCGAATTTCATCACTTCATTTTCTTAACACGTGTATGTCTCCTCATCACTGCGGCGACAATATGCCGGGCTTGCGCAATCGGGGAGACGTGGCGCCACGTTGCATGTGAGGTTTGTGGTGTAGCAAATCAATTACGCGGCCTTTTCCCGCCAGGCACCACCACACAATGACTCAACTCGGTATCGACCGCGAGGTCCAACGAATCTGAAAAAAATCAAAACATGTGAAATTGACGGTTCGCTAAAACTACTGGGCTAGTTGTCCTGTCCTCGATATCATATTCTAGCTGTCTTAGTGTGATGATTCCTCGCTTGTACTTCCTATTGACTTGCTAGCGACTGCTGACGACCCGCTCACTTCACATCTTCCGTCAATCGGAATATGTGCTTAAAAGTATTAAAATAGTTGTCCTGGTAATCACTGACCGCCACCAAGTTGGCCTGGTAAGGCGGATCCCCGCTGCGCACCATGGGTTGCGCTTTCTTGGCACATTGGTGTCGGTTGAAATTCAAATGCCACTGCTCCAGTTCCAGCAAGAACCGCTTGTTTCCCGCCGGGGGGATCTCGGTCACAGTTGTCGGGTGAATGCGTTGGAGTGAAAAGACAGGCCAGGCGCGTGCTCGGGCGGGATACATGCCCACGACGTTGATGGCATCCCCCCATTCGGCCATTTCCTTGTCGAGCACCTTTTGGCATTTACTGTACTTGTCATCGGCCTTGGAAACAGGACAGAGACGGGCTTTGCGATGAATGAATCCGTAATCTTGGTCGAGACCAACTTCCTTGCGATGTTGCGCTTCGGCGAGGACGGCAATGATGTCGCCGAGGAGTAGCCAGTCGGTTACAGCCTCGACTAGGAAGATCCTGTCTTTGTCAGCTGGGTGTTTATGATTTAAAACCCGGTCACGAGGATCATCTGACCGTGGATTCTTTCAAGTTCAAAAAAAGAGGGGGGGGGGAAACGGCAGAAAAGAAAAAGAAGGTGGGAGGTGAGAGAAAATAGGAAGCGCTCACAAGGTATCCCCCGGACTGCGATTTCCCGAGAAAGCAATCTCGATGCGCCGACAAGGCGGCTGCGTAGCCAGCATGGTCGTCCACGATCCCGGCTTGTCGTTCACACGCCGCGTCAAGTCGAAGCTGGCGCCATGTCGCCGTGTATACTCGCCGCGTCGCGCGGTCAGTTCCATGGTCATGGCCATACCGAGTCGGATCAGTGTCGGGTTTAGCTTCCGAGACTCGTTTTCGTCATGTTGTTCGTCGAGGTCAGTGGTAATACAGGGTCGATACCAACAAGCCCTCTGCAGCGCGGGAGATGCATGTACCGTGTCCCGCCATGTCCGACACACTCGCTGCGCCTTGATCAAGTCATGAACCGAGTCCAGTGCGAGGAGAATGTGTTCAAGGAGCTCGGTGATTCTGGAGACCCTTTCAGCGGAAGACACCATCTCTTTTGTCAGTAATCAACGGGTGATCTGAAATAGGTCTGGTCCAAAGCAGGATTGTTGGGTTCCCCGCGGCGGTTTTGATATGCTCGTGATTGCTGCCCGATAATCTCGATAATCCCGATGAGAAGTCCAAGTCAGTCACGAGTGCGTGCGGGGTTAGAACTAGGTGGTCACAAGTCCCGCAAACCCTCATGTCGTGATACTCGAGCGGGGTGAAGGGGGCTTTTTCCCGGAAATGTGATTGGATAAGCCAGGTTGATGACATGGCAAGCTGAATGCCACTGCATTACATGGATAGAACCCGGGCAAAAAGCCTTCATGTTTTTACGTCAAAAGTGCTGAATCAAGTCCCACAAGTTGCCGTAGAGGTCCTTCCATACGGCTACTTTCCCGTAGGCCTCAACCTTGGGTTGGCGCACCCATTCCACGCCAGCGTCCGAGAAGAAGCGGAAATCCCGCTCAAAGTCATCCGTTGCTAAAAATAGGAATACTCGCTCGCCGGTTTGGTTCCCGATGAACTTTTCCTGTTCTGCATTGCTGGGGCGCGCAAGCAGGATGGTTGTCGCAGAGCAGTGGCAGGACTGCATATCATTCATGTGAGTCACTGCACTTGGTTCATGAATCGGTGTCGTCGGAGATGATTCCTTGGGGTCGATAGTCTGGGTTCGAAAAATGGGGGGCCGCATGGTAACCCATCTTTTCTGTTGTTCTGGAATGGGCGTGTCCTCTACGAGTTGAAAGCCCAGACGAGAATAAAAGGCGATGGCTTCATCGTAGTCCCGCACGAGGACAGACACGTGGGCTAGGTGTGGCATTTCGGGAAAAAGAGAGCATGGAATATCAAATGGAGAGGTAGTCGAACTAGATATACTTAAGTACTAGTAGACCTATACCTATATGACAGAGAGATATAAGGCGCGGTCGGGGAAAGGTGGATATCAAGACGCCTGCTGACTTAACAGAGCGGGGTTATACCGACGATCACCACGGCAGTTTCCCGGGAATGCTACTCGGGAACGGGTTGATTATGGTCCATGGTCAACAAGATATTACCTTGTTCATATGCACATGCAGCTATGCCTGTTGTCCGTCTGCAACTCGATGTTGTGTCGGTGTCGGCCCCATAGACGTACCCAGTGACAGGGGATTGATCGAACCAATGTTGAACTTGGCCGTGACAGTACTTGTAGATAAACTCATGTTTATTCTCTATAAACTCAAAAGGAGTCATAGTGATTCGATACAATCTTGCGCACAACACCTCGCTCCGCATATATCCGAGAGGAGTTCGCATGCGCAGTACATATCCTGCGGCAACCCTCGTACACTGCACCTACAGTGCCGAACCATTCCACAAACTTGATGAGCCTGGGTGCAGCATCATGTCATGTAGCGTGCGCAGTGGGAGATGCAAACCAGACTACAGACATGAAATGCTTATATGTAGGAACCCAGTAACCATGTGAATTACACGTGTAGTATGGATCAAACCTGATGATATTGACCCGTGGTGCACGGCTATATTTCACCACGTGTATTGAGTGCACATACATGTACACTACAGATGACGGCTTCCAGAATATTGGCGGAAAATATGACAACCAGGGAACTGGATCTGTCCACGTCCGTGTCCGTGTGAATGGCGGCCAAGCTGTCAGCGAAGCGAAGTCTCCGTAACCACGGCTTCTTGTGAGCTGGAACCAACCCAACCCTCCAGATAGATAAGTGGGCCAAGTGTAACGAGAATGAATTTTATATTAACGTTACTCCTTCCTTCCTGTTTGATCTAGAAAACAAAAATGGAACTCTCAAGCAAACTTGAATTGGCGCGTGTAACCAAACCACTTCCCTCTCGTATCCATTGGCACTGTCCGGACTGGATTGGAGATGACCAGTTTGAGTTTGAGTTGCAGTGCATTTTTGGGATTCCTCATGCCTGCAATTTTTGCGCGCATCTTTTGGAGCTGCCATTCTTGGGTGCATTTTTGGAAACCCATTTTTTGCGTGCATTTTTCCATTCGGGACTCTTTTTGCGTCAATGCATCTCGGGGTCGGTTATCCCAACATTTCCGCCATCATCCCATCTCGGCATTCGCTGCAAAGTTCCCTTTTCCCTTTTCCTTTACTGCACAGAATGACTAATGTCCTACACCGTATGTTATGTATGTGGTATCTCGTGTACACGTTGGAAGATAACATTGAACTGCGCGCATTTCATTGGGGCCCGGTTTCCGTGGAGCTAGACCCGGTTTGAGCCAGATTCCGAAGGAGACCGCCAGTTCAGGCAAACTGGCTTCATTTCTGTTCATTGGCCCGAGATTTGGCGCCTTCCTCGGGCTTCTCGGCGCGTCTTTGCATGGCAGTGCTGCAGTGCTGCAGTGCTACAGTGCTGAAAGTGCGTGCTGCTGCGGGTCAGCGCTGCTGCAAGACAAACTTGCAGGGTGTGGTTTGGTTTGGTTTGGTGGCCCCACTCCCCGCCACTCCCACACGCTCAAACCAGCCGGGTTGGAAGCCCGCTGGAAATAGCAATCCTACGCTGCAAGACGCAAGCGAGAACAACTCCGTTTCTTAGCTGATACACGACGTGGTAGTCAACCAAAGCAGAGCCAAGGTGAGCCACGCCGTTTCTTCACCGGGGGTTTGATCACTGGGGGTCTTCCGCCGCACGGCGTTGCAATTGCCAATCACGGAGAATAGTCAACCTCGGGGGAAGGTGCCTCTCTTGCGTGCAATGTTTCGGAACCCCGGCGTCCCCCCCCGGACGTCTGATGGGTTACATGTACATCCCCCGTCTGCTCGTTCTCGCTCCTACTACCCCTCATTTTTATCTTCGGATGAATTATCCCGACCGACAGGAAAAGAAAAAGCAAACCAAACCCTTTTTTGACACAATATAGACAAACCGCACTCTGCACTGCACAGCTTTGCTGCAGCACCGAGGCCATCCTCGGCGACCCCAAAGTGACCGAGCTATTGCAGGGCCTTGGCCGTGCCGCTCCTCAGTAGTTGCATACTGCATACTTGGCTACCCACCCGAGAGAAGATCTGAGCACTGTGTTGAGATAGATTGGCAAGAGTGTGCTCCCTCGAGTCTTGGGAGAGAGGGTATTGCGGATCTATATGCTTTATTTTATCTTTTCTTGGTTCCAAACTTTTGGGTTTGTTGATTGATTGATTTGGGTCCACAACATGACCACTCTAGACGGCGAGATGGTTGCGTCCCTCGCGGATGCCATGGCGAATGACTTGCCCTTGGTAGCGGTTCCGGGTGATCATCTCCAGATTCTCCACGACACGCCTCCACTCGGAGAAGTGACTGTTTCAACCAGTGGGGAGGAGATTGCCAATGCCCGCGCCAATGTCGACGCGTTACTGAGCCTCACACAACACAACATGAGCAACAACAGCGTGAAGGCAAGAGATATGCGCACTACCATCACTCCGCCAGACTCGGACGACGAGATGACAGCGAATGATCCGGCCACGCCAAAATACAAGCTGGAGCTGTCGAGCAGCATCTTGGACACTCCAAACAGTGTGGTCGACACGACATGCACCGATGATGATGTCTATGATCTTTCAGACAACGAGGTCGCCCGGGTTGGCGTTTTTACTCCGACTTCGGAGCTGGCCACGGTGCCGAGTGTGGAAGACCTGGCGGAGCCGAGTGCTCTTCAAGAACCGGCTGAGATCAACGGTGACTGTGCAGCCGCACCACAGGCTGAATCACCAGAGGTGAAGACCTCATCCGAGGTGGAGACCGCCCTCGACTTGGCCGAGACCACATCAGCGGTTAAGACCACGCCGGAGGTTGAGACCACGCCAGAGGTCGAGCAGACCACTATCAAGCCACCAGTGCCCAGCAGTGGAGTGGTGCCAGAACCCGGATGTCTTCAGAAAGCGCTGGAAATCATCAGTGCGCAGACAGCGGACATCACAGACGGGCAAACTGTGTCAGAACTCGTTCATCCAGAGGTTCCCGAGACTGTGGAGACGCAGGCAGCGCCAGAGATCACAGCAGCGCCGGCCATTTTGGATGAGATCGTGGATGCCCAGATAGAGCCGGAGAACACAGTGGAGTCAGCAGCTCCAGAACCCGTGGATCGACAGATAGTGGAAGTCGTGGATGAGACAGCTATCCCCGAAACCGTTGATGAGCCGGTGTCAGTCATCGCGGATGAACAGAAAGAGCCGGAAGCCGTCGCCACGCGGGCAATCCCAGAAACGACAGTTGAGCAGACAGTGTCAACCACAGTCGAGCAGACAGTGCCAACGACTGCCTCAGACCAAAGGACACAACCCGATATCAACAGCGGCTCCCCCCTCTCGTGGTTCCAGCAGCGCCTCTGGGTTCACTACGAGCGCAGTCCCGAAGACACCAGCTACAACCTGCCTTTTCCCTCTCTCATCCGGGGCAAACTCAACATTTCCGCTCTCGAGTCGACTCTCAACATCATCGCCACGCGTCATGAAAGTTTGCGAACACTTTACCACCAAACCGAAGCCGGCGAACCTCTACAATTCGTGGCTCCACCCAAACCAGTCAGCTTACCCGTCATACGCGTCAACCACACCCAACTCCTTGACGAGTTGCACAATTTCCTCGAACACCGTTTCGACCTGCGCCAAGGGCCGATTTTCATCTCGCGTCTTCTCCAACTTGAGGGTTCAGGAGACCACATCCTACTGTTTAGCGTCCATCATATTGCCGCCGACGCATGGTCTCTGAATGCCATTTTGCGCGGTGAACTGCAAGGAGCGTACGCGGCATTCTGTCGAAACCAAACTCCTCAACTCCCACTTCTCACCACGCAATACCGCGAATACGCAAAACGCCAACGCGCCGCCGAAGATGAGCTGCAATCGTCCACGGGATATTGGGCGGAAACCCTCCGGGGCTATGAAGATAGCTTGGAACTCCCTACCACTTTTCCACGGAAATTAAAGTCGGGCACGAAATCGGGGACGTTCCGCCATGCTTATCCTCCCGAATTCTCGAGAGGGCTAGAACGGCTAGCGAGAGAAAACGGCTGTACCCTCTTCATGTGTCTCCTTGCGGCACTGGCCGTGACCATCTCACGCTACGCGGACAAGGAGGATCTCTGCATTGGGACTACGACGTCGAATCGGCCGGACGTGGATCTCGAGCCGCTGATTGGGTTTTTTGTGAATATCCTCCCGTTACGTCTGCGGGTTACCGAAACCGATTCTCCTACCACCGTCGCCGACTTCCTTAGGGAAGTACGAGCCCAAGTTCTCGGCGCATTCACTCACTCCGTCCCGTTTGAGCGAATCCTCCAAGCCACTGAAGGAATTGCCAACCGCGATAGCCAAAACCCTTTGGTCCCCATCGTGATGCGCCACCAGAATTTCCCTCAGACATTTGCGGCAGATGACCTTCCTGACAATGTCGAGTTCTCTTCCTACCCTGAACCGACAGAAACTGATGAAGAGGTACTCAAACTCTGGCGGAGAGAGCATCACCCCGCAAGATGTGAGATTGAACTATCCTACGCGGGCGATGGCGAAGAGTTATTTGTCGAAGTGGTTTATGCGGCGGATCTCTATGATCGGGGAGCCATGGAGCGACTTTTGGCACATCATCAGCAGGTTTTGCAAGGGATGATTCACGATACCAATACAAGGTTGGCGGATCTTTCGTTGTTGCGCGAGGAGGATGTGGTGGAGCTGTTGGAGAGAACCAATACCGCGCCAACCATGAACCCTCCGTCAATGTCGTATGTCGCCAGATTCGACGCACAGGTGGAACGCGACCCCGACGCCGTGGCGTGTTGGGATTCCCACGGCTCGTGGAGCTATCTCGGCATGTCCAGACGGGCTCAGAGTGTCGCGCACGCCCTTGTCAACCGGGGAACGGCCCCAGGAGATTTGGTTGCCGTGTGTCTTCCCCGCAGCGGAGATTTGGTCGCTACTCTGCTCGGCATCTGGAAGGTCGGCGCGGCCTATGTTCCGCTAGACCCGGCTTATCCGACAAACTACCTCCGGTTAATGGTCGACGACGCCAACCCCAAGACCATCATCTGTGAGGCAAAACACCAAGAGCTGCTCGGTGTCGATGACGCCAGGTGTTTGCGTCCGGAACAAATCTCGGATCGGCCAGAACCGCTACCATTCCAGATCACCATCCACCCCGACTCGTTGGCCTACGTCATGTACACTTCTGGCTCTACCGGCAAACCCAAAGGCGCCCGCGTGCCTCACCGTCAGCTCATCAACTGGCTGCACTACCTGGAAAGCATTGCCCCCTTCCAACCGGGCGAAGTGGTCGGCCAAAAAACCACCTCTGTCTTTGCCGCTGGTGTGAAGGAAATATTCGCCGGTTTGCTCAACGGGTGTCCGCAAGTAGTTATCGACGACGACACCGTCCGCGATGTTCCCGCCTTGGTGGAAATCCTCGCCCACCGCCAGGTCAGTCGTCTAAACATGTTGCCGTCCCACCTCGCCGGGGTGATGGAACATCTCAAGACTTCGGGGAAACGGCTACCGGCATTTCGGGTGTGCATTACGGCAGGAGAACCTCTTTCCAAGACACAAGTTTTGACTTTCCGAGAGGTCTTCCCGGAGGCGCGGTTGTTGAATAATTACGGCTGCACAGAAGTCAATGATATCACCTATTACGACACGGCAGGATTTGACGAAGGACTCGACTTTGTTCCTATTGGCAAACCCATCGCCAACACCAAGATTTATGTTCTTGATCGCCATGGCCGGTTAGTTCCCGATGGCGTCGCCGGAGAGTTACACGTCGCCTCGGTGAGTTTGCCGGAAGGATATCATGGACTCGCAGAGTTGACCGCCGAGCGCTTTGTTCCCAACCCGTTTGGAACGTCACCAAGTTCCCGGATTTACAATACCGGGGACGTGGTGCGGTTTTTACCCGACGGCAACCTCGACTTTATTGGCCGCTGGGATTTCCAAGCCAAGGTCCGGGGATTCCGTATCGATGTGCGGCAGGTGGAGCGGGTCATGAGCGATTTTGCGGGAATCCGCGCCCGGGCCGTTGTCGGGAGTTCTGATCGGTTGACGGCGTTTTACACCAGCATGCCAGATCACGAGGTGAAGCTTTCGGAGTTGCGGTCATTTCTCCAAGATAGACTGCCCGCGTACATGGTTCCCGACGCGTTTGTTCTCGTCGACGCCATGCCGCAACTGCCGAATGGAAAACTCAACCGACGTGCTCTGCTCAAGACGCAAGGGGAGCTACAACAGTCGGGCGAGTACGAACCGCCCGCCACCGATACCGAGCGGGCGCTCGCGGGAATCTGGTCCGTTGTCGTCAACGTGCCGGCGGCGCGCATCGGTCGACAAACCCACTTTTTTGAAATTGGTGGCCATTCCCTTTCGGCCATGCGCGTCATGGCTCGCATCAAGGACACGTTCCGCGTAGAGTTGGGCTTGTCGGAGCTGTTTGATACGCCGCGGTTGGAATTCATTGCCGCCATCATCGACCGCAAAGTTGGATCCTCTCCAAATACCGGGATTTCATCCACTTCTTCAACCTCTTCTATGAGAAGAAAGAACGGGTTCGGTCTCCTCCAAGATAAAGTCGTCCTCATCACCGGTGGATCTCGCGGGATTGGTCTCGCCTCTGCCCAACTTCTCGCCGAACAGGGTGCCAAAATCGCCATCAACTACCGGGATAGCCGGGCCGCAGCTCTTTCTGTCAAAGATTTGATTCTTTCCTCGGGTGGCGAAGCTGAGATTTTCCCCGCCGATGTCACCAACCCTTCTGATGTCGCGAACATGGTTGACGCGATCACGGAGCGATTCGGGAGAATTGACGTGTTAGTGGTGAATGCACACATCCATTTCCGCCACAAGCCATTCCTCGAGTATAACTGGATGGATCTGGAACGCAAAGTCGGCGATGAGCTGAAGGCCATCTTCCACCCCTGTCAAGCCGTGGTGCCGGGTATGGTTTCTCGAAAGAGCGGAAATATTATCGTCCTGAGCAGTACCTTGTCGAAACGCAGCAGTGAGGGATTTCTCGCGCAGAGCACCGCCAAAGCTGCTGTCGATGCGTTTGTTAGGAGTCTGGCGGTGGAACTCGGCCCACATGGAGTGCGGATTAATACCGTGGCACCGGGCGTGACGCTGACCGACGCGGCCATGCCCATGGCGGCATATCGGAAAGAAAGCATCGCTAGCCAATGTCCGATGAGACGGAATGGGTTGCCGGAGGATATGGCGGGGGCAGTCATCTTTTTGGCGAGTGATTTGTCAAGGTTTGTCACTGGCACATACTTGCCTGTGGATGGCGGGTTTACTACTCTTTAACTTGGGTGGTATTTTCTTTTTCTTCTTCTCTGGATTGCGCTCTCTGCTTTGGATGGGCTCTATGATTTGGAATTTTTCTGTTCTTTTTCTGTGGCAATGAAGAAGCAGCTTCAGTTTGATATCCACTGCTCTTTGGAGTTGGCATTTTGAGTCCTTTTTTTTTTTTCACTCTCTTTTTTTTTTCTCTATCCCGGGAGGGACGGGAGTTCAGCTTCCATCTTCTTCGACTAATGACCACATAATGATGATTAAATTGACTACCTGACTTTTTACAAAATATTTCAATTTGAACAACAGTGAACCTATGTATACACATTTAGCCCTGAAAGACAAAAAAACACGAGAAAAAAAAGAGAAAAAAAAAGAGACATGTCTGGGCAGTTCCAACTGAGGTACCCCCAATGTCCAGTCCGGTGCCGCAACCCCAACACTTTCCCGGACACTTTCCAACACTCCGGAGACTTGACCTTCCGACATCGCCCGCATCCGCATCCCGCATCATGTCGGGTGTGGGTGGTGTCAGGTCAAGTCAGGTCAGCTG
>Ga0247765_1000507_pt1 | contig 29665 bp, 21 predicted proteins | sample UWRJL106311C6_FD_179949 | JGI IMG/M metagenome (GOLD analysis project Ga0247765, IMG submission 179949) | Plant litter microbial communities from Arlington Agricultural Research Station in Wisconsin, United States - UWRJ-L106-311C-6 | ecosystem: Environmental > Terrestrial > Plant litter >...
GCGAAAAAGATCCCCCCCCCCCCCCCCCGGAAGCGCCAAACTATGTCTGGGGCAGCGTACCTACGTTGTGCGTATTGACAAGTGCTGGATCATGGATATGACGGCGACCAGGACGCTCCCTTTTCATGTTTCTAGAATGTCTAGATTAAATGCGCGTATCGAGGTATTCGTGACTCTCCAGATTCCAGAATCGCGCACTCCCACCCCCACTCTTTCTGATCAGACTTTCCACATCCGGGTGTGACCAGATACTCTAGACAGCGCCGTCAAAAGGAAATAGCAACTAATAAACACAAACAACATGGGCAGATAGGTAGCTTTACTAACAAATGATGGCCTACAGTAGGGAAAACTATGCTAAGCTCAATAACAGTTTTTCGACTTGAATGAAACGCCCCTGGTTAACATCCACTTAGCTGCAGGAGCTCAGCCATCATTCTTCCCCCTCCCCCCCCCGGCGCCCCTCTCTCTCCATTGGCGCATGTTTATAAAAACCAGGCAGCAACCCCGCATTTGCAACAATCACCGCTCTCGAAATTCTCCTGGATCAAGCCTACGAACGGCACCGCAACACTCAGCCTTAACAATACGCGCTCGCGAGAGAGGCTGGAGAGAGACCAATGCTAAAATGATGAACCCAGAGCAACCGCTAGAGGACCAACTTTTCACAAGGCGCCAGGTAAGGCTCAGCTATGTCGCGTCCACAACTTTCTAATGACATGAACTAACGAAAGTTCTATTGGTATTAACCTCAGCAAGAGGTCCTCTTCCTCCGACACAAAATACAGAAGGCCATGATACCTGGACATGGCAGCGACGAGATTGAGGCGAAAGATATGCCACTCGTATCGGACTATCTCGGCCGTCTAGAAGGATTGGGCCATATCGAAGCCGGAATCTTAAAAACGACCAAGATCCACAAGGTTATGAAATATATTGCGCAGAAAATGAAACCGCAAAACATCCCCCACGAAGCCGAGTTCCAGCTCATCTCGAGGTCCCATGCCCTGTGGCGCACATACCTGCAAATCTTAGCCGAGGATGCTCATGAAAATACCGACGACACGGGCATCGCAGCCAGGCTAGGCACAAGTCTCAATATTAACGACGACCACGATACCAGCATCGAGTTGTCCAGGCCGTGACACCGCCCCCTTGGCGTGTGGGCGAGGAAATGGTGGACATTGATGTCAGATGACTACCTACCTGTCTAGTTACCTACGTATTAAGAGGGGTATCTTTGAGACATTGGGAGATTGGGGCTCGAGCAGTCCATATGCAGGTCCAAACTCAACGGGGTTGGTTTTTTCTGACCTTGGCCAGGACGTGAAATTTGAAGTCCCAGATTTTAGTAGATTGTATTGTACGCGGCGGCGGCACGAATACGGAATCAGTTTTCCTCCCTGGGCTGACTGCCTACACTATAATTACCTAAAGGGCGAGAGCGCGGACTGGGCAGCATGCCAATTTTTTAATTTTTTTTTAGCTCTTTGTTTTCATTGGCAAGGTTAAAGTGGAGTAATGGAAGAAGTTGGCGAGAAAGTCTGTGCCGAGATGAGTGATTTGTTTAGACAAATTGTGCTTTTTCTTTCGATAATACCCTGTGCAGCATTCGGGGTTATCAAAGCCTGTAGGAACCTCCTTTCTTTTGATAGTGGTAGTGGATTCCAGACAAGGCCCACACAGAAGGCTTGACAGTAGGTGGCGAGTCCTGTCCAAAAAAAAAAGTAATATTTAAGGATCTCATCAAATACACAAGCCTCTTTTTACTTTGGGTCGGGCACCAGTCTGTCATCCATCCGCCACATTCGTGAGAATCCTCTTGTCACTCACGTGACAGCCATCTGACAGAGGTCCTTTTAGGCTGCCACAACCCCGCGCGGCGCAGGTTTTCTCTCCAGTAAACTATCCAGAGACCACCATCATGGTTGGCCTCCCCGATTTGCCCGTTGAACTTGTCCGGGAAGTCTGTTCCCAGCTGTGCACGGAAAAATACAATGGCGGCCATGCCGATATCTCGAGTCTCTCTCGGACATGCAAGCCGCTCCGAGATATCGTCCAACCTCTTGTCTTCACCGCGTTCGCACCGGACAGCCAGGCCACATGCACATCATGTGTGCAAATCTTGCAGCTCATCCACGCTCTCAATCTGCGGCCAGATCTCGCTCAATACCTCAAATACATTGACCTGACAGAAGCCGACTGGGGCGACCCGCTTTCCCAAAACGAGATAGACCTTCTCAAGTGGATTGTTACCAAACTCAACTTTGAACCCCTTCCTCCTTGGGATACTATTTCCAAGCCTGACAACAACCCTCTTCCCATCATCGAGCTGCTTCTCTTCCACAGCCCCAACCTCGTACGCCTCGAACTTGCTCTCAGCGACGAATGGCGTCCCGTTTTTTCCCCAGCCATTTACCGCCGTTACGCCGCCTCCACAAACATTGATGAAATGGCCCCCTGCATCATTCTCCCTCGGCTAGTCACCCTCACTCTCACCCACTACTGCATCAGCGAATACTACTGGGAACTTGGTCTCACCAATTTTTTGACGGTTTTACACGCCGCGGCGCCTAACCTGCGCTACCTCTGTACGGATAACCCCGGCGATGAAACCAAGGCCGTCACTGCCACTTCTACCACTTCTTCTACCACCACCATGTCCGGAGGTGGATACAACAATAGTATCTACTACCCCCCGCTAACTAATCTCCTCCGTCTCGAGCTCGACTGCGTCTGCAGTCTGCGAAAGGACGTGCTTCGCGGGATTGTCGCTGCAGCGCCGGGTTTGCAGGTATTCTCGCTGAGTACTACCTGTGTCAGCCCCAGTTCCGATCCCAATCCCAGTATCAGTTGGGATCTCACCAATGATGATCCGGAATCCAGTGTTCCAGGGGAATGTACAGTCCTGGACGTGTGGGAGGTATTGCACTTACGAAAGGAAACGCTGAGGGAGATCCGGTTGGATATTATGCATGACATGAGACCAGGGGGTATTATTGCTCAGGATAAACAGGATGAGGAGTTCTCCGGGTCACTTGACGAGTTTAGACGATTGAAGGTGTTAAAAGTGGGAAATTATGCGCTAAAAGTGCTTGAGGAGTTGTGGAAGAGGAGGGCTGGGAGTGGAAATGGTGGGGGCGGGTTTTTGGAAAACCTGCTGCCGAGTTGTATCCGAGAGGTGGCGTTTTGGGAGCCCGAGAAGAGTTGGATAGTGCCCTTGGAGCGACTGGCTAGGGTCATGGCGTTGAACCCACAGCGGTATCCTGACTTGCTATCTGTCATCGTGGCGCCGACCCCTGATAATGAGCTGTCCCGTAAGTGGGCAGCCAAAGATGCGTGGTTGCGCGCGGGCTGGGATCTAAAGCAACAGTTTGACTGGGCTGGGGTACTCTTTGAGGCTCAGAAGATGCACGTACGGGAGCGCGCGGGACCGTTTGAGTTGCAAAATCCCTTCCAATTCTAGACTAGGCCTAGTTGTCTATAGGACAGATATTGCTGTATTGTGACGGTATGTATCCTTCAGTCGCGCCGCTGCAAAGTTCCACAGACCTAGTCCATCCCACTTTCTGAGTGGAGATCAACCTCATCTTCCTCCCCGGTGGCCGGCTCGACGCCCTCCTTGAATTCTAGCAGCACAATCTGTCCCGAATCGGAGCCCACCGCAACCTTGAAGCCATGGAACTGGGTGGAGGGCTCGCCGCTACGATAGCGAAACTGCTCTGGAATGAAGACAACATCTTTGTTGTGCCATTTGATCCAGCAGTTGTCATTGGTCAGGCTCAAAGGGCTCCATTCTGGTCGTTGTTGTGGGTCTCGCTCTAGCTGTGCCAGAGGCCAGGTGCCAACCTGCGTCATTACTTGGTCGGGGTGCTGTGGGTTGATCTGCAGCTGAAGAATCGCCCCGAGATTCCGGATCTTGCGCACAAACTTGCCCGTCTCCACATCCCAGATAGCGACGGTTTGATCAACTGATGAGGAGAGAATCTGCGCGCCGTCGTGCGTAAATACAAGGCTGCGCAGGTAGACGATACCAGGGCCAGACATGGATTTGGCGGGTTCCTTGTTCACGTCCGAAATGTTCGACGCCGCCACATCCCACAAATTAATCTTGCAGTCGTCACCCCCGGATGCCAAGTAACGGCCATCTGGGGAGAAGGCGACGCTGTACACGTAGTCATCGTGGGCATGAAGCGTTGTCACGCTCCCCCCAGCCTTGTCGACAGTCATGTCCCAAAGCCGGACACCCCCGTCGTCGCATGCCGTGGCCACTAGCCGCTCGTCAGGTGAAATGGCGGCGCCTCGGACCCAGTCATCATGGCCCGCGAGGCTGAATTTCATTTTTCCCGAAACGACGTCCCACACACGCGCATGCCTATCCGAGGAGGTGGAAACGAGAAGCTTCCCGCTGCTGGAGAAGACGAGAGATGTGATATTACGCTCGTGCGCCGTGGTTAACCCTGCTTCCGAGGCGACAAGGGGCTGCAGGTTTCCGCCCGTCTCCGGGATCCACAGACAGACCATGCCATGCTCGTGGCCGGACGCGAGGATCTTGCCATTAGGGGAGAATGCAAGAACAGAAACACCGCCGGTATGTGAGACGCGCGGTGCAGTCCTTTTCTCGTCATCATCTGTTACTACCGCCGCTTCTCTCTCTCTTACAACCTCAGCCCGACCGACCTCGCTATCCCAGATGCGAACCGTTGAGTCGTTTGAAGCTGAAGCAATGCGCTCCTCGGTGGGCGAGAACGATACCCATTGTATAGCCCAATTGCTCCCAGCGAGCACGGTGCATGTCACAGGCCCGGCACTATCCCAACCCGACGGCGGCGCTGCCCAGACCCTGACGGTGGTGTCGTCAGACCCTGAGGCTACTCGAGCGCTGTCGAGAGAGAAGCTCACGGAAGCTACCTCGTCAGTGTGGCAGCGGAGAAGTCGAAGCTCTCGGCCCGAGTCGACGCTCCAGATGCGCACCGTGGCATCGGCTGACGCAGAGGCCAGGAAGCGGGAGTTTGGTGAGAAGGCAAGGCCGCGGATGTGCGCCGTGTGTCCTGTTAAGGTGCGGAGCACCGTCCGCGTTTCGCAGTTCCAGAGGGAGATTTCCTTGCCTTGACTCGTAGCAAGCAGCCAACTGTCAAGCTCGCTCGAGTAGACAACACGCTGGACGTGTTCCTTTGCCTCCGCCTTCGATACACTTTCGTCCGCTTCCGTGTCCTTTGGCCGCACCCAATCGACCACCTTAGGTTCCGAGTCGAGGGACTCGACGTCTATTGTCACGACAGATTCGCCAATTCCCACGACTAATGTCTTGCCGTCGGGCGAAAATCCAATGTCGGTTATAAACGCGCTGCCCTGGGGCTTGAGCTCCCTGCTTTTCAGCGACCTCTTCAATTGGCCAGTGACTAGCTCCCAAATGCAAATAATACCCGAGTTCGCCGCGGCGAGTAACTCCGAGGCACCAAAGGGCCCCCCCGGGGGAGAAAAGATGACTCGCCGCACAGGCCGTCGGTCGTCACTAACCGGAAACCTGCGCTGCAAGGTTCCCGTCTCAGCGTCCCACAGGCGAACCGTCCAGTCATCGGCAGCCGAGGCCAGCAGGCTACCGCCGGCCGAATAGACACAGCAGCGGACCCAGTCGTCGTGGTCCCTCAGCGTCTGCACAAGAGGGTTCCACTCGCGCCCGGACGAGTAGGCCTGGGAAATCCAGCGAAGGTCTCGCTGTACCAGCCGGGCTTTGACGCCTTCTGCCGTACCGTCTGGGCAGAACAAGACTGCGTTTCGGATGTTGAACCTCTCGGTCTTATCGCCGGAACTGCCCGACGACCCGTAGAAGCGGAGGAACAGCACAGCCTCTTTCACCGCCTTGAGACATTGGTGGCTGATTTCGTCTCGGGGTGCTTTCTGTTCAGTACAAGTGTCAGTGCCTCGATGCAAATGGCCGATTTCCCGCCGGGGGCCACGGTGGCTTGGTGATATCAAGCTGCAAAACTCACCCCAAGTGCCTTTACCAGTTTCTCCAGCTCCACCAACGCCTCCTTTAATACGCCTGATATTGCTATAGTTTCAACCCACCGCAAAAAGTGCCGCTCCAGGAAGTCGGTCGCAGACTTCATGGCCTTGTGAATGGACCTTCCATCATGGTCACCCTTGGGGCTGTCCCCTGAGTCCCGAGTCTTGGCGAGGTGCTTCGCCCAATAAATCGCGGCGTACCTGACCGACATGGCGCTTTTCCTGCCGGCACAGGCCTTCTTAAGACACAGTTCGGCCATGGTGGCGTGAGCAGCCGCGACGCCCGGTCCCATGCACAGCAGTAGGGCCTGTTGGGCGTACTTGTGGGCGAAGTAAACGGTATTGTTTTGAATCATGAGAAACGGGTAACAGATTTTGCTCACCATGATGTTCAGGTCCACTTCGCTGGGCAGCTCCCGCAGATCTTGGAGCTCGCCAATCTTTAGGGGGCGGCACGCCAAGGCGGCGGTTTCGAGAACATGGGTGCAGAACTCAGCATCCCAGGGCCGTGAGGCTATCTCCGCCCTCATCTGCCGGTAAAGAGCTTCGAGGCCGGCTGGTATTGAATCTTGGAGAGTCTTTAGTGCATTCCAGGGAGTCCCTGCTGTCCTTATGATTTGACAGGCCACATTGACCCACAGAAAATTCCTCTCAGACTTGGCCAGAAGCACATGTGTGAGGTCTTTACGGAATTGTCCTCCGCGTGTTGCGATTTTCGCAAAGTCATCGATCTGGTACGATATATACGTCTCGAATGCCGAGTCTAGGCGGTTCCCTTGGTTGTGAAGGTCGAGGTGAATATGACGCGGGGCGCCAGAGCCCGCCAAGCATCTTGACAACAAATCGTGGCCCCGGGTGCGAGATGTGGTTGAAACGAGCCACTTAACCTTCTTTGGTGCCATTTTAGCGCTTGCCGCTATGAGCATTATCAGGTCACTGATGCCACTAGCATCGTCGACTACGTCGTCGACCGCGTCAACTGCGATGAAAGTAGTGCCGAATTTGGTGTCCCGTACTATATTGGAGAAAAGTTCTGACAAGGCGTAAAAGTCATTGCTACGGGACAAGCAATTTCTTGCCACACGCTCTTTCTCTAGAAGGTGCTCCCTAGAAAAGGGTTGATCGTCGAGAATCTGCTTGACAAGACTCCTCAAAACCGACACCGCATTTTCAGGACCCCGCCTACTACTACCGCAGAAGAAGTAGGCCAGTCTTTCCGGACGAGCGCAGGTTGCAATCGCAGCGTTTGGAGGTAAGTGGAGGTCTAGTGCTGGTGAGAGTTCCCTTAGGAACGCCTGCATGAGCGCAGTCTTGCCGGGGCCGGCGGGTCCACTGATCCATAGAACCTGGTCTTGATCACTCCCACCTTTACCCACAGTGTTGAAGAACTCGCGGCACGACTGGTTCGGCGCGATGACTCCGGAATAGAGCGGTTTGACGATCTCGGCCTCCGCTTCGGTGGGAATGGGAATGGTGGTTAAGGGATCGATGGCTCCAAGATCAGCTATTATAGCCTGTACTTCTCTCTCTCGACGCTTTGCCTCCTCTCTCGTGTAACTGTCTTGGCCCTCTTCATCATCATCGCCTTGGGTCTTTTTATCCTCTTGTGCATCTGTCTTGCCTTCTTCATCGGCCACGCCGTCTTTCTTGGGAGGTTCTGTCAACTGTCGCATACAGCTTACGATCTGTTTCCCAATAAAGCTTGTAGCTAGAGTGTTCTCAAGATCCAGGATTCGCGTAATGTAATGACGGTGGCCGATGTCGTTTTCAGATTTAGAATAGGAGCAGGCAGCGGTGATTTCGAATGAGAGCACCGAGTAATAGAGATCTGCTATTATCGATTCCAACTCCGGCATTTCTAACCCGAGCCATGCGTCCTGGGTCTCCAGTGCCGAGGGAAGGAGAGACAGGGCGATATACCAGCCCGTCCTGGAGATGACGTAACTGATGTCAGAATGGGTCTCCTCGGCGTCCCTGGGCAGTTGAAAGAGAGTCTTTGACGAGGTTAGTGGAATCAGGCTGTCGCTGCGGCCAATGCGGGAAGCATACCTCTGCAGCCATGCATGTAGCCGCCCAGATAACAGCAGTGTCTGGAGCACTCTCAAATGCACCAAGTACCAACTCGTTCAATGCGAATGATGGTGAGACCTCTGTTCTGTCGTCACCAGCCATGGCAAGTTCCCTTTTGCTCACGGCGTCAAGCCAGCCACGAATCGATGCTAACATCTTCGATTGTCTGCCGAGGTCGTCTTCCCCTACACTGCTACCCTCCTCCTCCCGATAAGAGGATAGCAAACGTTCATAACGCAACAGCAGTGCTGGATTCTCATCTCTGACCTTGTTGTAAGCCGTATCCCAGAGCTTGGCATGGTTTGGTTCCGGAGGTAGAGATTGGATCTGCGGTGGGATATCCATGGCCAGGGGGGGCGACAGCACGCTTTTAGCATACGGTTCCTCAGATTTGGCGGCGATAGCATTCTTCATTTCAGCAAAGGTCCCGATGCTAGGAGGATTTACAGTCGTCTCGGTCATGGGCATTTGTGCGTGCGGTCCAACGCAAGCAGCACTGCTAGTGATGCGTGGCGGTTCGGGGATTGGTTCCGTGTCTAGTTGCGGTATTGCTGATGGTGGGGGTTGGCCTTTCCCATGGGCGGCTGTGGTAGGTGTGACAAGCGTGACGGGGGGTTGGGTTTTGTCGCGCGTCGCAATGGTGTTGACGTTGGCGACTTCAGAGGTCAGACTGCTGCTGGTTCCAGGGCTGCTGCTGTTTCCAGCTGGGGGCTTGGGCCAGGTTCTCCGCTTTCGAGGCAGTATTTTCCTGAAATTGCCAATGAACGACGTGTTGGAGCCGGCCTGGCCAGCTGCACCAGTCATTCTCGCGATCGCTCCTTCCTGGACTGGGAGAGGTCTGGTATCTCGTGACGCGCAGTAGGGCTATCTCCACCGCTGCCTCGAGTTGCCGCAAAGCATGAGTCACGCCAGAGAAAGGGGATGGAGTGAGAGGGGGGAGAAGGGAGTCCGGTTTGCAAGTGAGAGGAGGTCGCGCAATCTCAGTCGTGCTTTTGGTGCGTAGGACAGCAGCGGCCCAACATCGGCCCAGCTGAATCAGGCGAGGGAAAGATGCGCCCGACCTGCAGCGTCAGACCACCCATGCTTGATCCACACACCGGACGTACCTCGCATGTACCAAACCAATCAACCAATGCACCCAACACCCAACCTATCTCGGAGAAAAGTCATGACCCTGGCAAGTCGAAAAGCCGGCAGTGTATAAGTCGGGAAGAACTCGATATAGGAAAGCCCCGTTTTCCACTGTTCCGCATCAAGGTACCTCATCGTTCCTGCCCCTCTCAGGCTTCAATCCGTGGCGCTTGCCATTTGAGACACCATTAGTCGCCAAGCGAAAAAGAAAAAAATTGAAAACAATGAGCACCGGCCGTTATGAGGACGATGGGGATAATTGGGATGAGTACGACAACTTGGATCTCTTCAAGCCCTCGGATGCCCTCGATTTCAATCTCTACTCGAAGCCCGGCGCCCAGGCGACTCTCGGCCAGGGTGAATCGCGCTCGTTCAAAGTCACCGAGGACAGCGTTGCCATCTTTGCCAGGGCAGTCAAGTCAAGCTACAGCGTGTCGGTGCAGCGGTTGCTCTGGGTAGATGGCTGGGAGGACAGCACCAGGACAAAAGAAATGACCCTCGTCGTCCTCAAGATGAATTTCACTTCCCTCAACCCCGACGCCAGAATCGGCCACATGACTGCGACGCTGCGACTGCGCGACGGAATCCGCCATGGCACCAGCCACCCGACGCCAGAAGCCTGGGCACCGTTCCGCGAGCAGGAAAGATATAACGCCTCAACGGCCCAGATCAAGTCGACGCAGGAGCTGAACGTCAATGCCAAGGTGGGATATTCAGGCACTGAGGCGTCGGCGGGGGGCAAGACGGGGCGCGAGATCTCGTGGAACCAAGTTGACTTTGACGAGGGTCACTCGGCCGAGGTCTTTAGAGACAACAAGCCAAACGGCGTGCTGTGGTTCATGAAACAGAACGCCAGGCAGAATTATGGAGTTGCCCCGGAAATCTGGGCGGCCGTCCTCTTGTCGAGGACGTCGCGCGATCCATACCTGGTCAAGTTCAGCCTCGATGTCCACGCCGGAACCGCCGAGGAGATGAGAAACAACACCAAGAAATTCCTTGGCCTCAAGCCGGACGAGACGAGACCATTCTACGTCACGCCGTGGAAAAAGCAGGTGTGCAATGGCGAAGAAGGCAAGGCCATCTTGGCAAGCCTCGGAGGCGACATTGATAACCTCGACAACCTTGGAAGCCTGAGAGATGCCAAGCTGAGGACGAAGCTGAACGTCAGTTGGGGCCCGAAACACCAGGTTTCAGCGCCCGACGTAACGGGCGAAGAGGGTCAGACAGCGGCTGCCTTGGCTGCCAAGACAGAGACAGGTGCCGGGGCAGTCGTCAAAGAGAGCCTGCCCCCGAGTCCTCCGACTTTGCCGCCGAATGCGGCTGCACCTGCGCACGGCACTCCGCTGGTTGGTTTGAACCCCGCTCTTCCCCAGGGCTTCACACTGCAGACAAGCCTTCCCCCGCTTGTGATAGGCTGGGGCGTTCCTGGCGCGGGACTCGGGGTGGATTACGCGGCTCGAATCGCTGCACTGGAAGGCCGACTGGCTGATGCGGAGAAACGGATTGCTGAGCAAGACAAGACCCTGCTGCAGCTGCGTCAAAAATTGGTGCTGAAAGAGGCAACGATGGACAAGACCGAGTAGAAAGACAGCCCATCAGAGAGAATGGTTTTAGCGAACAAATCACGAAGCTTCCTCCCCCTATGCCTTCACCACCCCCATGTGCAAATCTTACACCGATGTGCAAAATGGACACACACAACTTCCGAATGGGGAACTAATTTAATGGGCCGCTCGCCGCCATGGCACCACAGCTAGGCGCCTTGGAGCCTTGTCCACGCAGCAGGCCTAATTCAGACCCTCAACAGCAACAGCGATGCCGAGCCTTCCGTCCGGCGGGTACCTCCAAAGTACCGGAACGCATTCACATAGCTACCTACCTAGCTAGGTACATAGTCATACAGCTCGAATCATGCCCGATGCCTGCTCGTAGCACACCCACCACATCGGTCGCACGAGGATTTGGAAGGGGGGGAAACTGCGGCGACTCTCCTCGTCCTCGATATTTTCCTATATTTTATTGCTTCCTGCGACGGTGTGAAGTTTCTTATTTTACTTTTCTTTGCTCCTATTGCGGTCTGCTTTTGGTTTTTTTCGCAACCCGGGATCCATGATGGACGAGAGGCTCGATAACTTCAAGGAAAAGTGGCGGGATGGCATCAAAATCCTCAAGTCGAAATCCAGGCCAGGGGACTTTGCGCGGATAGTGGGAAACATGCAATCTGACTTGCTGAACATATTGGGAGACGCCCGCAAACTCGACGACCGGCAGGTGGATTCAGCCAGAGAAGCGATTTCTCGTTTCTTGGGCGGCGACGAGCCCAAGGATGACATCGACGACTGCGTTCGATGGCAGTTGCTGTGGGCTACCGTGCAGATCGACGAGGATGACGATTCGATTACGCTCTGTCGTATCATAATCGACGTGGCACCCCATCTAGCCTTTGAATGCCCTTCAAAGGGAAGCGCCCTCGGAACTGGCCGGCCCTTCATGAAGCACTGCAAGCACAAGGGAATTCACAGTTGGCCCGCACGGAGCCTGTCTTCCATGTCAACTCCATTCCTCGATACAGCCAGACTCGGCAACGCCGACATGATCAAGTATATAATCCAGAAGGCGAAGACGCTCCCGATCTGTAATACACATAGTAGCCATGCTTTCATGGAAGCCCTACAGCAAACCGACAACGACTGCACGGTTCTGGATTGTGCGGCCCAGGCTGAGAAACGACGAGCCCAGACACTGGAGGTGTTGTTCGGGGAGGCCCCTGACATCTTCAAGCGCTCCGACAGCACCTTTGAGAATGCCATCATGGACGGAGATGCTAGTGTTGTCAACATATTCCTCTCTGACGACGAGATGAAGGAACATTATGTGAGCAGCCCAAACATTGTCCTCGCCATGGCCAAAATCTCGGCGCACGAGAAGCTGGACGCCAACGAAGGGGGGACCCATGCCAAAATCCTGCACAGCCTCCTGAGCCACATCAAAGATGCCCAGAAACTTAACGCCCAGGCAAACAAGGCCAAGCACCTCAAAAGAGCGACGGCCTTTGACCTCGGAGTGGTCGAGGCCATGATTGAGCACAACTTGACGGCTGTCTGGCGTCTCAAAGACCGGCCCAGCATCGATGCTGCGACGACCGACTCCCTTCTTCACCTGGCTGTCATACACCAGAAGCCCGAATTTGTAACAATCTTTCTCGAGGCCGACCGAACTTCTGTTCTGAAAAAGGCTCGCCTCCCAGACAATGACAGGTTCAAGTCGGTCGACAAGAAAAAGGAATACTATGCCCTGTGGCACAACAACTGGGAGTGGCGGGGAAAGGAAAAGACGAGGCGGTTTGGTTTGCCCGGTATTCGTACTGCCATTGTCGAGGAAACCATCAGGCAAGTCAGTCGAATGCAGCACCTTTCGTCAATATTTCAGGAATCCGGCGGTATGTGTCCATTTTGTTTTTCTTTCTCCCCACTCTTACTCGTGGTTGTTTTGTCGTGATTATGGATGGGTGGCTAACAAGTTTTTACGCTGGGCCAACGAAACAGAGCAAGGTGAGTTCGCTACCTACCTCTCTCTACCTACCTGCACGCAGCTTTTCTTGCCGTGTTGAACCAGGCTTTACTAACGCAATACATGTATACATGTCTACTTTAGTCAAGGAGCTCAGTTTCGACATATCGCGGTTCAACTCCAAGATGTACAAGGTGTCGGAATTTGTGTATTCACTAATCAACCACCACGAAAACGAGGATCTACTGTCGTACGAGCCAACTATCAGATACGCCGAATTTCCAGCCTTGGATCTGAGCCCAGACGAAAGAAGGGCATACGGAGACAACACCTACCTTCCATATGGGAATACTGAAGTCGTCAAAGCCCTCGGGTGGCTCAGGAAAAAGGGCGTAGAACGCATAATTGAGTTGAAGGTGCCTGACAGAATGGTCAACTCGTACACGGAGCAGCAGATTGCAGGATTTGCAAAGGATTTCAAGATTGAGATTCTCGATTGGAGATTCATTGATCTATCCCTCTCGCTCTTTGACCACGACGTCAAGGATAGAATCAGGGAGCTGCATCTCTATTCCAGCGGCAAATGGGCGCCAGTCAGACACTGGCTGAGCTCTGATGGCATATCCACTCTCCCCAACGTGAGTTCGATCCTGATCCATCAGCTTGCTTGCCATGATTGAATACAAGCATGCCTATCTATCTTATCTGGTGCTGACAGTCATCATTGCATTTTCATTTACCAGCTGAGAACCCTACGCATCAATATTGTGAAGGTACGTTTTTGCTTTTCTCACATCAATTGGATGCACGAATGGGGAGTTGAACCTAATTGAGTTCAATCTGATTCGGAGACGTGATTGTCCATGTAGGAGATGATGACCGAAACCGCCTGCATCAACTTTGCCAACGAGGTCCGCGGCGAATTCCGGGTGCTCTGGCAGGACTGGCCGCACAAAGATGCCGTTTCTCAACAAAAAGTCTTTGAAACACCACAAGTCGTGAGCGTATTCTGGAATCCGACACAGCAAAAGCTTCCCGATCTTGGTGAAATGTAAGTGACCCTCAAGCAACGCAGCTGCCGAGCATCAACCCCGGCAGCAAACATCTAGGTGCCTACCTAGGTAATTATCTACTAACATGTGTGGATTCTAGAGCGCAGCGTGTGGTACCCACACTCTCGCGATTTATCCAGGGTTACCGCAAGCTCGTGGAGGCGAGACAAAAGAGCGACAAGGAGAGATATCAACGTTTGAAGGAGGAGAAACAGCAGCAGGGTGAAGCCGAACCAACGGAGGACCCCTTTGCGTATCGCCCGGTCAAGGTGGCCATCATCGACAACGGTATAATGAGTATATCGCCACAACCACAAGACAGGTCGTTGGGAGGTGGTGGCAGCCACACTAACAACGACCTCGTCCGCGTGGCCACTTTACAGCGAGAGGCCAAACAAGAGGACCAGGACCGCGGAGAGGGCGGTAGGACGCTCTGGTCACGCATTGAAAAGGGCCAGTCCTTTGTCGACGATGAGTCCAAGGTAAGCCCATGGCTGTTCGCCTCGCACCCCCACGGGACACAAATGGCCAATCTCATCTGCGCCATCGATCCCATGTGCCAGCTGCATGTGGCCAAGGTCGCCGATGGCCGGTACGGAACCACTCCGCTGAGGGTGCAGAAGGCGGTCAAGTGGGCCCGTGACAACCAAGTGGACATAATCTCCATGAGCTTTACCATTACGGAAATGCCCCCGGGCCTGGAAGAGGAGCTCAATGGCGCGGACAGAGACGGCATCCTCCTGCTCTGCAGCGCGCACGACGAAGGCTACAATGTCGCCGACGCCTTCCCAGCGGACCACCCACAAACGACCACCATCGCTGCCTGCGATGAGTACGGCGGCCTGCTGCGCAACCTGGCCGAGTCCAAATACCAGTTTGCCGTCCTCGGATCCAACGTGGCGGCGGGGAAGATCCCCTTTGTCGAGTCGACCGAGAGTATCACGGGCAGCTCGGCCGCCACGGCTATCGCCGCCGGTTTGAGCTCGCTGCTGCTCTCCTGCGAGCGGCTTGCCTTTACCGACGGTGCCACGCCCAACTCGAGACTACCTCAAGACAAGAGAGCAAAAACGCCGGCCAGAGTCAAGGAATACTTCAAGACGCAAATGCTATCCAAGGCCCCCGCGCCAGACGCGCCAGCCGGGTTCGAGGGCAAGTATCCCAAGTACATCGTCATCTCCAAGTTTGGCGGCATCGATACCCGCCTCAGGGACGGCGAGGACACTTATGCGGCAGGGACGGAACAAACTTATGCACAGGGTATCGTCACCCACCACTTCCAGGAACACTTTGAGCGCGCGGCCAGAAAGATTGAACGCCAACAATAGGTCCCTGCCTAGGTACCTACTTGCTTTACCTTTGTACCTAAGTAAGGGTTAGAAATCTCACCCTACAACACACACATGTTATGCACAAACGTACCTATTATAGGACACATTCTGGTACTTTTATTTTTATTTTTATGACATCGATGCCGGTTATGGTTTTCTTTTTTGCTGCATCCAGCCCCGCGGAAAACGCAGCTATCACGTCCAGGGGAGGGCATTGGGTCAGCAGACGGCGGGCGGCCAGCGGAGAAGAAGCTCCGCTGTGCTTTTTGTGAAGCACCTGCTGGGTAACGAATGGAAAGCATGGGCTGTGCCAAGGCCCCAAAAACAGTGATGACCTCAGTGAGACATTCGCTTCGAAACTCTGTGTCCAATTGCTTGAGTATCCACAGCGCCGATGGCCGAGGGCTGAGGGACACCGGGCTTGATTCGCCACTGTAGAACGCTCCGACCACAAGCCACCCCCCTCTACGATTCGAGCGTTTCTGCCCTATGTCTGGTCAAAACCCAGCACGGAGAAAGCCGAATGGGCAAAACAGGGCATGTAAACTCAGAGGTCATCTCCGTTGTACTACACAACTACCGAGGCTCTCAAGCGACAGCCTGACCGTTTCTGTTTGTCTCAACAAATGAATGGGCATCTCTGCACACCACCGCTCGAGTGATCGTGACCAATTCAAACGTCATGGGATTTAAGTCGTCGCGGCCTTGGACATGATTGTTGGGCTTCGCCACAGCCAGAGCTGAAAAGGGCGTAAAATTATCTCCTCTCTACAACCAATACGTGAACACCGGAAGGGGCCATCCCAATCTTGTGTTGAGAGCTCAAAGTCAGCATGTAAGGCTCGCGGATGAGATTTCGTCCGGTTTCTGCGCATATAAACCATGAGAAACTCCCGTTGTTCTCTGGTCCATCATCAGCATCATCGACATCACCATTACTCGAGCCTCCACTTCCACCTCACCAAGAATCACATCAGCATCACTGAACAGGTACCCAACAATAGCCTCGGTACGTCCTGCACTCTGTCGAGTAACCTACATTCCTACCAAGGTGTATCTCGGTGCTAAAGTGCTAACTCATCTCTGTAGCAGCTCAAGCTCACGCTCAGTAATCCACCATGGTCAACGTCAGCTCCCTCCTCACCGTCCTCGCCAGCGTGGCCGCCGCCCAGGCTTGTGCCCGCACCTGCGAATGGTACAGCGACAGAAACGGAAAATGCCTCTACCGATGCTGGCGCGCATGCGAGAGTCTCCCCGAGACTACTGTCCGCAACGCCTTCCTTAGGGGCCTCCAGCGTGCGGGCTACGATTGTCGCGCCATGGGTGTCAACGAGATTGAATGCACCAAGACGAGGAGTTTCGGTACCTGTTCGAGCCATTACTGGAACTGTGGAAAGGATTGCTAGAGGACTAGATTTTTGGAGTGATGAAATATCGTATTTTTTTTCTCCACAGCGAGGAAAAAATGAAAGATGAGTTGAGATGGAAGACAACCAGAGTAGCGGAATGATGGAAGGAAAGCAGAGGAATACACAACGGCAATTTTTAATTCGTCTCTAGGCAACAATTACATGTATGATTCAGAGAGCAGCACATTGAGATGTCTTCTACACTGGGTAGCTCCATCTAACCTTCTCGCTGTGAATACCGCTACACCTTGCCAGGAGTGATAACACGGCGAATACGGACGACAGCACAAACCCTCATGGAGTTCCTGGAATCCTCTGGTTAGGTCTCTATGATCAGAATGATAAATTTGTGTAGATAAGGCGTGGAGAGTGCTCCCCACAAGGCGTCTTTCTCCCATTATCTTCCTATGTTCTATGTAATCGTATCCTAGAGTAAGCTAAGCTAAATGCAAGCAACACAGGATCAAACCCTGCCTAGCCATTACACCCGAACTGCGCACAGTGCTCTAATGTTTTAGTGACAGTTACAAGCCTTGTCTTCTCGCACTGTTGCAGTGTCCACAATGTTATTACACAACCACATGTTCAAGAACATATTTCAGACCATTTCCAAATGCCAAAAAAGCCTATGAGAGCAAAAAGCACAGACGCGGGGACAGGTATCGACATATAAAAAAAGAAATTGAAAAAGAAAAACACTGCCCAGTGGCGGGCTTGAACCGCCGACTTTCGCATACCCAAGATACACTGTTAGGTGTATTAGTACGACACTCTGACCAACTGAGTTAACCAGGCCTTTTAAATGTTGAAATTCACATGTAATTGAACTAGTATAAGCACTATGTATTTAGCCAGAATGCTTGTAGTGTCATGGGGGAGTGGAGCCCAAAAGACAAAAGAGATCAACGCCCCACGTTTCATATTTGTGAGATTGAGGTATCCATACAAGTGGAATTGATCATACGCGAAACAACCACAACTAGCATGTCTTATAAGTTTCTGTTGTGGGTTAAGGCATACAAATCTGCAATAGAGAAACGGCCTTGTTAGAAGCATAGGACCTTGGGTTTCGCATGTGCAGCTCTAAATAATTTGTTTTTCCAAGAGTTTATATCCGGCTTCCTTTACTTACGTCACCTAGAACCCAGCTGGCTGATAGCGGTTAAGTGACCTACAGTTAGTAATACCTAACACCGTTATATCTGTCAAATCCCATGCATCTATCTATACATCAGACCCGCTGGGGTCGCTATATTCATGCTCAGACTCGGAGCTTGACCCGAACTCTATACAGCCATGTCGACACCTCGGTCAAGTAAAAGTTGCACAACATCGTTATACCCTCGTCTAGCCGCCCACAATAATGGCGTCCGACCCTCGTTGTCTTTTGCATCAATCTCGGCACCTTTGTCAAGTAAAAGTTGCACAACATCCTTATGCCCTCCTTTAGCCGCCCACAATAATGGCGTCCCACCCTCGTTGTCTTTTGCATCAATCTCGGCACCTTTGTCAAGTAAAAGTTGCACAACAGCCTCGTGACCGTTCTCAGATGCCCATGATAATGGCGTCCGGCCCGTGCCATCGTCCGCGTTCACATCTGAGCCTTCATAAAGGATTCTCAATAATGATTGCAATAATCCATGCTGTGATACTATGTGCATCAATAATATATCTTTCTGCCAGAGGTACGGCGAGTATTCATCCAGATTGTTATACACCCGTACCCATGTTTTGACAACATCATTTTGTAGCCGGTTGACATAGTCGGGGAGATCGCCTCGGGAGTTGCCACTCATCTCGTTTTGTTTCTCGTGCTCGATCCAAGACTCCGTAGCGTAAAACAACAGAGGGAACTCAGAGACCAGGATATCGGGGTCGTCAGTAGTCGATTGACAAATCTCGTCCATGGCCAAGTAATGCAAACACGACCTAGACAGCTGACAATGTGCTACTGCGAGAAAACTTTTCTCGTTCATTTCATGCTCGGCTGATTTGAGTTTGTCGGTCAGAATGGCCAGGCCGTCGTCGAAGAAGAAGTCCTTGACTGATTGGTGGATGAACTGGACAAAATTTGAATCCGACGAACGCACTACCTCGGCGAGGCCGCAGCTGAGAGTCTTTAGTCTCTTTTCCATGCTGTCGACATCCGGGGCCAGATCCTCCGCATCCCGGCACTGCTGTAAGGAACGGTGCGGACAATCTGCACGTACAACCATAGCCCAGCGCAACTCGTCTAGTGATAGCGGTCGCAGAGCGAAACAAATCCACTGGATCAGTCTCAGAAAGTCTGATGGCTTGTCCATATCTCGGATAAGCCCGGCGTAGAGGTTCTTCAGCTCCGGATGGACAGAATAGACACACTCTTCAATCCTTTTCAGGCCTGCTCCTTCATCGTCGAGTTTTATAACTTGGTCTGCCATGAGAAGTGCCCACATGAAGACGCCGTTTGCACGTTCCGCAATCAAGTTTGGAATGTGTGATGCCTTTAACTGCTTGGATTCGCCAAGCTGAGCTCGGATGCATACGGAAATGTCATGCTGGTTTTGTTCCTCCGGGACAATAATGAATTGGTAATCTTGACCAACAATGGGGTAATGGCGACAAGCCATGCAGATGCGTATCGGCCGGCATGTGGATGGGAGGGCCTTGAGCAATGTCTTTAACCTCCGCACCAAGTCTCGGGCGTTATCGTCGCCGCTTTCGTCCAGAGCGTCGATATATATCCAAACTGTTCGATGTTCCAGGATCCTGGGAAGTGAAGCCGCTAGAAAGCTTTGCAGCTCGTTCAAGTCCCAGTTGTACTCTTCACTTGGAGATTTCTTCTCAAATTCGTGCCATTTTTGATAGGTAGTGACGAGCTCCGCGAGGGCGCTAGGGGCGCAAAGTAGAAGTTGGTGAAGAAGTGACCGGAAGAGACCGATAGGTGTTCGTTGGAGTGGCACACCGCGACCATGGAAGAAGAAAGAGAGGACGATATCTCTGCGCCCAAAGCCAGACGCTTTTTCGACATTGTCAAGGGCATATCGCAGTAACGTCGACTTCCCGGAGCCGGGCTTCCCCTTGATCCATAGCAGGCCTCGACCACAGACGGTCCAGCTGTTGTATTGCTCGTGTTCAAGAAGCCACTGACATGTCTCTGGGGCGGCAGCGCTGATTCCTTTCGAACGGTAATTCATTTCTGGGAAAGATAGCGATTTTAAACAGCCCTGTGCTGCTGGCGAGAGTGAGGGGGATGATGGCGCTAGTGCTCGCCGAGCAATGTCCTCGATTCGTACCAGGGCCTTCCGATATTCGGCGTCTTCGGCCGCGAACTTGACCATTTCTGAATGATTGCGGTCCACGGCGCAGATATGACCAGGCCCATTCTCCCATGGCGGGCAACGGATGGCTGAGTCTTTGGTAACCAATGTTGCCGGCGGCCCGGACATTTGGTATTTGCCCCTGATCCCGAGCACGCTGCAGAGTTTCGACGGGTATACCAGCTCGGCTGTGGGTGACATACGGGTCTCGTAGAAACAGAACACCTCTGGCTTCCCTCCATCGCCGAACACTTTGGGAAACTCTCGCTGCTGGATGCTCAGAATCTGCGAATTTGTAGCCTGGATGGATTCAAGGAGAAACCGGTTCGGGCCATCTCCAACCATGGGAATAAGCGAACTGATATCCATGCCACCGTGGGGGACGCCGAAAAAGATGATCCCGTGAACGGCTCTGAGAAGAGTCTTGTCATCTTGCCGATCCGAGGTTGATAATGAGATGAGTGCCTACGTCTGGTAAGATCTCCGTCGACTTAAAAAGAATAGAAAAACACAAATAGACAGAAAGAGGAAGAAAAAGGATGCATCTTCTAAGCAGAAACTTACCTGCTTGACAATCAACCCACCTAGGCTATGAGCGATGAAAATGATGGGCTTTGATGCGGTGGTGGAAACCAACCCCAAAAGGTCGGTATGAAATGATGTTGCAAGATCTTCAAGGTTCTGGATGCTCTGGCTCCGGGGAAGACTCGATTGGTAGCCATAGACCATTACCCGTGCGTAAGGTTTGTTGTCGTCTTGTATGATGTGGTGTGGGAGTGCGTCTCTCAACCACATGTGGTCACCTTTCCTCTCTTTGAAGGATCCGAAAGCATGTCCTCCGAGACCGCAAATGGCGATAATGCTGGGACAGTTAGTATGGATTCAAAAAAGCTGCAGGTTCTGTAATCGTACTCCACCTGGTGGTCTTCCGAGGGAGGGGCATAAAGGGTAGTGATGCCAAGAAAGCCATCATCAACGGAGAGGGCCTGTGACGGGACGGCCGAGGAAGTCAGAGGGAGAGGAATCAGGCAGGGAGATTTTGCTGTCCGCATATGTTCTGGTACAGTCTGAAAGGCGACAGTGGCTGTGCGCGAGCGACCATGGATCTCAACAGCCAGAGACTTGATGTCGACGCCAGCGCCATATTCACGCGCTAATAGATCTCGAAGTCGTTCTTCGTCCCAGTCGAGCGGTACACCACACAAGCGGAATGTTAGACCTCTTTTCGCGAGATCGACTTTCTTGTTTGAGGGTCTGTTGCGGAGCCAAAGGTAAAGGAAATTGGTCACAACGGCCACAAGAATGGCAGCGGCGACCTTGGCGTTTGGGGAATCCATTTCGGCAACACTCGGACACATACGCGAGAAAGGGTACTAGAACAAGCTTCTGCTGCTCAGTTTCTCGCCGGACCGCGACTCGCGGGCAATGACTCCACAAGTGCGGTGTATTTTCAATTCGGCCAGGCGGGGGCGATGTTGGGTTGAAATTGACGGAATGGTCTGTGCAGAGGCAGTGCTGCCTGCATTTCCGATGGGCAGGCGTCAGCGCGCGAGTCAAACAAGCCTTTTTGGGCAAGCGCTTGCAGATTTACTGCCGGATTTGGCTTGGCTCACTGGCCGTGTACAGTCCAACTCTTGAAAGATTGTTCGCGCAGTACTTCACAGCTTGGCTGCAGCTTGCGGGCCAACCTCCATTTTTGAGGGGCTATGATGGAAACTTGAGGCCCTAAGGAGCGAATTTCAAGGCCCTGAATGTTAGAGTCAAGGCCTAAATATTCTGGCTTGACCCCTCGCAAAATAACTTCCCAGCTGTTTTTGTATTGCACAAACCCCTGCTGGATACTCAACCAAGTCTCACACTAACAATCTTTCAGGGGTTGGATTGTAATTCTACCAACTTCTGTCGAAATTCTGTCTGACAAAAAAAAGAGAGAGAGAGGTTGAGCCGCACTGCATTTCTATACAAAACAGCACCTGAGCAGCAACATGCCCACTCCACACATATTAATAGGCCAATCCAAGGCACTCATCCAAGGGACCGTCAATCCATGGCGCAGTCAAGTCACACGCCCTTGCTTTGGCATTTTGGTATTGAAGATGAAGTGTCTGGGCCGAGATATTTTAAATTCAAATACACAACCCTTGTGACAAGCCTAATCTACTGTCGTCTCTCGAATTACCTCCCCATCGATTCTGGAGTTGGTGTCAGTCCGGGATTCACCGCCGTATACCCCTGATACTGTCCGCCATAGGCATACCCGACCCCATCATCCCCCGGCATATATCTTGTATCCACCTGTTTTTTCTCATCCTCGCTTATCTCGGCCTGTACAAACACCAACCTCGGCGGGGTAACTCCCAAATCAATTTCCCTCCCCCCGTTCTTCTGTCGCCACTCTTTTGTATCCATACGCATACCGGAACTCGATGGATCCAAAACACTGGTCAATAACCTCCCTGTTGACGCCTGCTGCAACGCCACGCGTATTCTCGTAATCCCTCGTAACGCCGCCACCGCCCCTACGCCTGTAAGCAAAATCACCACCAACGCGAGAATCAATGCCGGAACTGCAAACGCCATGCGGTATTTCACCTGCAACGCTACGGGCTCTACTGAAATCCGCACCTGCTGTTCGGGGAATTCATTTCGATATCCCAAAACCCCGCGTGATCCGGCAACCGCCGAGGTAGCGAGGTCCGTCCAGATAAGGTTGGGAATAACATGTGCGGTTTGCGGGGAAGCCGAATAGTTCCGCCACCGATGGAGCATGCTTAGCGATGTCGCTCCTGTATAATCTGCGATTGCAAAACTGCGTGATGCAACGCTGTCGTCGGTCATGGCCAGCATGGCGCCCATGGGGAATTGCGTTCCAGGAAGGTTACTACCGATGGAAATCCCCTTGAACCCACCGGTATCGGTATTCCCACTGAACCCAGAGAGATAAATGGAGGGTTGTTGCAGGGTTTTGATCATGGAATGGTTGGCGTAAGCAGGACTGACAAGACCCCATAGCGGGGATACGTCGCGCAGCGGGAGGTTGCTGTCTTCGACGCCCCAGGTGGGGTATTCGGACGGGGAGGTGTATTGTTTGGGCATGATGGATGTGACGTTGAGCGCGGCGAGACCAGCGTCGACGCGGCCGTCGGAACGGAAAGTTACGGTTTTGATACCGACTTTGATGACGCTGGCGCAGGAATACAGCGGGGCCGACCAGCGAGAGCCGAATTCGCGACTGTTGGGGTTGCCGCCGTCGGTGCGGGCGGGAACGCCGCGGAGCTGGAAGCAGGCGCCGAAAATGTTGGTGTGATTGGCGAGGTCGGCACCCCCGGCCCCCTCGCATTGCATATTGATGGCGGAAAAGTTGAGCATGTTTAGCGCTTCCGGGTTGGGGTAGGGTCCTGAGGACCAGCTCACGCCGAGGGAGTTGGTAATGTGATTTGCGTAGCTGCGGGATAGGGATAGCGCGGATAGCTTGTCGAAATCGGGCGGGGATTTGAGCGGGAAGGACTTGCCAACTGTTGAAGTCATGTATTCAAACGAGCGGGATCGGTTGGCCGCCTCTCGGGTGTTGGTCACATTGAGGACTAGCGCTGTGTACATATTGCTCATCCAGGCGCCCTTGTACGCTCGCGCGCGGAGGTCAGCAAATTCCTGAGACCGATCCCGGTCGTAGTTGTTAAAGGGATATGTTCTGTTGATGTTGACGAACCCCCCGTGGTCGGTAAGAACAAAGTCGAGAATGCCATAGCCTGTGGCCATCGCTGACGTGTTTTCGAACGACAGGCCAACGGTAAAGTCAAGGGTGAGATTCATGTTCACACACTCGGTCTGCGGCTCCATAAAGAGGAGGTCCTCCTGCCACTGCGCTCCGTGGGGGAAACCGATGGGTATCGTGTGGTTTCGAAATCCCAATCCCCCATCCTTGGCATCGACGACCAGACCCTCCACCACCTTGTACGTGTCAGCGAGGATGGAAGAGTCAATCTGCTGGTACCGACCCGACGAGTACATGGTTTCGTTGTAGAGTGGTTTCTCGCGCGAGAATATTGCCCAGGTCAGCTGACGCCATTCAATGTCAAAGAAATTCGACACGGTCGTGTGGACGCCCTTGGTTCCGCTGGAAAAAGCATCCAAAACTGCCTGGGGCACATTGGCTCTGAGACCCTGTGGATACGACGAGTTCACCCACCCTCCCCCGGATGTGACGACATAGGGTTGTGTAGACCCCGGACAGGCAATCGGGGATGTGAACGCGCTGCCGCAGAGTCGGGTGAAGGTATGGTTCCCCCGAGGGATTGTGGCGAGGCGGTAGCCACTTGGGTCGGGCGCATAGATGAAATTGGCGAGTTGAGGACTTGTCGTCGTAAGTTCATCGTACAAGCCCAAGGGCGTGATGATACCGGCAATGGCAACCAAACCGGCAAGGACCGGGTATGCAATGTTGACAGCAGATACGGGTGTTCGGACACCAGGACTGAACGAGGATTCGGTGCGAAGAAAAGCCGGCCAGTGTGAAGAGAGGAGACAGCGTGCGGCGACGGACCTAAGCATGTCAGTGGCAATACTCTGGCGGTAAAATCCCCCATGCTAGGTAGGGTGTGCACCATGTTGCTGCTGTCTCCGTATCTCTCAGAATTGCCGCGAGAATAAATGTAAGGACGGTTGGGCACCATAGCTGCACTAGACATTTGTTCAAGTCAGCGTCATACCCAATGAAGTGGCATGCAAACGTACCGGCAAAAATTGCCAGAGCAATGATACCAGCGGCATATCCAACCGTAAGCTCAGACAAGTAAATGCTCATGTTGCTTGATAGCAATAACAGCCATGTCAACATGGAGGGATATGGACTGAGGAGGTTTACGACCCAGAGTGAAGAAGAAAGATAAGTAGTCCCGTCCTTACCGCACGGTTCTTCTTTGGGCAAGCGCCTCGTGCACAGCCTGGGTTGTGTGACGCGGGGGGACCCCTGGGTGCGCCCTGGACTAGCTGAAGCGGGTATCCCACCTGCAGCGACATGCATATCGTACAGCGCTCATGCACACAAGTTGTGTCCTCGGACAGTTTGCATGATAAGCAAGACGGCCCTCGAACTTGACGAGGCCAGACGGTTGAGAAAGTTTTGTTTCTTGCTGCTGTCAAAGTTTTTGGACTATGTTGCTGCTTCAGGTCTTGGTTTTATCCTCACTCGAGGTTATCGCAGTGCTTGCACAGTCCGGGAATACGGTTTGCTATGGAAAAGGTTCGATTTGCGACGCGAACCTCAATGTGACCTGCCCATCCGATTCAAGCAACGCTACCGTTCTCCTTGACTGTTGGTGCTCCAGAAAACTGCCACTTCGACAGGCGTAAGTGCCCATTTTCACGTGAGGGAATACCACAATAAAACTAATGATTAACAACAGTTGCGACGAATGCGGATATGAGTACGGAATCGAGTCAACCGTCGACAACTATTTCTGGTCAACCGAATGCAGCAAATCGTCGATTCCCATCGGAACCGTTCCCCAAAGTGTTCTCAGAGCAGTTGAGGACCACACTGCGACTATTCCCGTTTCCAAGAACAGGACTTTTGACAGCGCATCCATGCTGAGCTCGTACAGCGTGCGGAAGACGCACACAACGTCACGACCGACCACGGGGTTCGGAGCCCTTGGTCAATCTCGATTCACAAGCACAATCGGGGGACCAACAGCCGCATATACGGTCATTCCATCAGGTCCTCCCTCAGTGCCGGATATGGGGACGAATCCCCGACAAAGTGAAGGGGGAAGAACCAGAGCTTCGATGGGGTTAATCGTGGGACTGATGGTCAGCACCTGCATGTTGTGGTGGCAGGGGATAGTTTTGGGTGCGTGATTTTTAATCGTGCGGTGTGTGGTTGGGCGCAAATTTCAGGACTGGGAAACCACACACACATGCACGAGACATGGTTCGACAGCTGAACAAAAAATAATATTGAAATCTTCAGCCACTGATGCAAGAGCCCCCGCGGAATCCTCCGTCATTCCCTCAACGGTTTTTTTGTCTGCGGGGTAATTATCGACCGGCGCTGACGTCTAAGATTGGGTCCTGCTCATGCAGGGCAACGCTGCCAAGCCAAGCCACGTCTGAATTGGGGATGCCCAGAGTTGATCTGGCAGGCACGGCACGGTATCCGTCGTTGCAGCAGTCAGGCTCTCAACTTGGAGGGTGTTAGGCTCTCGCCGCTGATAAGAGAGTGGGTGTTGCTCCCCGTACTTGGCGCGGGAACATCCACAGTGAGCGAAACGAGATATCTGTACACCTCCAGAGCAAAAGGGAAAAAGAAAAGAGAAGAAGAAAAACAGAAAAGGGCTTCCAAAAAGCAGCATCACCATGTCATGAATCTCTTCTTTACTACAAAGTTTACTCGTATGCCACCCGAGAATAACATCGGCATCCACAGTGACTTTTCCTTGGCAAATGGGGATAACTCTCCCACTGTGACAAATTAAGCACAACCTGCAATCGGGTTCGGTGGTAGCACAGCTGAGCCTTGGTTTTCAGCGTTTGCATTTTCAGCGTTGCATTTCAGCGTCGCATTTTCAACGTTTGTCCTTTCCGGCGTAGACCAGGGGACGGGAGTTCTATTCCCCGTACCTGGATCTTTCTTTTTCTTTTTCACCTCTCTCACTTCTTTTCATAAGTCCCCTCTCCGTATGGATTATCCTCTCTTTGGATTTTCCTCTCTATATGGATTTGTATACACAATATCTCAGGAATCAGTTGTATCTGGGTCTCCCACCCACTCAAAGTCGATGCCAAACCATTTACGCACCTCCTCTTCCCTCTGCCTATCACTGTCCTCTCCACTACTACCAAAAGGATTCTCCACCGCCCAAATTCCCAACCCAAATAGTTTCCCCTCAAACATTCCCGACTTTTTCCTCTCCTTGTCGCTCATCCATTCTGTTCCTTCCGGGATCTGTCTTAGCAAATCCGATCCTGCTAATAAACTCGCTCCCGCTGCCACGCTACATGGCCCTTTGGGTAAAACTCTCCCCATATGTCGCTGGAGTAAATATGCCAGGCCGACACAAACCACCATGGCGCCGAGCAGTCCTTGCAGAATCCGTGTGGATATTACACTCTGGCGGAGACGTAACTTGCCAGAGTTGGGGGTCGCTACTGTGCCGGTGATAATCTGTCCTTGACCTTGACTTTGACTTTGTACCCCCTCTGGACCTGAACTTGAATTCGAACTTAAAAAAGAAGAAGAGTTGGAAAAATTGGCAGTCTGCCTCGCATGGTTCAGAAAATGCACCATCGCCACACTGAACGTCGTCTCCAGCGCTTGCGGCAGATTTTCCTCAAGTTGCGCCACCGAAGTGCTATTTCGCCCGTATAATGGCAGTGGGAAAATACTGTTTAAATCTTCCGTCGCGTTAAGCTCGAGCCGGGCGAGGGGATTGGAAAATATTGAAGAGGCAAAAGATTGCATGAATGAATCGAGTTTGATATCCTCTCGAATAGTCCCCTTACTGGTAGAACTAAGTTGACCCCCCCTGTTCTGGCCCCCCCCCTGTTCTGGAACATTCTGTATTATTCTCAACACCATGAAACTGTCCACAATCTTTTTATTTTCGACTGCTAACGCCTACAAAAATATAGTCTTCGGGTTTAGAATCCGATTTTAAGCCCTCTGAGGCTTCTGAATCTTCCTTAATCTCCCGCCCCGCGTTCCTCTGCGCCTTTCGAATATTAGCGATAGTAGCAAAGCGGATATTCGGATCCAAAACCACCTTCTTTTGTTTCGTCGGCTTTAGCCGTTCTACTTTTGCTTCCAGTGCTTCGATTTTTTGCCTTAGGGTTGTTATTTCGAAGTCCTTAAGGTTTAGTGATTTTTCTACCTTCCGAAATAAAAGCCGTTAAGCGGTCGGCCTTCCAACTGTGGCTTTTAATTGAGCTCCTACCTTCCTGGCCTTTTTGGGCGTAAATATAATACTCTTGTTAATTCCGTAGGCGGCAGGTGTAGCGTTAACGGTTGTAATAATCCGAAAGACGCTTTAGGGGGTGTTTTTTTTGCTAAAGGTCTTCTTTTTTACTAGCAAAGGGCTTATTAAGGGCTTAGTAACGGATACCGGCTACAACCCCGTCACCTTTTACCTATTCTTGATATTGTCTTTTTAAAGGCCTTACTAATGTATATACTAATAAACCTCTAGGAAAAGCCTCTTCCCGTAAACAGAGTTATAATCCTGGCCCCCCGGGGCTACTTTAGAAAGCCGCTTTCAATATACCCTTTTTAGGGAAGAGAATATACCGAGATCTAAGGGCTAAAGAACGTAGGAGCAGTACGACGGTAAAAATAACAGGTGGACGTTGTTCCTATAGTATTGCTAAAGGAATTTATCCGTTATGTAACTGCTATAGCTATTTAGAATTAATAATTAGCGTTGGGTAGGGTTATCCGGTCGGGTTTGTAGAAGGAAGACTTTCGTTAACTATTCCAGGGCTATTTTATTATTTATCTAACCTTTATTTATTAAATAGAAGTATCAGCCTTCATAAGGTTTTAGAGCTTTTGGATACTACTATTATTATTAGGTCTTTCCTTTCCAAATAATTACTGGTATAAGTATTACCCCAGTAGCCGAAATAATTTCTATAAAAGAGGTCTAATTATGAGACCTAGGCTGTTTAGCCAGGATAATTTTCATCTTAGCTTTTCCGATAATTAGTTTATTATCGCTAGCGCCTTCTATAATCCCAGCTTCGTTAACGTTATACCGATATTAAGGAGGAATGGCTTTAACGGTTAGGATGGCTAGGTAGTTAAATTACGGGCGAATTTTTTCTTTTGTAGCTTATTTAATACGGGCTAAGTTAATCCTTTATAGCCTCTGGGTCTTTAGGATTGGATATCTTCGAAGAAAGGCCGCTATTTATCGCTTACCGAATTTCTGGGGCTTACTATAGTTAACGTAAATCCTTTGAGCCAGTCCCCTTATTTGCGTATGGGTTATTGGAAGCCCTAGATCGGCCTGGAAGATCACCCAGTCGGCTAAGGACTTTTCCAAAGCTATAGAGAGTTTTTGTTGGTTTTGGTGGGCCATAGCATGTGGAAGCACGCCCATTAATCGCCGGTGTAGGGTACTGTATGGAATATTAAATTTTAGGTACTGCTTCCGCAACCTGCCCTCTTTTTGATAGGCCTCGTATGCCTTGCGTATATCAGCTTCGGAATACGGTATTTTGAATCAATGGAGAAAGTACGTTGAAAAGATGAAGAAGATTGGAAAAGAAATGGGTGAGTAATGTATTGTTAAAGTGGCGGTGGGTAAGTTGTCGTGAATGATACAGAATGTTCCAGAACAGGGGGGGGGCCAGAACAGGGGGGGTCAACTTAAGAGACAGGGTTCGAGGTGGGGTTGAAATTTCGACGAGTTCCCAGCGGGGAAGGCGAAATGTTACAGACACCCTTATGGTTTCCGCATACGGGCTGCACACAAACCCGGATGCCTTGTCGATGGTGGAGTTGGTGACATGCCCGAAGCCGATGAGGATGCTGGAACAGTCGGGGTGGTAGATGGCGTTGTACCCAGTCAGATTTTCGTATCGCTGTAGCGGTAATACCCGACCAAAGGTACCGGTACCGCCAAAAACAGATGTCTGCTTACTATATTTTTTCGCACCGACTTTCATCCTCGCCCAATCGGGAAGGTCTGGCGCGCAGGCTAACCGTTCGGGTGTAGCCGACGTACAGTTGAGAGTGCTTCTGACCGCGGGGAAATCGGAGAATGTGACGGTGCCGACGGAGACAGAGTCATTCTTGACGCTCGCCAGCTGGGGGAATACCAAGTCTTGGTATGTCCACCTGAAAATCCAAAAAAAAA
>Ga0247765_1000508_pt1 | contig 29634 bp, 30 predicted proteins | sample UWRJL106311C6_FD_179949 | JGI IMG/M metagenome (GOLD analysis project Ga0247765, IMG submission 179949) | Plant litter microbial communities from Arlington Agricultural Research Station in Wisconsin, United States - UWRJ-L106-311C-6 | ecosystem: Environmental > Terrestrial > Plant litter >...
GAGAGTGCCAGACGGCTGGGCTTGCTGCAGGGCTGTTTTTGTATGGAAAATCTTGAAATTTCCATGATCCGTGTCCGCACCGGTCCACCGCAGTCCGGCCAAGGACGCCGTCAATCCGCACCGACTTAAAGCCGGTACGCAATCATGACAATCGCGGCGATGTGGATTGATGGCGGGTTAAATTAACGGCGTGCTGGATTGACGGTGCCCTGGAATGACGGTGCCTTGGGTCCGGGCCTCGGATCCATGGCGCCTTGTCCCGGCGATGGCATCGGCCAAGTGCTGTTTTGTATGGGAATGTGGTAATTTCAATGCAACTGGCAGGACTGTATTATTGTTGGGGAGGGGGGTGGTCGCGGCAGTAAACCCCATCACGAGGGTAAAAGTCAAGGGCAAGATACAATCAACTACGTCACGAAACAATTCAAATTTATACCAGGTAGAAAGTTACGTGCGTTCATCAAGGGTGGAAGGTGCGTTGGTGGGTGGGAGGCACGTTCAGACTTTGTCATTCAACCCTTGCGCCGGCCAACCCGGGCATCACCACCACCGCAGTTAGGCCTATTACAATCAATTGGGCCCATTGCTGTTTGTTGACTGGGCCGATTGTAGTCGACTGAGCCCATCGCTGTTGATTGGGCTGTTGACTGGGCTGTAATCTTCAGTTTTCATCACGGGGTAGTAGGTGTTTTTGTGCAGTTTTGGGTTGAATATCTGAGCCCCCCCCTTATCAGGCGAAATAATAGCGCTATGTCCGCTCAGCCTCCGTGGCACATCGAAAACGGCCGTGCGCACACCTTAAATGGATTAAAGTTGTGGCGACCAATGGACGCTCGAGACACAACCAATGGACGCTCGAGACACAACCAATCAAATCGCCAGCAAATTGTTAGGCTCGGACGAATCAGAGGGCGAAAACCGCCTGCAAGGTCTGGCAGTGTCACCAATGTAAGTAGAAGCTCCCCTTTTTTAGACTCAGTCCTTCTCCAATAAGAGCGCTTCGCTTCTAATGGTCACCGCTTAACGCATTGTGGGGTTTGCCGAAGCCTACATCCGTCCTTCCCGAGCCAAAACCTTCATATCACAGCTCAAGATCATGTTTCCACAAGAACCGAACGAATTTGGAACCTGCAGTTTCAAGATGCTGTGTTGGGCGCATTATGGGCGCCTCTGGATGACCCTAGCGTCGAGAAGTACTTACATTCTATCACGACAGTCTCGTATCAAGACAGCGTCGTAGGCGTCAATCCCAGCGAGATAATAAGAGACTGCAGCGTGCAAATACGCGACGACATTGAGGCAACCCCTTCGGCCGAGTCCCCGGGCCTGGTTCACACAAATGACGAGCATTGCATGTCTTCAGCATGCACGAGTGCCAGCCGAGTCACCTACAGCTCTTTGCATTCTCCAATTCCAAACACAACAACCAAGTCACCCTCCACAACGCCGCTCACAGCTATCGACAGCCTGAGTCCTTCGTCGTTATCAACTGGGTTCACATGTTAGCAAAGTCACTGCTATCGCCACTTTAGCAGCCAAAAGGACCTGGACAGACACTGCGACTCTGTCCACGGCAACGATGCTAGCACCTTTTTGTGTCAGTGCGGCAAGGCCGACACCAGGAAAGACAACCATGATCGGCATGTCCGAAAATGCAGATTGACCGTCATGGCGCCATACCGCTGCCGCTGCGGACACCAAGCCGACAACGTTACCGGTCATCTTGTCCACATTGGCCGTTGGAGTCGGAAATTTGGCTGTGTTTGATCAGTCAGTCAATGCTGATTGGACTAATACCGACCGGGGCAGCTGGGGAGAGAGAGAGAGGGAGAGTTCGGTTAATAAGGTCCGTGTGTGATGAGTTGGCATTCATCGTATCGGAATTTGTTTGTTATTTTTTTTTTGTCTTGGAACGTCCCCGAATACGCTATCCAACGGAAAGCCTCTTCAAAATCGATACGATGAACGAAGGAACGTCAAGGAGGTCACTTCATCACACATAGAACAAGGATTCTGAGAAGAAATATAGAGGAAAAAAAGTTTCGTGAAAAGGGCGGGTCATAGGCCGGGGCAAGTGGCCTCGAGGTTTCTCGATGATCCTCGCTGTCAAGGGCGAAGGAGAAGAATTAGTAGGCAGGGGTGACCAACGTTGTGGGGGCGCCTGGGGAGCGTTATACTCCCCAACTCTTAATTTCCTACCCTTATCCTATTATATACAATCTTCGCCATCCTCCACGCACTAGGCGGTTATATCTAATACTCTTTTTGACCAGTATAAAAACACTGATTATTAATATTATAGTAAAAACTAACCCATATTGTTACGACACCAGACAAGGCCGGGTTGGCGACGATTCGACCTTGTCTGGTGCCGTGACAGAGGTAGCTTCCCAGTCGTTCTGTCAAGTCTTGCGCAAACCTCTCTGGCATACCCATCAAGTACTCCATACCATACCAAGTCTTCAGGTATTGGATTACACCTCGGCTATGTCATGTCCTGGGAAGCGGGCGTTCACTGAAAACTTCGTTGGCCCATGCTGCATTTACGTTAAAGGACTTTAGTTTTCGTGGCGACGCGCTGGGAACATGAATGACGGGATGCATGGAAGAAACTTGATTCCAGAAAAAAAAAGACCGAACCGCCTGCCTGCAGATAATTCGACCGAGGGTACCCCGTACAATGCAAATGCAAAATAAAAGCTTGTCAGCGGGAGGGGAGACTTGGAAAGAATCTCCGATGTTCGATTCGAAATCTTTCTCCCAATGAGATTCAAGCAAAGTGCAAACCTGACCCCGTCTACAAGCTGCCGAAGCCGTCCCCTCTTTCCCACGGCCTTGGCGTAGAAATATGTTCCGTGAGTTTTTGAATGTTTGATAAACTGCGATTGGTGCAAATAAAACCCTCCGTCGGTTCTCAAGAAAAAAAAGACAGTTGTGTAGTGTTGACCGTTGTCCAGCTACCTACCTAAATAAGCGATCTCATCTCCCCTTCTGACGGCGGTTTAGCATCTGCCGTGATTGTTTACCGAGGTAGAGCTTTAGTCTCTTGTGTGCGGGATTCAGGCCGTAGGCCGTAAGCGGTTACAAATGCTACCGTTATTGGTATTTTTCCCGGGAACTAACGCTGGATCGAGTTTACGGAATGTCACTTTGGGACCCCGGCTGTGGGGAAATAGCAAACTGGAACGTCTTGGCAGAGAGATCATTGGAGCGCATCCGGAAAAGTCGTTGAAAAACCGTTGCCGAATGAAAAGACTTGGTCTGTTTTGTGTGTGGCCATGACTGTCGGTTCGCGTGGCCCCGGACACGGGCACATTGTAAAGAAAGGTAGGTATCCACCCACACGGGCGTCTTACCCGTTCAGCTTCCGCAGAATGTTTACTCGCAAGGGAGTAATGTATCAAACTGAGAACACGGAGGCTACCTCCGAGGTTGGATCACAACACCAACAACGGTCTAGACAAGTCAGCACCCCGCAAATGGAACACGGGGTTTTTTCTTTGATTCCACGGGCTCGGAAGAAGGCTAGCCAGTGCTAGCGAGGTTACCACGTTCGATCTCGTCCCACCCTGTTTTTTTCTTCAACCTTTCCCCAGACTGGCGGAAGTTTCTCCCCGTCCACACAGACGTCATATGATCAACGGCGGGGATGCTAATTTGCTCATGCAACAGATCGGCCCGAGCATGTATCCCCTCGGTATTATGTCGGACGTGGTTGACAGATGACATGTCGGGAGTGAATTGGGAAAAAACGGAGTCCAGGTTCTTATACCACTGTGTCCCTACAGTGAATATGCTTGTATGTTCGTGCTGACGACCGTCAGTATTCTTCGTCGTCATTATCAGAGTCAGCCTCGCCTTTGGATCTCGGCCTGATCGTCATCATGAAGACTTCAACCTTCTTGTTCGCCCCTTTTGCCGCCTTGGCCACGGCGGCGGCTCTCGAGTCTCGACAACAAGCTCGTCTCTGTGACCAGTACGCTTACTGGTCTGGCAATGGCTACGAGCTGCTCAACAACCTCTGGGGCAAAGACGCAGCCAGTTCGGGATCCCAGTGCACAAATCTGAACAGCGCATCCAACAACGGCATAGCTTTCAGCACAACCTGGCAATGGAACGGTGCCCCTGATAATGTCAAGAGCTACATCTACGCCGGGCGACAGTTGACGCGAGGCCGCAAGATCAGCCAGATCAGCAGCATGCCTACCTCGGTGAGCTGGCGTTACGACAACTACAATATTCGCGCCAATGTTGCCTATGATATCTTTACGGCTGCTGATGCCAACCACCCCAACCACAGCGGTGACTATGAGCTCATGATCTGGTAAGATACTACCCCCTTTTGTCTATGATGGACCCAAGTCTGGCGTTTGACATACATGTATGTGTGTTGACAAGAATTATGTATAGGTTGGCCCGCCTCGGCAACGTGTACCCGATTGGCCAAAACAGCGGGACCGTCAACGTCAACGGCCAGAACTGGGAGCTGTGGATCGGCTACAATGGGAGCATGAAGGTGTTTAGCTTCATTGCCCAGGGCACTACCAACAGCTGGAGCGGCGATGCCAAGCAGTTCTTCAGCTACCTGGAGCGGGCGCAGGGGTTCCCTTCGAGCCAGCAGAATTTGATTGGTAAGCTCTCCCTTATCTTTCGACAGAAAAACTTGAAGAGGAATATGGGCTGACAAACTGACGTGTGAATCAGTTTATCAATTCGGAACCGAGGCTTTCACCGGTGGACCAGCCACCATGACGGTGTCGCAGTTCTCTGCCAGCATTAACTAGGTGCATTGCACATCATCGACAACATCCATGTCAAGCCGAAGATACCGTTTGGATGCAACATGAACATTTTGTTGTGTACATATTTCAGTTTCTTGGAGATGGTCGTTTGGAGATTAGCGAATTCTGGTTTGCATATTCGACCAGTACCTCAATACATCAAATACAAATGCTAATTGCGACTTGAGCCTCCTGTGGGGACTGGAGTGCATGTACCTTATTTACATGTAGGGACTGAAACCCAGTAACAGAGCGAGAACAGATAAAGTACGCGCTTATGCAGTGGTGATTTGTATAGAATAAATTGCTAACACTAGAGACAGGGACATGGATTGATGCAGAAGAGAAAAGAAAAGAATCGGGGCGGATCATGTTTTCTCCTCACTGTGCAGACTTCTCGCTTTGGTTCTGTAGCCCACATCCAAGAATCCAAGAATACCACCGAGAAATACAAGAATACCCCCAGAAACGGACCGTGATTGGCAGAAACCCCATCTCTGGATGCGCCCCAATTGGATTCGTAACCCTGACCTCGTCTTCGCCTATCGGGTTTGTAGGCACTGGCGGACGGTGGCCCCCGGTCTGTGCAGGCTAAACACCTTTTTTTTTTTTGCTCTCTGTTTCCGCACCGGGGCCCCGGGTATAACCTGCGGAGACGAGAGCCGGTTGTGTATTTGGGATTTGTGAGATACGGTCCGAATGGCATGGCATGGCTAGGCACAAGTATTAAAACCATTAAAGTTGAGCTGTTGACCGTCGATGGTTTGTTTTTTGTACCCTCTCTCGGTAAGGTAGCTGTTTGCCAACAACTGCCCGTGCTGTCCACCATGAAGGTCCCGTCGCTCGTTATCGCGGCCGCTGGTCTGGCTGTCGCCCAGAATGCCGCGTTTCAAAACTTTCCTGACTGCGAGAATGGATTGCTGGCCAAGAACAAAGTCTGCGATCGCACCTTGTCGCCTCCCGCTCGAGCGGCTGCACTCGTGGCGGCGCTGAACAGCGATGAGAAGCTTCAGAACATTATCAGGTCAGCTTACCTCTAGCGAATATCTTTACCCCCTTGTAAAAATTAGACGCTAGCTAACCTTATTCTGGGAAATAGCAAATCCAAGGGCGCGAGTCGGATTGGCCTCCCCGCTTACAACTGGTGGGGCGAGGCCCTGCACGGAGTTGCCTACGCGCCAGGGACGCAATTCCGAAAAGGCGCCGGCGACTTCAACTCGTCGACCTCGTTCCCCATGCCGTTGCTCATGGCGGCGGCTTTTGACGACGATCTCATTGAAGCCATTGGCCACGTCATTGGTGTGGAGGGCCGCGCTTTTGGCAATAAAGGGTGGTCGGCCATCGATTACTGGACTCCCAATGTCAACCCTTTCAAGGATCCTCGCTGGGGTCGTGGGTCGGAAACCCCCGGGGAGGATATCCTGCGAGTGAAGCGCTATGCGGCATCCATGATCAAGGGTTTGGAAGGACCTCTCGAGGAACGACGCGTGGTGGCTACCTGCAAGCATTATGCTGGGAACGACTTTGAAGACTGGGGTGGAAAGACCAGACACGACTTCAACGCCCAGATCAGCATGCAGGACTTGGCCGAGTATTACCTGATGCCCTTCCAACAGTGTGCTCGCGATTCCAAGGTTGGCTCTATCATGTGTGCTTACAATGCTGTTAATGGGGTACCGTCGTGTGCCAGTCACTATCTGCTGCAGACGGTTCTCCGGGAACACTGGAACTGGACCGAGCACAACAACTACATCACCAGCGACTGCGAGGCCGTTGCCGATGTTTCCCTCAACCACAAATACGCCAAGACCAACGCTGAAGGAACCGCCCTGTGCTTCCAGGCGGGCATGGACACCAGCTGCGAGTATGAGTCTTCCTCCGACATCCCCGGTGCCTGGAAGGGAGGTTTCCTCAAAGAGCCAACCGTCGACAGAGCGCTGCTGCGTCTTTATGAGGGCATTGTGCGCGCGGGCTATTTTGATGGAAATCATTCCGCTTATGTCGACATTGGCTGGAAAGACGTCAACCTTGCCGCGTCTCAGGCACTGGCACTGCAGTCTGCCATTGAGGGCACGGTTTTGCTCAAGAATGATGGCGTCCTGCCTCTCAAGATTACTCCCTCTCAAAAAGTCGCCATGATTGGTTTCTGGGCCGATGCGGGCGACAAGTTGTCGGGTGGCTACAGTGGAACCCCTGCGTTCAAGCACACGCCGGCTTACGCTGCGGGTAAACTTGGTATTAACTTCACCGTCACCAACGGCCCGGTTCTTCAAGCTGCCAACGCCACCGATACCTGGACCAAAGACGCTCTCGCCGCCGCGGCAGGTGCCGATTACATTCTCTACTTTGGCGGTCTCGACACCTCTGCCGCTGGTGAGACCAAGGATCGCTACTCCCTCGCCTGGCCGGAAGCGCAACTCGCTCTCATTACTTCCCTTGGCAAACTCGGCAAACCTCTCGTGATCATCCAAATGGGCGACCAGCTCGACGACACGCCTATCTTGTCTCTGTCCGGAGTCAACGCTATCCTCTGGGCCAACTGGCCCGGCCAAGACGGCGGACCCGCCATCATGTCTCTCCTCACGGGTGCGCGAAGTCCATCAGGGCGTCTTCCCGTCACACAATACCCCGCCAACTACACGTCTCTCGTGCCCATGACCGAAATGGCACTCCGCCCTTCTGCTTCGTCTCCGGGGAGGACATACCGGTGGTATCCTACGCCGATTTTCCCATTTGGATACGGTCTGCACTACACGACCTTTTCACCAAAAATCAACCCTTCTTTCCCAAAGAAAATCGAAATCTCCTCCCTGCTTGCGTCATGCAAGAATACCTACAAGGATACCTGCCCCTTCCCGTCTCTCCCTGTTTCAGTGAAAAACACGGGGAATCACACGTCCGATTATGTAGTTTTGGCATTCATCAGAGCCGACGTCGGACCGAAGCCATATCCTCTCAAGACACTCGCATCATATGCGAGAATAAGGGACATCGTTCCGGGAGAGGAGAAATCCAAGGAGCTAACGTGGAATTTGGGAGATATTGCCAGACATGATGCTAATGGCGATACTGTCCTGTATCCGGGAACATACAAGATTGTGCTGGATGAGCCGGGGAAAGAGGAGCTGGTGGTGGAACTGGTGGGAGAAAAGGTCGTTTTGGATGTTTGGCCGCAGAAGACTTGAAATAATTTCACTTTGCCTTCATGTTCGGATGGGTTAGTTGGGGGTTCCAGGGAAAAGAAGAAAAAAAGTGGAGGAGATAATAAGCTGCAAAAGACGAAAAGAGGGGTTTAATCCACACTTTGAAGCTGTCATATATAAGACTGTTGGTGAGATTTCTCTAATGTCAAGTCCTAGATGAGGCTGTGAGGAAGAAATGTTCCTGCCATGTCTGGTCTCCAGGCAATAGTTAGCTCAATCTTGAAAGAAGGTCAAGAGAATATAAAATAAGGGCAATTCATTCTAGTACCTAGAACAATACGTAGTATCCTGGTACCAATTGGGGTAGTTAGTATACCATATTATAGGCATGGTACAGAATAGACAAGCACCTTGCGCATACGAGTATAAAACATGCCCCGTAGGCCGGATTCTTGGCCCCACAGTGGTTTAACTTCATAGCCCAGACCTGGGCTTACACGCGTCCTTAAGTCCTGGTAGTCCCGCAACCTGGGTTTTTTTGTTCAGAGCAAACATCTCGCACTTTATGGTAAAATCTTTCTTTGTCACTTTAAACCGCCCCCCTCACGCAACGGCGAATGCTTCTGGGGCAACACCATTCTCCCCTCTCCCCCCGCCGCAGGCTGTATCGGCATCTGCCTTGCCAACTTCTCCGGAGCGTGTGGCCGCCGCTATCACCTAGAGGTCTAGACCATATCCATTGAACACAACGGGCAAGACAAAGGCTCTCTGCTTCACTTTCTGGAAATCCCGCACATGCGCCGCATCTCAAATAGGATGTCCAAGTCCAAGGTCGGCATCTTGGAAAGCAATTGCGGGGTATTATGGTCGACGGCTAGGTCTAGCTGCCACTGCCATGACTCATGCCGAGCCTACACGACTTGGAGTTCCTAGAGGTTCTGTGGCTTTGTGACGCCCACCCCTGAGCAGATGAGGGGTAATCGGGGAAGATCAGATCCAGTTCGTATTCTCGGGCGTCAGATGGCCGCCTTGCCAGAACGGTAAAACGTGAACGTGATTCCCCAGGCACTGCAATTGTGCCCGATGAGTTGGGGGTTCTCTTGAGCAACCAGTTACACTGACCAACCCCCTAGTAGAGCTTTGGTGTTTGTGATTCTCGTATTGCGTGTGTGTGGACGAACTAGTGTCTCGCTAAGCCAAAATATTCTTGGATGCGCACCATCTGAGCCGAAAGAGGCACAGATCGCGGGCCAAGCTCCGAAACTTCAGCCCTGTGGGCAGGGGCAGTTGGAGATCTTCGATGCGCGCAGAAAAGGGGCAACCAATAATCGCCTCAGGCTCGTTAGGCAGATTTTGTCTTGAGCAGGGCGTAGCTCAAGACGGATTTTGTCAGGTGAGGCTGTGTCCAGATGCCGAAATAACTACGGTATATAGTTTAGAGAAACCATCTCACAAACCAAACTTGAGATAATCACATCACGTCCTGCGCTCTAAAATGCCGTTCAATCTTCGGAACCCCTTCGAACCCCAGAGTTAAATCTTTGTTTTACCATACGCCTTTGAGCATTACTACGCAAACATGAACGAAAGGTGGCAGCGGGCCTTGATGCAATGCTCCCTGAAACAATACTGCATGGTTTTGGGCACCTACACATTTGGAGGATTCACGATCACATCTGTTGTGCTCCAAGTTCAATCCAACCAACTGAGTAGCATCGGAAACGACCAGGCGGTTTTGGCGAATGGGTTGAGTTTACTTCAGTTCTGCGATGAGCCCAGACGTGAGGGCAGAAACGTACGTATATACCTCAGCCCGAGGCGTGTGAGGCAGCCATTGACATGTATTTGCACAGACCTTCAACAACTGCATTTGCAATATCCTTGTTCGAGCCCTGTCTCTGCCAGGAATCATATCTCTCCTCCCTGTGGAGTATGACCCAGTTGCCCAGGAGGTCGCCATGGTGGATATGTCCAAAAGTTGTGCGAACGAGCCGATTTCCCCACCCAGCACAAGCAGCTCGGCGTCAGCAACCCCATCGTCCAAAACACTCACGAGCCTGGCATCCTTCACCACGTCAGGAGGGATCGAGAGCAATACGGCTGCAGGGCCGACCACCTCGTCAGCACCAACTGCTGTCCCTAGAAACTCTGGAGTGGCCCGCAGGCGATCTCCGGAGGTATGGGGCACAGGAAAGGCGATCGGTGTTGGGGTTGGAATGTTTTTTACCCTGGCATTTGCGGCTGGCTTGACCGTAGTAGGTTTTTGGCTACTGGTCGTTTGAACCATGCCTATTCTATTCGAGGTGTGGGTCAATGTGTTGGCTGAATGGTGAAGTGAATGGCCAACTGGCCTAATCCTCCGCTCGCCTTAGATTCGTTTTGCGTACTAGTGGATCATTCTTGCTTCTTCCAAGCAAAAACACACCAAAAGTATAGGACTCATTACTTTTATTTCCCGCCTTCCAACGGAAGGGGCCTTACGACCGTTTTGGGCGTGGGGAAGAAGGGGATGCGGACTCTCTGTGATGAAGTGGTCAACCCCCAAGACAGCTGGCCGACGTCGGAAAGCCTCCTGGCGTTGATAGAGACAACTAAGATCAGTTCGGTAGCGACGTAGTATTGCCAAGTCGTTAATAACCTCTCGTTACCTTAAAAACGCTGCCCGCGGTGTAGCAAGGAGCTCTTCCGCCTGGGTATCCTCGCCCGCCATATGCGTGGGCTGAAGTATACCCCGACCTTATCCCAACGATTCGAAGATTGCGTAAATGCTACTACTGAACTTTCCCTATCCGATTCCGGGTTGTAAAATGTTAAAAGTAGGTTTCGGTTTTAAGTGGCGAGACAAGCTCTACAGCATCTTAAAAGGTCGCGTAATACGTATTGCCGGCTTTAAGCGATTATAATATTGCCTAGATCCGGGACCCTATTGACTTCCTTAAGCAGAATCGCCTGTATGACGGAAAACGGGAGCCCTACTAATAGCGAAATTAGGTGAATGTAGGTTGTTCCTTATTCTAAAGGGCTTATAAGTTTCAATAGTAGATATGTGCTTATGTCTCTGCGGAGACATTACGAGATGGAGAAAAGAGAGCAGTTTGTTAAAGAAAAAAGTGCTTCGGGAAAGGTAGGAAGAGTGTCAGCGTGGCCGCAAAAGGTTGGAGGAATCCAAGAGGGTCGTTGAGATATTTGGAAGGGGGGATTTATGAAACATAGATCTTGTAAACAACATATCTGGAGATACTACATATCCACGCTGCGTTTTGAAAGAAAATGCGGAAAAGAAATCTGGAGACAAAGGTGCCCTGATGGATCCTCCAACTAATACCCAACAGAGACTGGGCCGTGGTAGTGATTGGTATTGGGGTGGCCCTTGACGGAAGTTCTGGAGATCAATGATATCTTGTCAAGCTCAAAGTCCCCAATCTCCGTGTTTGCCAGCATTCGATGTTTAATGTTCCTCTGACCGTTAGAAGACGGCGCGGTTCTACCGTGCTTTGAAGAAGTCGCCGTATATAGCCTCAAACAAACGAGCAGCCTTTTCAACCCTCTCGTTGTCCTCTCCCGCTGATCTCTGCACAAGTCCTTGCTAATGTAATGGCATCTCCTGGGCGTGCCGATGGGTCATCTTCGCTCTCTAGACTGTTGATTCTTCAGCGCCTTGGGCGACGAGTACGTCGCGACCTGATAGTCCGCTTACATTAACTACCTTGGCGGTTTGATGATGAGATGGCATCTGGGGGCTACTCACCCGACCGTTCCACAAACCAGGTGCGCATTTTTGTAATGTTTCCTAGGGCCTCGACCCCGAGACTATCATACCAACATCGGTCGGTGAACGGCGCGTCTTTGCGGGCCTTGGGCCACGATGGAAACCGGCCGCCGTTTCCCTTCTCGAGGTCCAAAGCGAAACGAGTGCGCCTTCCTATTGAGCGAAAGCTCAAACCGTCGCCAGTCCTCAAGATTACCTTCAACTCCTTCACCTGAAAGTAGAGCGGCGCGCGGCCCTCGAATAAGTGGGTCTTGTTGAAGAAGATCAAGACCCGAGATAGCCCGTCAACCGCCCTCTTGATCACTTGTGTGCGCGCTTTGCCCCCAACATATACTGCATTGCGTTGACCACTGAAACCGAACCGTCTTGCTTTGGGGTGATGAATAGAAATTAGGCGATGAACATATCCTCCAGGACTTCAAACCTCGTCAGGGCAAGCTGGAAGGATCTCAGACCTTGAGCCCTTTTAAACCTGTATGTGTACACCCGGTTTCCTTCTCCAATCCTCTTGCCGAGAAAGCCGGTTGAGGCCCAAGCTCGTTTCTCTGTTTGGTTCCGGGGTGGCCGTGAAAATAAGGCACCAGGTATCGGGTGGTCTGAGGCCGGAAGAAAGATGCGAATGTAGTGGCGTTGTCTCTCATCAGCCCTTAGAACAAACAAGACGTCCTTCCGCTCCTCCAGCCTGTCTAAAAGATATAAACCATTCTCGGACTCCGCGACCAGACGGATGCAACACGGTACTGAGGATGGCCGAAGCGTTCCCGGCGAATCCCAATCCAGCAGCGAGCGGGTTACGACCCAGAGCGAAGACCAAGGCTGATATTCAATCGTACCAGGGGGAATTTCCCCGTTCAGGTACTGGGTTTCCCCGTTCAGGTACTGGATTTCCAAATATTCCAAAGCGAAGCACCTCGAAATTTCCCCCACGTCCCGCCAGTTTCTGGACGATTGTGTTGTGAAAGGACAGAGCTGTCAGCACGTCCTGAAACGTTAAAATTACAAGTCCTTGCCGCGAGGGTACATCAGCCCCCACGTGAAGAGGTACTACCTCCTGATCCATCTCCAGAACAATCTTCTGATTGGCTGGGAACCTCTGGGACATCAGGATTCCGCCCGTCCCCGACGTAATAACCATGGCCGCAACCTGGGATAGACGCCAATTGCCTGGAGTCAGGATACTCTGCAGCCGGTTTTGGATCGCAGAGGGCGGCTAGAGTCACCAGAAGAGAAAAGTTGATATAGTTGCAGTGGAGCGGAAAATGCAGATTCCTGTTTGCCAACAGTGTCTCCCTCGAGAGGAAGAATAGTAGGTAATTCCGGCGGTGGGCTTTCGATGTGTACATCTTGTGCAGTCTTCCCCAGGGCAATGCTCCTTTGCGGCAATGAGTTGAGAGCAATGGGGGACCCTTTATCGTCTTTCTCCGTCTCGTGCTTCGGGATGGTTCTCGAGATGGCGCTGCACTCTCCTTCGAGCGAAGGGACGGGGCTTCAGCACCGGATGCTACGTCATCCAGGTCCAAGATGGTTGCCTGTTACGTGGTCTCGGCATAAGAGCTCAATACCGTCAGGTCTTCGATCCATTGGTCTAGGTTTCTTTGTCCACGGGCGGCGCCCCCGTTGAGCCGAAATGCTTTTGACCCGAGCAAGGATATCGTCTGTGTCAATCTTGACGGCCACCACGTAATCTCGGATGGCTGAAGTATCATCCTTGACGGTGACACCGAGACTCCTGGATAGTACATGATGGTTAACGATCTGGGAGAAAAGGCAAGCGTCGACTATTATCATACGTGGACACCACGTGCATGCCAAGGCTTGATGCCATCCTTTGCGCGACCACGGTGGTGCAGCCATCGAGGGAGGTATTGACCTGGGAGACAAGAGTATCAGGGATACTCGCTCGGGTGGAGATGCAGCGCGCGAGGGGATCGAGAACGGCGGCGAGGGCGTGGAGCTCGGCAGAGACGGCGTCGAGATCTTTGGTTGCGTCCCGGACATCGCGCGTGAAGGTGGCGATTTCTGAAGAGACATTAGCTGCCAATGCTCGCCACAAGGCTGAACGAAGCCGCTGTGATCGATAACGGGTCCATGGGCGGAATTGAGACGGAGGATTTCGGGGCTCTATGTTGTCGTCATCGCCAAAGGCGTCTACCATGGAGGTATGACGTGAAAATTGGGTAGCCTGGCTCCGTACATGAGCCAATTTGAAGCTTGACCATGATTGGTCGCGGAATTCCGATACAGCCTATGGCGGCACACGCGTCCTCGGATTCCTCGCAGGCATCAACTTGGGCGGTGATTTCATTCGTCGTTTAATAGTGCCAGCTCAAGTCATGTGCGAGTCGACTTTGTGTTGTCCCCTCATCTCAACCTCCGTTCCCCTCCACGGTTACCAAGTGTTCATGACAACACACCATGGCGAAATTCACCAACCTTCCAATCGAGTTGATACAGCGCATTCTATCACAATGTCTGCCTCAGGAAATACTAGCCGCTAGCAACACCTGCCACACACTCCAACGGGCATGCAGCGGCATATTTGTGCTACGAGCATGTTTTCTCCACCACGTAGGTTTCTCCCAACCATACAACTCTTACCTACCTACCCAAGTTCAAGTACTCACACATACAGGCCGAGCCCCCCAACTCTATAAATATCCCCTACAAACAAACGCTAAGCAAGCTTCTAACCGGCAAAATCGCCCTGGCTTTCCCCTCGCACCAGAAACAGAGAATCATCTGGTCGCGACTTGCATCGGCCGCGCAGCAAATACCTTTACTCCTAGCAAAGCTAGAGGATCTTTTATTCCCATACGAGTCGGTTCCTCGCGAAGGGACGGTGCAGCATGGCGATTCGGTGCAACTTCCAGATGAAGCCGTGGAAATCATTGGTGTGCTCAACACTTGGGTGATTCTCGGTTGTGAGTAAATTCAATCTGCCACGGCTCTTTGGTCTAGTTATATGGATCGCACTGTACTAACAAGATGAAAGACCCCACGGTGAATAACCTCTCCATCACAGCGTACCTCGCTGGCGTGGCCACGCAAATGTTGAATCCCGCTGTCTGGGCTCAGTGGGATTCCACGATGCGATGCACACTTGCTTCGCAGATTACTTTCTGCCTCGCTCTAGGCATGCTGAACAACCGGGTACTCAACAACATGATGTTACTCCTCCAGCGCATGACCAACATCCTCGTCGTACCCGCGGCAAACCGCGAGCAAAACCCGGATTTTGTTTTTTGCGCAAATACGCTGGAAGGTGTCCAGTCTACCCATCTCCTCTCCCTTACTTGCTTAATGTGGATTCTGCGAGGAGAAACCGGCATGTCTGATGACTTCAAATACCCAAAGCCCCAACGTCTCCCTTTCCTTGATGCTTCGGAAAAGTCATCCCATGTTCCCTTACCCGATGGCGGCCGACTTGCATCCTCGCCCATCTCTGAGATACAAAGCGCTGCGAGTTGTGGGATCGAGGGGTTTGGGCTAGCTCCATCCTGGTTAGGTTGGCTCCGTAACCAAGTCGAAACTCTCGTGACAAACATGACTTCCGGCGAATGGGTTGGTCACTCGTACAACACCATGCGAGGCCCCTTCGAGCAGTCGACGTCAACACACAACGTGCACTTTTTGTGTCAATCGGATCCTGACCAGCAAAACCGTCTGCTATTATCATCGGAAGGCTGCGTTGATAACCAGGGACAGTTCCGACTTGACGGCCATATCCACAGAGAAACCGGCGCCCTCATGCTAGAGAAACATTGGAACACCTTGACTCCCTGGACGAACCCACTCCGACTACGGGGGGCTCTAACTCCCCTGGGCATGGGAGGGGATTGGGAATTTCTTGAATCTCCGAATTTTCCTATTGGGTTTTGGTGGTTGTTTAAGAAGGAGTGGCTGTGATGAACAGCACGGACGAGCGAGCAAGCAAGCAAGCATTAGGTTTCTTTGCATGTCGGTTCTAATTCTCATTGCAAAAATCCTTCGTCGCGCGTGCCAGACCTCTCTCATCAAGTGGGGTTGGGACCAACAAAATGAAGTTTCCTTTCTTGTCTCCGGATGCCAACTCCACTTTACACAAGTCCCGTACATTTGTCGCTGCCTGGCCGACTTGTGTATACCTCTGCCGGGGATATCAAAGGTTAGCGTGGTGAAATTCATGAAATAGCTGGCTGGAGTTACGAAGAAATCTTCGTAAAAACCAATCGACGATTGACTTTTCGGCAAATCCAAGACGCCTGTACCGGGCCCCGATTGACGCCTCAGAAAAACAAGAAAAAATGTACGTACGCATGGGGCTTGTCAAGTTGTGTCCAATTGTGCACGTTCAGTCTAACATAATTCATGGACAGCGCGGATATCACAAGATGAGGAAAAACGGCTCAAAGAATGGTTGCTGTCTTCGAAAGACAGCCAACTTACGCCCCTTTGATTGGTGGTTGTACAATAAACCCCTAATTTTTACCTTGTTAAGGTCCTGTTTTCTGTAGGAAGACCCCTTGTTGACCCCCTGTTCTAGTGCCTTGGCTGTACCGCACTAACCTTTGAAACCCGGCAGAGGTATACACGTGTAGTACAGTAAAACACAAATCCCGCCAAGATTGGGCTGAGAAATCCTTCTTGTTTTTTTTAATCTGAGTTGGGTTGTCGAAGGATTCAGCTGGAAAATGCAGCGCCACTTGGTCGTGGCCACGGGGCAGGGGCCATGTCCGGCACGGCGGCGGGGCGGATGGCGGAGCAGGGGAATTTGAATTTGGGGGCCACGTCCAGTCTCCAGAGTGCCCGAATCCCGGCCCGAAATCCGGTCGAGTCTAGTATTCAAGAGGAAGCGCATCCCGGCGAAACTCGATAATGGCCTGTCTGCATCATGCATTTTCACCGCTCCAGTTCTCAAAACCGCGTATAGTTGGATAGGCAGGCAGAGGAAAATGTCGGTTACCGCCAACATCAGCGCCGCCGGCGTCTTCTCCGTCACCAACTGGACTCCACCACCCATCCAATCTCTCAACTTCACGACAGACTGTGACCTAGTCGGGGAATTTTACAGTTCTTGGTTTCAAAAACTCCTCGATTTCGATCCCAAGGAAGATAAATTCGCGCTTTATAACCTCCTTTTTAGCGATCGGCCGGCGTCTTTCTTTGTGGCAGATTCACTGGATGCACAAACCACGGAAGCGTATTTTCGAAATGCCCTCCCTGAGAACCTAAGAAATGTTCCTAGTTATGGCCAGATTCTGGATTGGGAGTTGGCTTTGCGAAAGAATTTTTCAGAGTCGCTACCACGGCTAGCGCAGTTGACGTTTCCGCCGGACGCAGGACCGATTGATTGGTTTCTCAACGACACATATTCGACTCCATATTTTCAACGAGTCCTGCGAGATCCGGGTCTGGTCTGTCAAAGACAAGCCTGTAGCGGTTTTGAATGGAACCGCCTCATAGATGTTAATGGGCCCGGTGTGGCGATTGTGTATTGGGGACAGGTCATGAGTCTCGCGATTGCGTCGCTGCTGGTCATTTACGAACTCTGGCAGACGCGAAAACGGGAAATCCGACAACAACCTCAACCTCTGCATCCGGCTTACCGATGTTTTCGTCGAACCATCGAGTCCATCATCCAGGGCTCCGTGTTTTTCTTCGCTGCCGCGCCGCTCGCCATGTTTGTCGATTTCCAGTGGAAAGGCCCGCATTTTTTCCCACCCAACGATCAGAATACCGCGCTGGTCATGTCGAGTCTGTCGGTGGTGATGTTGTTTTGGTCCTGGCGGATAAACCGGTGCTTTGCCGTCATCGACATGGTTAAAGGAGGGAATTCGCCCGTCGGTTCCCATCTCAGCTTGCTCCCCCTCGCCTGTTTGCTGGTGGCGGTCCCTTTTGTGGGCTTCATGTTGCATGTTCGAGCCCAAACCGCTGCGATAAATCCTCGCGACCTCCCAGCCTTTGATGTGGATGGTATGGCCGTGTTGATCTGCCGAGGCATCGGCGTTCACCTGGGAGTATACGAGGAAGTCAATACCCCTGGACGTCTCAACGTCAATCCCGTTTTTATCGCCACCCGTCTCGTCATCACCGCCATGTGCTACGCCGCCTTTCGTCTATTGTCGGATGACTTGGCCATTCGCTCTGCCGTACTCCGTCTCTCACCTTGGTCTCGGCTACGCTGGTTTTATGCCCCCGTCGTGAATCAGGCCCTCGCAGGACGGCACCCGAAACACCTAAACCGACGAGAACTCGACGTTGCCGCCGCCAATATCTTTGAAAATCCCCGGACCAGCGCACATATCTGGCATCTCGGCTACGGAGAGCTACTCGGTGCGGCGGCGGCGTGTTTGTACATCATCATCGCGCTGAACCCGTGGAAAAGCCAAGAATTCGAATGGAGCCAGCAGGGCAAGCCGTGGAACTTGGGACAGATTTTGGCGCTCATCACGTTGGCGCCGCCATTGGTGGAGTTTTTGACTTCGTTTGGTGAGTCTCTCTCCCCCGCCCAAATTTTTTTTAATTTTTTTTGATAATGCTTCAGCTACTGATAAAGATGATAGAATTCAAAACGCATAGATGGGCAGGGCTGACAAAGCACGGACAAGAGATGAATCTGTTTGTCCTGCTCCGATGCTATAAGCGATCCTGGGCGGTACGGCGGCTGATCAGTTTGTACTCCGGCCGCAGTGGCATGCGCAGGGAGGGACGGGGGGAGGGAGGGAAGGAGGGAGAGCGAATGATAGGGGGAGAGAGTGGTTCAATGTAATAATGCAGAGCTGCAGTTTAATAGAGCTACGTGTCGTGCAAGTTTGAAGCTGGAGTAATTATTTGGTGCAGTTGAAATAATCCAAACATTTGTTTTCAGAGCAGCGAAGAAGGTACGATACAGCTGGCTACAAACAAGGATCTATACTCGCCATGAGCAGCTCTTCCAGCCCAAACGGGGAGAAATCCATCGGGTCCATAGCGAGGAAATCCTGTCCCGGCATTAGGAACTGTATGTGTGGAGCCGCGACGGCCATGCCGGTGCTGGGGTCGGGGATTAGAGACCATCTCTCCGGCCAGGCGGAGGGGTTCAGAGCTGTACCTCCGAGAGGTGTCTCCGCCAAAGACGTCGGTGGTGGCAGGCCTGTCCTATCTGTTGTCCTGATTATATTCGGGTTGCTGGTGGTGTTTCCGCCACTTCCCCTCCCATCCTGATTGCCTTCACCACCTCCCCTATCTCTATCACCATGGTCCCTCTCCCTACCATTGCCATTACCATTCCCACTGCCATTGCAGCTGCCATTCACATCCCCATTATCACCACGCATCAGCCCCACAAGACCTAGCTCCAACCGATCCAACCTCCCTAACAGATTCTCCGCCCCGCCCCAAAACCCTACAAATTTCTCAAACACCATTTTCAAAAGCAATAGATTCGACGCCGCAACTCGTTTATTAAAAGAGACGGATTCCGGACCAAACACTTTACCAGCGCATTGTGTCGCGGCTGCAAACCATAGCGTATTGGACAAGAAAGGGTTCACATGTCGATGGTGCAAGGGAGGGGAGTTGCGAATGATTTGGCAGATTCGGTTGGAGGGGGCGAGGTAGTTTGTCCAGATGGCTTCTTCGTTCTCTTCATTTGAGAAGGGGTTTTGGTTGTTGTTGCTGTGATTGTTGTGGTTATTGCTATTGCGATTACGATCATTGTGATTGTTGTGGTTGCTGGAGGGTTGAAGTTGAGGTTGAGGGCGAGATACACTCGGGCTAGTCTGAGCCTGTCCCCGACAATCCCCATTCAACCACGGCGCCCGCGCGCAAATCTTGTGGTGGTGAATCATGAACCAGCAAAGCTGAATCATGAGATGAATCGCGTATTTATCCGCATCCCCTTGGTACGGACTTCCCACAGAATTCTCTACCCCCTCCCCACCGCATCCCCAAAAACTGAGCGTCTCCCCGTGGTATGCGAGGCCATCCGGCAGGGACGCCACGGTACAGTAGAGAACATTCGCCATGATATTCAACTCATCGTGGTTATTCCCTAGTCGTCGTCCAGCGAGAGCTTGCGGTGCCGACCCCGCGGGGTAGACAATCCGCTGGGTATTCCGCATGAGCGAGTTGATGACGATAAACCAGGCTTTGGCGCTGTCATTGCCCGACTGGGAAAGTTGTTTCCAACGGAGATCACAATCTTCCGCCAAGAAACAGCTCGGATGATATTTCCCGCTGAACCAAGCGCTATCCGGAGCCGGAAGCAGAGTGAGGATCAAACTTGGGTCAATCCCCGTCGGGAGACGTCGGATAGTGCTGGCGAAAACATCCATTTCCCAAACCGCCCACCACGCTCGTCGTCGCTCTTCCATGAGCACCCATCTTTCAGCGTCTGTTGGTGTGGCGGAGGGGTCATGGTTTGCATCAATGAGATGGAGATTCAACTCATAGGACAGACGAATACAGTCACCGAGTCTTTTCCACGACCGCGATCTCACGCTGACGGTGAGCTGGTAAAAGGCGACCAGAACTGCTGCCTGTAATAGCCAAAATGGTGGACGCGTATCACCGTACCGATCAACCGATTCATCGAGAAGCGAAGAGGCGATGCGGGCAAAGTAGGAGTGATTCGGACAATCTCGACAGAACCGAGCTGAAAAGGAAAAGATGGCAGCGACAAGGGCTTCAGCTTCGCAATGGTGCTGCATGAGCGCTAGTTTGGCCTCGATGCTTCCGGGGCGGAAGAGGGTGAAGGAAGTCATGTTTTGGAAATATGCATCCATGCTTTTTGTGTCAGACTGACCATACCGTATTCTCACCTTCTCACATAATGAGATGGGACTTACAGGGCATCGTAAACCGACTTGGTGATCTTGAGGGCGCTGCACACGGTCTGGACATTTATGCGACCGGGTTGACCCTCGGGAGTCTCTGCCTCTGGAGACTGTGGCCGCGTCTGAGCCTCGTGTAAAGGATACATGATGCGAGAGAATATCGGCGCGCTGGCGACATGGTTGTTCTCTGGACTGTTCGCATGTGGCGAAGGTAAGGTGTTAACCCCCCCACAGGCGGCATCCGGTTCACGATTAAACCGGTCATCTTGGGTGTTGGACTGGTTCAATATCAAAGAGGATGAAACAACAGAACTCGGCGGTGAATCGAGCCGCCTGCGCTTGTTACCATGGGAAGAGCCTGAGGAGTCAGCTCAGCACTGATTTTCGGCTTTACTTGGCATAACCCGCACTGACGAACGCGGGCGCACTCACCAGGTTTCGGCCCGGGCTTCTCGGGATGAGTTGGATATTCGCACGACGCATTGAATTTCTGACACAGGGAACAGACCGGGATCTGTCGGTCACTGAAGAGGTTTCCCTGTCATGTCAGACATAGCCAAGACGTCGGTCGGACTGATGAAAGTCGGTGGATCTCGTGCATACCACTTCACCTTGCGCCTGGATGTGTCTCGAGTCAGTTCAGCGACAAAGCAGGGATTGCGGGGAAAAAGGAAACTAACCTCTTGCAGGGATAACATGCCAATCTGATGGTAGTCGAAGCCCCAGTTGTTGGGTTACCCCCTTGAACGGCGGGATCACTCAGCGCCGCGTACAGTGCTTCCATTGCGTCAAGTTTTGCTAGGGTGAAGTTGGCGGGCAGATGCAAGACTGAATGTGACGGGCAGATGTAATCCCACCGACGGGCTAAAGAGGCGAGCGAGCGACGGTCGGGCCAACGGGGAAGGTGGGAGGGAGGCAAATAGCCCGAGGCAAAGGGTGGCGACTCCCCGATCACATTCAGGGGAATCTCCACCCTCCCCGCATTTGCCATTCGGTTGCCCAGCGCGGTAGATTCACCCCGCACACAGTAGCAAATGCATGAGGGGACTAGGGGACCGGGGTCAACTTTTTTTTTTCCTCGTCGGTGGAGGTGGGGTGAGTTGGGGAACGGGAATGGGGGAATGGTCAGGAGGGTTCTCAAATACTCGTTTTAATAATATTTTGACCTTTTTTTAGTTTTGTGTCTTTATTCTCTTTTCTTAGGTATCTGTCGAGATCATCCCATCCAAACATTATACCAACAATACCAACATGTCAGAAACCATGGACAACGTGATCAAGACAGACCTGCTCATCGTGGGCGCCGGTCCGGCCGGTGCGTCGCTGGCCTGTTTTTTGGCTTCTCATGGCAAAACCGGAATCATGATCTCGGCGGCTCTGGGATGCGCCGACACACCCCGGGCACACATCACCAACATGGCGGCTCTCGAATGTTTACGGGATATTGGTCTCGACAGAGCATGCATTGATGCTGCGGCTTCGGGGGACAACATGGTGCATACGCGATGGTGTCATTCCATGGCGGGCGAGGAATATGCGAGAGTGTATTCGTGGGGAAATGATCCGAAGCGAAAGGTGTGTTACCTCGTTACCTATTTCTTTTAAATTCTCTTTCTAATATTTCTTCAAACAGGGCGATTATGATGCTGCTTCTCCCTGCGACCATGTTGATCTCCCCCAAACCGAGCTCGAACCCATCCTTACGCGCCGCGCCGTTCTCGACGGATGGACACTCCGCTTCAATACGAGTTTCGTTTCCTTTTCTCGTCCTTCCCCCGACACCATCATCTCGACTGTGCGCGATACCCTCACCAACCATACATATCAAATCCAATCCCGTTTCCTTTTTGGTGCCGATGGTGCGCGCAGCCAAGTCATTCGCAGCGTGGGCATCCCGTTGATCAAAAAACCCGGCCAAGGTCTCGCCATCAACGTCTTGTTGAAAGCTGACCTCTCCCACCTCGTCACCAACCGCACCGGAAATCTCCATTGGGTCTTCCAGCCGGAACGCGAACATCCCGCGTGGGGATGGGCATGTATCGTGCGCATGGTGCGGCCCTGGGATGAATGGATGTTTATTTTCCTCCCGCCTCCGGGAACCGATCTCTCGGCGGCCGATCTCGTCCCTACTTCCAAAGATTCCTACCTGCCACGTGTCAAGGAATTTATCGGGGATGATTCCGTAGCGGTGGAAATCCTCGATGTGTCCCGGTGGAATATCAACGAAACGGTCGCGGAATACTATTCCGACGGAGGCAATATCTTTTGTCTCGGAGATGCAGTCCATCGACATCCGCCGTTTAATGGGTTGGGTTCCAATACCTGTATCCAAGATGCGTTTAACCTGGCGTGGAAGGTTGCGTTTGTGATGGATGGCAAAGCCGGTTCTTCCCTTTTGGAGACATATTCGACGGAACGCCAGCCCGTCGGCGTCGACATCATCACGCGCGCCAATCAAGGACTCCGCGACCACGCCCTCTGGATGAGCGCCATCGGCATGACGGAGCCGGACCTGACCAAACGTCGCGCCATCCTCGCGGAGTTCGAAGATAAAGGCCCAGTCGGTGAAGCGCGTCGCGAGATGTTTTTAAAGGGAATCGAAAATACCGGAACGGAATTCCACGGGCTAGGAATCGAAATGAACCAACAATATCGTTCTCCCGCGGTATATCACGACGATGAGCCCGCCCCGCCATCTCTACCGGACGATTCTGTCCGCGAAAGACTGATCTCGAGCTATCCTGGAATGAGACTGCCACATGCGTGGCTCAACGCACGTATTCCGGGAAAACAATTCTCGACAATTGACCTGGCGGGGAAGGGGAAATTCTGTTTACTTACCCGTCCGGGAGGTGGAGAGGTTTGGAAAAAAGCCGCAGAAGAGGTATCACGCAAGGTCGGTGTAGAGATTTCCGCATACTCTATTGGCTGGCGGGAAGATTTTGAGGATGTGTACTTTGATTGGGCGAAACGGGCAGAGATTCAAGAGGGAGGGTGTGTTTTGGTGAGGCCAGATCGGTTTGTAGCGTGGCGGGCAAGGGGCATGGTGGATAGCCCGGAGGTAAAGTTGGAGGAGGTGATGCGGAGGGTTTTGTGTATCGAATAGAGACTGGACAAGAACGTGCGGCTTGGGGGAGTAACCATGGGATATTTCTGAACACATTTGACTGCAGTACTTGTCGGATATATCTGACTATAATGCGTGTTGTTTTACTCTAAAGTTGCCCTCACCAACCCCAGTCACCTACACCGCCCCGAACCACCTTGCTTAGGCGCTACTCAGGCACTGCTCAGGATTTAATTAGGACATGATCAAAGAAATCGCCAAACATGGTTTAGATGAGTAGGCAATACTCCGCGGTTCGAATAGCAACTTTTCGCGGGGTCCCAGTTTTTGGGACACAGGTGACCCAAAACTAGAAGCCCTCCCCCCCAAACCCGACTCCTTTTCGCTCCTCTTCCGTCCACCCCCAAAAATCACATAAAACCCAGTTTACGTCCCCCATTAGGTATCCATTCCCATCTTCCTCATTCATAAAAGCAGGTAAATTTCACCCTCAAGCTGAGACACTCCCTGAGTGTAATAGTTGGTTTTATTCTTATTAAACGTGGCCCTCCTATCTTAACCCAGTGGTAGCTGATTCCGAAAATGGGTAAGAGAAGAACTTGTAACGCAGGATCGCTGTGCCAGGGGTAATGAGTAGGGGGGTTGCACTGCAAGATGGTGGTTCGTAGGATAGGGGTTTGGGTCAGTGATCAATTGAAGCCTGCCTTCCGCTCTCTGGCTCCGCCAGAGACATTGGCCGCAATCCACAACAACGGAAAAGAGGATAACTCAATCAATTGAAGCTTGAAGATTCTGATTCTCGACGGTCCTAATTACTACATACACAAGCGACTTGGCTGGTTACAAGAGTCAGTTGACACCAGTGTATGCAAGTGTGCCAGTGTGCGAGTGTACGGCCAGGCCCAGGGCCTTACGGGTAGCAAATATAATTGTAACCATTTGTTCTAAGAATTTCAAACCTCTCCCACGCCCACAGCCGCCAGGCGTGGATCCTGAATACTTATTTTGATACCTTATGTCTGACTCGTTTGTGGATTTTACTCTTTGTAGTCACAACTTGTCCAATGTGGCGTAGCTTCTCACTGTCAACGTTCCAAAACACGACTTTGCCTGTATTGTGACATCACCATTCCCAAAGCGCTCAAGCTCCACTGCATGGCTGCAAAACGCGGCGCTGGGAAAGCAGTGATAGGTTTCCAGTGGGCACAGCCACCAATTAAGCCACAGCTCAATTTGCACAGCCTCCTCGATTATCGGTCACTCCACGCTTTTGAGCAGCAGCTTGTGGCAATTCCAAACGCGGGTGGCGGTTTATTTCGTCGACCCCACGCAACACGCCAGCAAAACGTCCAGCCCAGCGCCTGTTGTGTCCCGCTCACTCTCTTGCTAAAAGCGCGTCTTTTTTTCTGGTTTGATCAAGACTCATTCGCTTGGGGAAGCGCAAGAATTCGACATCTTGAGCAATGCCCGAGCCCGACCCTACCCCTGCACATGCCCGCGGCAGGCTGCGGGGCTCACGGCTGTCACGAGCCAAGCGCCTGGCCGTAAGTGATGATTGCAGCCCGGACACCAGACTGAATGCACGGACGGGAAAACGGCAGAAGGTTTCTGGTGATAGTTTCCCGGTGCTCGCGCATCCAGGTATCCCGCAATCTGTGTCAGAGGCTCAGCAGCACATTGCAGCGATACGAACGGAAAAAGGTGTTGACAATGCCGGGACCTTCATGAAGGATCTTGGAGCAGCAATGGATCTGTACGACTCTCTCCCACCCCAATGCTTCCCAATTGAGAAGTCTTAAAGACTTTTTGAAAGATCGTGACTTGGCTAACTGTCAACGTGTCCCGGTGGTGCAGGCTTTCAACAAATCTATATCACAATCGAATGCACTTTATCATGGAGCTCATTCAAAACTCGGACGACAATTCCTATGCCGAGATGAAAGTGCCGAGGATGACCATAACCTACAAGCCCGGCTGTCTCCGCATCGACACAAACGAGATAGGCTTCAGCAAATCCGATGTAGAAGCCATCTGCAGTATTGGTCAGAGCACTAAAGTCGGATCCAAGAAACACAGTGAAGCAACCGGAGAGAAAGGCGTGGGGTTCAAGTCCGTTTTCGGAGTATCAGACCGCGTCTTCATCACTTCAGGCCATTATTCCTTCATGTTTTCGAACACGACATCCCTTGACCGGCTTGCTCCAACATGGGCCGAGTTTCCCGAATCTCCAACGGCTGGACACACCACAATCCTCCTCTACCTTTACCCAGATTGGGACGCAAAGGTCGCTGCCGAGCTACAGAACCTCGATGCAACAGTCCTTCTCTTCTTGCGGCAGCTCCAGGAAATCAACGTTTGCATCTCGCCGTCTTCCGGCCCGCCGATCAGCCGCAGGTTGGCTCGGCAGACATGCAGCCCTGATGATAGCGGCCTGGTCTCCTTGACGCTATATCCAAACGATATCTCACACGTGGTCTATCATCATGCGTTCGAGTCCCCAGTCGGTGCGAAGTGGCGTGGTCAGAGCAACAAGGTGATCTCGTTGGCGTTCCCTTCCAACATCGAATATTACCATTCGACCGAAGCTCCGGCGCACGCACACCAACAAGTGTATGCATACCTCCCCATAAGAGACTACGGCTTTAAGGTGATTACTTCCCTTTTTCCTTGCCATGTAATCCTTCTTTCCTACAGCCCGCCTCTCAAATGGTTGGAAAGATGCACCAACTAACCGTCGCGGTCAGTTCGTGATTCAAGCCGACTTCATTCTTACTGCAAACCGTGAGGATATCGAGCTTGACTCGGATTGGAATGCTGTGTTGCTCAAGGAGCTTCCATCCGCCGTCCTCGCCGCAGTTTCCCGGTTTAACGCGAGCAAGCATCATCGGTATACTTGGCTCCGCTATGTTCCCTTTCGATATGGTACCGACGACTTCTTCGGGGGCGTGCGGGAAAGGATCTGTGAACTCTTGTCACAAAATCTGGTACTTGAATCCTCACATGGGCAATTGGTCTCACCACGCGATCTCGTCCTCGTCCCTGCCGCGTTCCAGGACGATAAAGGCGTGCCGCTTATTCCTTGGCGTAGCGCCAAATCCATCTACGTATCGCAGCAATACCCGGCCGAAGCGACAGACGCCATGCTCGTGCTAGGCATTCGGCTTCTTACGCCCGAGAACTTCCTACTCGACCTGGCCCAATTTATCCAACTCGACCCCACTGGGTTCCGCAACATGCCCCTCGCCTGGCACTCGCGCCTTTGTCAGGTTCTTAGCAGCCTTGATGACGAATTCAGCGGGCAAATCTCAGCTCTTCCCATTGTCGCCCTTCGAGATGACCGGTGGGTCTCCCTGGACGAAGCGAGGGGAGGCACTTTTGTCTTTCCCAGCCGAAAGGTCTCCATGGCTATTCCCCGTGGAATCGACGTGTTTGAGATCAGTCAGGACGCGGCCAAGGATCCCTACAGGAGAGCCTTTTTCCAGAAAGCGGGTGCCACGGTTGCCGACCCCAAAAAGATTTGCCACTCGATCGTGCAGGCTCATGGGGCCAGAGGGTTCCGTCCAGAGCGCATCGGACTCGATGAACTGGTGTACCAGATGGAATTTCTATTCCGGGCGGGTTGGATCTCGCCAGGAGGTCCTGAAAAAATCTGGGTTGCTGTGGAAGAGGGAAAATATTCCCTCTCTCCATCTGTATACCTCTCCTCGGACGACAAGTACTCGATGATGCAGCTTATGCAAGAGCAGGGAGGTTCCAACTTTCACTACCTCCACCCACTCTACGCCCACAAGATTCCAAGTCCTTACCGCGGAGTCGAGTTGGGGAAATGGCTTCAAGCTAATTTCGACATCATGGTTGTCCCTCGACTTGGACTCCTCGTAAACCCTGAGGATAACGGCCAGAATCCGAGATACGTTCTCCATCCCGATTTCAGGCAACTCATGGCAAACGTAAGCTCGGAAGACATCTTGCAGTTGCTCCGCACTCATTGGCAGAGTACCTATACGCACTTCTTCAAGCAAACATCCGATTATGGGCACCGTGAGGTCGGCACAGTTGACGACGACGAAGACGACCAAGACGAAGGCGACGCAGGACGAAAGGGAAAGAATAGTAGCGAGCCATCCGATGCTCAAGAGTCCCCAGGGACAGCACTCTCCAATATGCTTGTACCGTGCTGCGGGGGATCTACTTTCAAGTTGCGAGAAACATGTTTACGGCGACCTGCTTTATTACGAGCGTTTTGCACCGACAGCTCCGAGGTCGATACTCAAAATCCTCAAACGTTGACAGGGTTCGGCGGCCTCCAGACGCTAGGCGATTATAATGGGCCCCCGATGCTTGATATTCCCGACCCTGAGAACGACAACTGGGACTTCCTGGAATATCTCGGCGTTGCGGTGACGCTAAGTCTGCCCGTCCTGATACAGCGGCTACGGCAACTCCAATTTACGGGCGCGGTTAAAGAGTCCATTTCCAACTTGTACGACCTAATAGTTGATTGTTTGACCGAAAAGAACTCGGCGTATGTCAGGTCAGTGACGGTCATTGTCTTTTGTTTCAACCGAAACTTGGCGGCCGCTAATGAATGCCACACAGAGAGTCGTTCCAATCCTCAAAGCTCATTTTCATCCCGAGAAATGGCGGTCACTGGTGCAAGTCTCACGAATGCGTCTGGGAAGGGCCGTCGTGCTTGTCAAAGGTCCCTCGTCTGGCCAAACACTATCCCAAAGCCAGCAAGCTATTCCGAGACAATCTCAGACTTCCCAACGCATTTCTCAAACACGTCGCTGAGGAGGCCTGCTTGATCGAGGAGTCGGATCCCCTTGACCATATCAAGGCAGTTCTTTTCAAGCTGAGCAGCATGCTGCAAGGGTCAACAGAGTCCGAGCGGAACGAGTCAGGCCTCCACCGCCTAAGGCGATGCAGGATCTTCCCAATACAAACTCATGCGGCCCAAGTACGGTTCGACTACCTTGCACCGGCCCATGGAAACTCGGCATCAGGGATAGAAAATTGGTATATTGCCGACATACCTCACTTGTGGGAGAGCTTTTGCGGACGCATACCTCTACTCGCCATCCCTCCATCGAGCATAAGGGATCTCGGTAACTTGCTTCGTTACTTGCATCTTGATTGGCATTATCTTTCCAAGGCAGCAACAAAGGAGATTCGTGTGCAGGGGCCTGCAGAGTACGATGCAAAGTACACACGCAAAATCAGCCAAAAGGCGAGGTTCATCTCCAGGTTAGTAGTACCTACCTACATCCAAGAATCAAACATGCGTCAGCAAAAAAAAAAGTCCCAATATCACAAATGCCAAAAAAAAAAAATACCCTCACTTCTAACAGAGTGCCCTGATCAGGTTGATACCAGCCCAGAATGCCAAGCGATTTGATGTCAAGAAATTTCGGGATATCCGTGTTTACGAAGTTGGAAAGGTGTCAGTAATATGGAAGTTTCAATCTCCAACGGGCGTCATCCACGGGACACCTGACGAGGGCCGAGTCAAAGTCGAGGAAGACAGCGATGGTCTCAAGATTTACCTCATCCGTGACGACCTGGAGGCAGGGTTGCCACCTATAGAACTTGTCGAGGAACTCTCGGCGCTCTGCGGCATCGAGTCACCGGAGCATACCCGACTACTGGCTCACATTCTCACGCAAAGCAGCCACCATCGGATTCAAACTGATCTGGAGAAGCGTGGCTTCGGCCGTGACATTGAAACACTTGACCAGGCTGATGACGATGATCCTGAAGATAATGACGACCACACCTTGGCTGACACCATATCTAACCTGCTGACACCCTTTCCAAGCGCTTCTGCTGGGGGCCTCAGATCTTTTGAAGACCCGCGGGTGCCGAGCAGAATGCTGAAGTGGAGGACGTACGGTTTGCGGACCACAACCGGCAGCACAGTGATAGGGCCCAAGGTTAAATTAGAAGACGACGAATTGCAGTTCGTGGGCGAGCTTCAGGTTTGTTTCCACTCCCACTGGCTCAATGGTTAATGGTTTTTTTTTTTTTTTTTCCCCAATACGCTGACCTCATTGCAGGTCTTCAACTTTTTAAAGAGCAT
>Ga0247765_1000509_pt1 | contig 29626 bp, 21 predicted proteins | sample UWRJL106311C6_FD_179949 | JGI IMG/M metagenome (GOLD analysis project Ga0247765, IMG submission 179949) | Plant litter microbial communities from Arlington Agricultural Research Station in Wisconsin, United States - UWRJ-L106-311C-6 | ecosystem: Environmental > Terrestrial > Plant litter >...
TTTTTTTCACCACCCCCCCCCCCCCCCAAAAAAGGACAAGCTTCAGCTTATTGAATCGAGGTCCAAGGCAACCTTCTTATTGACTAAGTCTGCCGTGCAGTCCTCAACCTCAACCTCACGATCACTTCGCGATGCGTTTTGGATTAGATGGTCTCGAGTTTGATACTACTGTGCCGCTGTTCAATTGAAGTCAAGCACGTCGAGCACGCTCAATAGGTCATTGCTGGCGAGTCGGGGTGAGTACCAGCCTAATTTCAGTTCAATTACGAAGTAGTTCGCCACCGAAATACAGTCACCGACAACAGTGCACCGAAAAGTACCTAGGTAGAGTATTTCATTTCTTCTTTCCACGGCCTCTTCCCGTGACGGCTCCCTTCTTTGGCGCCGCTTTCTCGTCGCCATTGACGCCACCATCTTCTTCTCCCGGACTTTTCCTCCTGAGAGTGCCAAATGACACGTTGACGTATTCGTCTTCGCTGTCTGATTCCCCAAGGTCAAATAGTATGGGCATTCTGAAGGAATCCACCACATCGCCGAGCCCCCCACCGTTGCCAACTGTCAGAACATTAACGTCCTCATCTTCTTGATCCAAGCGCCGCTTCTGGATCTCTTCTTGTGGGTGAATGTCAAACTCGTCTTCATTTTCGATGTACTCGACGTTTTCCTCCACCTCAACGAAGTCTGGCGCGAGGGCAGACCATCTCTGCGGGCTCGTGACTGACCAGATATTGATCCTCCCAGTCTCTAACCCGCACGCTGCCAAAAGTGCTTTATGTGGATGCCACTCTATCACTCCCTGCTCTTCTTTGGGGCCCTCCAACATGCGTACCAGACTGCCGTGACCCCGCTCCCAAATGTACAGCTCGTGATTGTTGTACGTTGACGCAGCCACATACTCCCCGGTCGCGCTGAAGGCGACATGGTTCCAGGACAATCTATTAACCACGTCCTGGAATTTATGCTCGAGCGGTATTTGGATTGTGTCAAAGTCTAGGTCGTCTACCGAAAGGTTGGGCAGATGGAATGTCCTAATAATCCGGTCTTGTGCGTTTACCAGCAGATCTTTGCCAGACTCTGTGAGCCGCAAAGTGGTTACTATTCCCCCTGCTATTTTTTCCGAGTAGATGATCTCGCGCGTCTTGGCGTCAATGACATTTAGGCGGCCCTTGGTTGTGCCCGCCAGGAGGTGGCCACCAGAGGCCGTGTAGATGATGGCTGTCGTCATGTGTTTCGCATCTTCTTTTGCTTGCTTTTCTTTTAGCGCACCGTCGGCTTCCATGTTTACTCGTTTTTGCACCGATGGGAGTGCGTATCTCACAGCTATTGGGTCTGTGATGTCGACCAACATGGGCAGCTCATCGAAGAGGGCTGCGGCGAACTGGTTGCTGTCATGGGCAGTTAGAAATTGGCCCCCAGTCGTCCTCCAGAAATCAAGAAAATGGACCCACTGGTTCCAGGGGTGAAGCTCTGCTCCGTATACTGGAGCACGAAAGCGCACCTCACGGTAACGGCTTCCGTCCTGTAAGTCCCAGAGTATCGCTTTCCAGCCCTGGCATGCTGAGAGCAAGTACCTCCCACAGCGTGACCAACTCAGAGATGTGATGTTCTTTGCGTGACCCCTCAGCTTGCGAGCTACACCCATTGTTTCCAGATCCCAGATGACAACGGTGCCATCAACCCGACCCGAGGCGAGATAGTCGCCTTTTCGATTGAAGCGAATGCATGTGGAATGGCCGGAGCGGATGGTGTTCGTGATATGTTCTGGGTACTCCTGTAGTAGGTAGTCTTCGGATAGCAGAAGATTCATGGCGTTGCTATTCTCTGTTGTCAGGAATGTTCTGGTCGTTGGAAGACGTGATCGACGACGAGGGGTAGCCGTCGTTGTGCATTCCTTGGTTTGTTTGGAGGAGACACTACAGGATCAAATTGATGGCGGCAACGGGCGGCTGTTTTGAACGTCAGCCAAGAAGTGCCTACCAAGGTGGGGTCGCTGGGGGTGGTTGCGGGGAACTCTCAATAGCTCGAAGCATTCAGTTCGGTCGACATCCCGATTGCACATCAAAATTTATGCAATGGCTAACTCCAAGTAAGAAAATAGTGACCTCGGTCCAGAAAACAATCCGGTGGAATTGTGAGACTGACCGGAACCACCAGATTCGAGTACGTCAAGCAATTCGAGCAGGCTGATCGGCTGCTACCCAACACTTGGGTTGTTGTAAGAATCGATGGGCGAGGTTTCACTAAGTGCGAATTTCAAGCTCCTGGATTATGAGCTCTCCGTAAATTGTAGGAGACTAATTCATCAAGGTTCTCAACCAAGTATGGCTTCGAGAAACCCAACGACAGGAGAGCTCTCGATCTCATGAATGTTGCTGCCCGCTCCGTCATGGCGGAGCTCCCCGATATCACCATCGCATATGGCGTAAGTGACGAGTACAGGTAGGAATCTGGGCTGCTTCAGAAACCAAGCTCTTCGCGGCGCTGACGACTTTCACCTGCTTCACAGCTTTGTCTTCCATAAGAGCTGCAGCCTGTTCGAGCGCCGGTCCAGGTGGGTGATGAGTCTCTCGTTGACACCGTAGGCCTAACAGGAAGAAAAGCAAGCTGATTTCCACCATCGTCTCTACCTTTACTGCCTGCTACGTCCACTTCTGGTCAAATCACTTTCCAGGTACACCGCTATCCCTTCCTCTCCCAAGCTTCGACGGACGAGCTGTATGCTACCCTAGTATACAAAACCTTCGAGACTACATGAGTTGGAGACAGGCCGACTGTAAGCTTTGACATGCTGCTCGTGGAAATTTCAGCTGAAAAGAAAGGTCATATTAATAACCTCTACAACACGACGTTCTGGGCCCTTATTCAGCGCGGGAAGATGGACGCAATAGAGGCTGAGAAATTTCTCAAGGTATCATCGTTCAGCCCCACTGCAATCATCGAAACCTAACGGAACCTACGCAGGGAACATACTCCGCGGACAAAAACGAAATCCTCTTCTCCAAGTTCGAAATCAACTACAATAACGAGCCTGAGATCTTCAAAAAGGGGAGCGTAGTCTTTAGAGATGTGGGTGTCCTTGATCATCCATTGACCGGCGGAGTTGACAACTATCATGTGTAGTACGAGTTAGTTGAACCCGGCACGCGCAATGTGGCCCAGGAGGTTGAAGATGTGGCAGAGTCCATCCGACAATCCAAATCACAAGCCGAAAAAGACAAGAAGAGACGGCAAAAGGCGTCTATAGTGATTGAGCACCTCGACATAATCAAGGACGACTTCTGGGACAGGAGGCCCTGGCTATTGACTAGCAGGCCTGGTAGGGTGGCCAATGAACCATGAGACGTGGCGAGTTGCATAGATGACCAGTTGCAACTCCCTGAACAGGATCTCCTGCGAAGGTAAAGACGGCTAGCATTCCGCGGGGGGGAACATAATGGGCCAAAAGTTCCAGTCTAGGATAAGAGCAGAGGTGCCCGATCATATTCATCAATCTCAGCATCCACCAGCGTTGCGTTCCGCGGCATCTCGTTTCCTCCTGGCCTCTTTCCGGGCTCTTCGTTCTGCCTGTCTCGCCCGTCGCTCATCCCTTGTTTCGGCAGTTTTCCTCCTCTGCTTGGCTTCTTTCTTCGCTACCTTTTCCTTCCGCGCCGCTTTCGCCTCAACCGCCTTCCTAGCCGCCTTCTCGTCCCTCTTGAGCCTTTTTGCCGCCCTTCTTGCTCTCCTCTCCTCCTTTGTCTCGCCATGTATCCTTGGCAGCTCGCGGTCCTCGCTTTGTGGTGTGGCGTCGGTCGACTCCTCGTCTGCCGAATCCGGCGTGATGGTGCCTTTCATTGTCTCGCCACGGATAAAGGATGTGTATAGGCCGGTGTACTTTAGATTGCCGCTGCATTTGGCCACCGCATCGAGTTTGCCTCGTGTTACGGACTGGACGACGCCATTCACCGATGTGTCTAGGCCCTTCAGCTTCTCATCGAAGGCGTGTAGCCACCACTGGTCGCTCGTGTGATGTGGCTTCTGGCCAACGCCGCGTCCGTCGGTGTTGCGTTTTATGAGAAGCGGTTTCGCAAGACCGACGTTATTGTTGGTAGGGTGCAGTGAGAAGCCTTTGCCCCGCCATCCTTGTGATTTGAGCAGCGCGGCGGCATCCATATTCGGTCGATACGGTGGCGATCACCGCCTACAGTTTTGGAAAAGTCAGGTTGGGCTGGGAGGCATGGTGATGTGGAGGATTATTCTGGAATGTATGGAGACGGGGGAGGAAAGTCTCGTTTGGGGCAAGTGTCAATGAGATTTCAACTTTTCCCGCCTTATCGTAAAATGGGGAGCCGTGGGGTAACCACGAATACCTACATCGGAATCGGGCATTACATAAGCTGCGTGCCTCGAGTCAAGCCACTAGAGCACTGACCGAGAAAAATAGTTACGAACCTACACTAGTTAACAGTTAGCAATGGTTACGGAGTAGGCCTGATGGAAAGCCCCATGAGGGCACGACCCTCCCAGCAAAGACTCGGTTTTTAACACAATGCTGTGGACCTTGACCTGTTGTTACAGTGGTGTTACGTTCTGTTACGGGCTGAGAATCTTTCCAGTATTAAATTTCGGCCATATGCTTTTATACCCCCCCACCCCCCCCCAAAACTATCAGATTTGAGAGTATATATCAACTAGATGGAACAGCTTGTTACGAAGGATTTCAGTAAAATACAAGTTTGTCAGGCCAATCTCAAGACCCATTGGCCTCTCTGTTAGTACTTTGTACCAATGTCAGTCCCAATGTCAGTCATCTCAGCCTGGAATAGTGCCTCAAAAAAAAAAGGAAGGAGCGACCCAGTCTGCCAGTCAACTAGCTAGCAAATACCTAGCTAATCCATCGGCTGGCCATAAACAATGGTAGACTATACAAAATTCCTCACTCCATCACCACAGCGATCATCACTAACATTGCCATACTATCTCGTATCACAGGCACGCAACAGGCCCAATTGATACAATCAATATAACCAGCCAACTAGATTTACAGGCTAGTTGTCATGGTGCCGACCTTGAACTGGGGGAAAGGACTTGTTATTATACGAAGAAAGGAAGAGGGAGCAGTGCTGTACCGGGTGGCTATTTACTTAGGGTCTGGTGGATCACGGGTGGGTGCCGAGTCGGTGGCGACCCGACGCGACCCAAGGTTGTTTGGTGCTGTGACACTAGTCAGACTGCGGGCGATGTGCAGCTGGAGAATTACAGCCCAACAACTGGATTCTTGACGGGCTTTTCAGCCTGACGTTGTTTTGTATTCTCTGACACACTGCTACTGAGCTGACATGCTGTCTCGGCTCTAAGGTAAGTTACTAGCACCGCACTTTCAAACACCTAAAATGTTCGCTGTGAGCCATGTCCAAAGGGGGGGTCCGCGCTGTATGGGACTTTTCCTGCCTCTTCACACACTCTTCTTCGCACATCGTCCTAACAACCATACCGTCTTCTTCGCCACCTAACCAAACACATTATCAGAATACCGTCGCCAACCAGCGAGCCATAGTATTGATAACGAAAAGCGTATAGTTGTTGATGACGATCACGCCGTGCGCCAAGGCGATGAGCATATCCAGGATCACAATGGCCAGCCGCCTGAAGAGTTGTGCCAGGAAATCGGATAAACTCAACCGGCCAAAGGAGTGATGCAACGCCCCTCGTGCCCAGGCAAGCGCCCCAGCGCCTCGGGGCCCGGAGAGTATTCCGGCTGGTATTTCCTGCAGGATAGCCAGCGGCACTCCCCAGTCCCAGTTCCTGGCGGGTATGTAATCCAACCGGATCAAAACCCCAATCACTAGCAGCGTGACAGCTAGCGCATTGACCAGCATCATACAGACATTCAATCTCCTTATGACTCGGCGCGGGCCACCGGAAACAGGGAGGGTGCCTGACATCTGCGGAACTGCGGCCGCGCCTCGAGATCGTCCTCTCCCACTGGTCGCAGGCGGCGTTAGGAGGACTGGCGCAGCCCTCGAATCTCTGGGCGTCACTCTCTGCGCGGCAGCGTTGTTGGACCGTGCAATGGCCCTGCCTTCGCCGTCTGAGGCATCATCACGTGGGCTCTCTGAGGGCCTTCTCTCTGAGCCATGGGGAGGCGGACGGTCCTGTGTTTCGGGCGTCACACCACGTTCACCACCGAATCCTCGCGCAATGGCGCGATACGATCGTCCAGGCAAACACCACAACCAAGCCAGGATCTCTAAGAAGAATTCCACATCGTCATCGTCTTGTTCCCCCCACGTCTGTCTCAGGTGACCCGACCAGTACCAAATGAATGCGAAGCAATAACACATAAAACCCCAAACATTGGACAGGCCGTAGAGGATCCTCGCGTAGAAGCTTGCATTCTTGCGGATATGATCCTGCAGGTGGGGGGTGTCTTCTTCCACCTCGTAATGATCAGCGATTCCACCCAGGTGATGCACGACTTGGGCTCTGGTAATCATCTCGACCGTCTGTCTCGTAGAGGGGCCCTCGCATGGCTTCGGGTTCGCCGTATAGCGAATCAACAAAGGCCAGCAGATTATTTGAACTTTGGCGATGCGCTCTGGCTGATAGTGACCCTGGGGGTAGTCATCCTCGCCGTCAGCATCATCATCATCATCGCCATCACCATTGTTGTTGGCGTTCCCCTCGCCATCGGGACCGCCGTCACGGACATCAAGTCTCCTGGGTGGCTGTGGTAGACCTGCCGCTCTCCACGCGGCCTCGACATCAGCATCCTCAACGGCCCTCTTCGACTCCGTGTAGAGTTCTCCATCGGCCTGGTCGTGTTCAAGCTGCCACGGCTCCCCAACAAACGGCCAATCGTAGCGAAAAATGGTGCGGGACCAGCGAACGCCGACTGCAAAATAGCCTGCCTCGGACACAATATGATGGAGATCCTGGCAGAAGGCGCGTATCGACTTGCTGCGCGCTTCGGGGAAGTGCAGATCCATGAATCGGAACAGCGGCATTAACAACTCGGCCATCTGGGCGTTTAAACTGTCAACTTCCTTCCAGAAGCGTTTTGGCAATGTTCTCGCACCGAGGGCGACTCGGATTGCTTGGCCACGGATGTCAGTCCTGGGGTATCCATCCCCAGAAAGGATGCCTATGTCCATGCTATCCAGCATAGCCTTCTGTTGCTCGTCGGCGCCGAAGAGCAGCTGATCCCAGACATGCCTTTGTAGTATTCTCGCGATGACGCCTTGAACGAGAAACTGCCGCCGCCTCCGGTCGGTGAGTAGTCTGTCCCAGCCCCCGTTGTAATTGTCCTGTCTTGCCACCATGTCCACATAATTTAGGAATTGCTTTGAGAATCCTACCCGCACCCAGGGATGTCGCTCGTTCTCGATGTCGCCGTACCCAAAATACCTCTCGGAGAAGTCGGCAACCCGGAGATAGAGGTGCACCCACACCAACTTGTACCAGTCCGTGGGAACCTCCCCATTGGGCGGCCACTCCTTGTGGAATCTGAGCCGTGTTGGTCGCCAGCTTTCATCTCGGGGCAGCATGTACCCCCACCCACGGATTCCATTGCCTTGGCTCTCGTCTGCTGGCCGAGCCTGGCTCTCGTCGATGCCCATATGACGAATCTTTGCCCTTCGCTGCTCGTCCTGCGGCGGCGCGGCGTAGGCTCCACCTTCGGGAACAACGGGAGGAAGTGTTCCCGGCCTGGGCCTTGCTGCCTCTACACCCAATGCTCGTCTAGATCTGCGGGGTGGCCGTGGTGTTGGCGTTCTAGGTGGCGTCCTCGCTGCTGCTGAACCTCCTTCTGCGCCTCCGGCCACCCGTCGTTCAGCAGCGCGCATTCGGTCTTCCATCCTTGCGATGAGTGAGGACCCGCTGGAGAAAGTGACCGACGATTGACGGACTGAAAGACTGACGGATGAATAGACCAAGGAATGTTTCCGCTTCTGTCTTTTTTCGGGCGTAAGTCTAGCTCCTAGTTAGGTAGCTACAGTAGAAAAGACTTCCTGTGTGGTGCTGATGATCAAATTAGGCAGACCATGCCGTGTTCCAGACTGAAGGGGTTTAAAATCGGGAGGTTCTTCGGTGCTCCAGGCTGTGTTGAGAAAAACAACAGTAGATTGATCAAGGGTCAGGAGAGAACTTGGGGGGTAGTGGTGATGTTGGGGTCAAAGAAAGCGAATGCGAACACTCCTGTCTGTTTGTTTGCTGTGGCTGGGACTGGCAAGACAAAGGGAATGGTTGCCATCACGCCGGAGACGGAAGACCATGGCTTGCAAACGCTCATCCGCTGTGTTAGAGAAGAGATTCCCCAAAGAGCTCGATGCAGTCTGGCTTATCAGGTCACAATCTATACAAATATTCACAGGTCTTAAGTGCTGGGTGGTCCCCATGGTGATAACACTGGAAACTTACAGTTGATCCCTCGGTTCCAGGCGCCGTCAATGCAAGGCTCAATTATTTAGACTGAAAGTGTAAACAACACGGGAACAAGACTGAAACATTGCCCAGAGTATCACCTCTGACATGGTAACAACGGCCCCGCAGACTGTTCCAGGGTGGCATCAGGCCGTCCTGTTTTGGTACTCATACAAGCGCCCGCCTATCCCCAACTCCGGCGAATCCTACTATCGTCTTGACGCGAGTGAAGCTCTTTGTTCCGTACCACTGCTTTGCCGACCCCATCCCGAATCAATCCCAAACGTGTCACATTCCCAATTCCGGCCCAGGTCGAAAACACCTCCCAAGACTCAATATTTCCTCAATCTCTCAGTTTACAACATCAACCATCATCCAACCTTGGGAAGATGGGTGTAGATCGTGACCCTTTCTAGCTCACAGTCCGCCCCACTCGGAAGCTTCTGCCCTTTGGGCAATGCAGCTACCATTGTGATGGCGATAATGCTGGTGCCAGGCTGCAGCGCCACCTCGAAAACCAACGCATTGGGCGGAAGCGGGTCCTCTGGGGCCGGTGTTGGTGTCCCTCTCATGATGTTGTGACCATTCACCGTCACGAAAAGGCGGTGATGTTGCAGCTTTTGGTCCAACGCCGCGATTATCGGGATAATCTGCAACTTAGACTGATTTGCTGGAATGTGCACTGTCAGACTCTGCTGCGCCAACCGCGGATCCGCAGGAATCTCTAGCCTGAATCTCCGTTCGGGCTGGACTGGGACACCGTAGAGAGTCCGGATCAAAATATTTTGAATGAGTGCATCGCCAAGTCCTAACCAAACGTCAGATATCTCCTTCAGTATAAATACGTTGTGAGAATGCACACACCTCTACCCGGAGCGCGGACCTTTTTGTCGTAAATTGCTGGCGCCGCAGGCGGAGCATGGCCGTTTTGTAGCGGCGTCGCCTGCCGGAGCGGCTGGGTCGGTGGTGGGACACCATTTGGCACAAATCCTGAGCCGTTGGCTTTGGGTGCCATTCCCGGCAACGGTTGAGCATCTCCGATCCGTCCAGCGCCAGCCAAAGATGGGCTCGGTGATGTCCCAGATGCAGAAAGGCTCCTTGCCTTTTCCAGCTGCGAATGCTGGAGGTTGATGCCAGGGGTAGTTGCAGAAGTTGCAGATTTATTCAACTCTTGGCTGAAGTCGGCGCGACTCGAGTCTGTCGAGTGGCCGCTTGGGAGCGCTGGCGATGCAGCACTGCTGCCTTTGTTGTCCTTCACATGGATGGTGATCCTCTTTGCGCTATGAACAGGTGTGGCCTCTTGCCCAGGAGCAACTTTGAGCTTGATCTTGGGCTGAGGTGGCTCTTGAACCGCCGCCTTCGCTTCTTTCAGCTCCTTCTCGAAGCATTCCTGGCATGGAGTCAGTGCGATGAGCCGCGCAGAAAAAGGAAAGTTTCACACCTTCAGTTCCGTAGCCAGATCATAGATAAGGCTCCCTTCTTCGTTGAAATAATGGGCATTATCCCACAAGAGACTTGCCCGCTCCTCGAATGCCGCCCACCCTTTAAAGTCGCTGACACCCGTCGCGGGCTGGCGTCCATGGATGCCTTTGACTTGCTTCTGCAACCCCTTGAGAGACAGCGGTTGGGTGATGACGGCAAAGTACTCCTTATAGCTGCGCGCCGGCAGGTTGATAAAGTCCAAGAAATATGGATCACTGTCCATGGTTAGTTTCTCCAGAGTAAAAAAGGGAAGACAGCTCTTACGCTCCATCCGGTTTCCGGATGAGCTCTTCAACGATTTTCTCCTGCGCCTGCTGGAAAGTAAGACCTGTGTATGGCATGCCTTCATACTCATGGTCTGGTTTTGCTCTCAACCCACCCGTCCTACGGGACGGTGTTGAGCTTTGCCTGGGGGGTCTGCTCATACTTTTCCTCTTGAGAATGATCTTCTTACGTTTTCTACCTCCATCGTCATCCTCATCATCGTCTTCTTCCTCTCCATCATCGTCGTCGCCTTCAGCGTCCTCGTCCCCTTCAGCATCCTCATCCTCGCCTTCGGCGTCCTCATCCCCGGTGTCCTCCTGAACCGGGGTAATGTCTTCTGGAATCGGTGCGGCTTGACAGCTGTAGTTGGGGATGAGTTTATAGGCCGGATTTGTCTTGGTCATGTAGTTACTGAGAGCTTTTCTGACACGCTCAGCGTCTTCGAAAACCTCAGACCCTTTAGCGTAGTATTCCTTCGCATTTGTCACCATGCGCTTGAAGTAGCTCTCGAGTTCAGCCAAATTCGCGAAATCCTGGTTATGGAGCTTGCGCTCAATCGTCTTGAGAGAAATGGGTAACCTAATACGTTCATAATAATCTTCGTTGCCTTCGCGAGGTAACAGATTCTCGAAGTAGTCAGCGACTGTCCGTCCACTGTCATGGTGTCAGTCCCAGGTATTGCTCTGAAGCGCCTGAAATAGGGTGTACCTCTTGTCTTTGGTCCTACGAATCATTTCGAGAAAGTGCAAACCGTAGGATGTCGTGGACTCGCGGGTCTCGCCCTTGGAAAGATCATACTCGCTAGTCGGCTGTACCTATGGTTAGCAAGTGGCGAGTATTAGAGATACGGATTCATTGAGAGGTTCAAGTTTGCATCGCAAATTGAGGAAGGTGACCGTAACAAGCAGGGACTGCAGATTGATGTTGGTGCAGATGTTTGGTGATTCTCTGTCGCTGCAAGCTAGCCTCTCAAAGGGGAGTGCATCATAAAGCACGTTGGCTTGGGAAAATGGGAGAGCAAACGTACTCCAGGGACCTTCCGGCGCTTTGCGGCGCGATCATCACCATCAGTAGCGCCAGCCCCGGTTGAGCTGGTCGCCTTGCGCTTGTTGTCCATGCTTGGGGAATGTAAGCTGGCAGGAACGGTAGGCGACCCGATAAAACACGCAGCCGAGCGTGGAGGCTTTGGGTCGATATGGTGCAGCTAAGACAATTGCTGTTGTCATGCGATGCTTCGGGGAGCTGATGCAGACTGGATTGGCACTGTCGAGACGCGTTGGGAGATTGTCCTGCAGACGCCAAAAATGATTAGGCGTTTGCGGGATCTGGCGTCGCAACAATTGTGCAGCCGCCTATTGAAAGGGCCAAGAGTTACTTGTAAGTGAAGGAGGAGCCAATTAAAAAGAGACCAGCGGGCACCAAACTGTTGCAGCGGCATCACCATTTCAGATTTGAGGAGGGTGCACGGTTTCTGCGTCGAGTGGATAACTATTGCCAGCAGCTTGCTGCAAATATGTTGGGCGCTCAAGTTCCCGTTGATCGCCAGCCGTTAGCCAGCCATACCAGCTGGCAAGTGAGGGGTCCGTGGGGTCCTGCAAACACCATGTTAGCCGAATTGTTTACAACCGCCGCCGACTTTCTCATTGCCCTCGACAATACGAAGCCTATTTTTTTTCTCTCAACGCCGAGAGTGCCAGAGACACCCTCCGCTTTTGTATAAGCTCACCATAAGGCGCCTCCTTATCTTTTACGCACCGCCTACTGCACGATACGCTCCGCCTTTCTCCTCACGAATATTCATTTGACGACGCAGCCTTCATCGCAAACCACACTTTCGTTCCGATTCGGCCGACGTCCCCGGGTCACTTGCGCCAAACTCTCTCGTACTGTAACTCCCTGATCCAATACGCATACCGAGATAAACGCTGAACCCGTCCCTCAAACGTACCTGACGCTTCCTCCGAATCGCGATCGCAACTAGACATTATGTCTCATACACCAGAAGAAATGGGCATTGATACTACCCGGCGCAACTCAGTGCCGCGTCCCCTGACCGATAACGAGCGCGCACGACTGGAAGAATTCGTTGATTCTATTCACTACTCGACCCGGTAGGTCAAGGCGGTGGACCTTGTGGCTGGCGCCTACTGACGCACCCGCCCCAGCTACTCTGACAGTGAATTCGAGTACCGCCACGTGCAACTCCCCAAGGCCATGCTCAAGGCTATTCCCTCGGAATACCACGACAAGTCCAAAGGCACACTCAAGCTACTATGGGAGGAGGAGTGGCGAGCCATGGGGATCACTCAGAGCCTTGGATGGGAGCACTATGAGGTGCATGAGCCTGAGCCCCATATCTTGCTGTTCAAGTAAGTGCACCCATTGTTGCGGGAGCACAGCATCAAGGACCAAAGCTAACCGCCCGACTGGCGCCGGCTCTGACAGGCGACCTCTGAACTACCAACCCCCGCAGTGACCTGCAAGAAGCAGAAGTTGCGCGAGGATATTGGAGGACTTGTACCATACTTTGCATTACCATGATACTCACGACTGCATAGCGATTCTCACTTTACACTGGGTCTGGCGAGTCTATGGAATCGGAACATCGATCTCGTCCTCACAGGCGTTATTTCCGCGGACCTTCACCCTTACTAATTGCGGTTTGAGAAGATCTTGGTCCTGATTATCACGGTGACCGTTTGGAAGCGGTGAGGATAGGAAAGAGCTTTGCAAGCAGCGGGCGGCAGGGGGTGGTTGCAGGGGCATTGGGGATGGTCACGCGGCTGTGCATGCGGTGATTTGTCTTCTGGGCGAATTTTGAGTCTGCGGACCGGCTATGGGAGCACAGAAATTTGTTGATAAGTTCATAACTTAGACGCAGTGGCTCGTCGGGCAGTGACAGACATGCCGTGAACAGAGAGAAAAATCACACGTGCTCAGGTTGACGCGAGTTGCCGACGCGATGTCTCTGCAAAAGTGTCATAAATCTTGATTTTATGGGCGGGGGTGAGGAGGGGTTGCCGCTGTGGCTTGCATCCATGTTGCGATAAGATAGTCGGGTTGTCGGGTCCACCCGTTAATAGCTAACCTCGCGACACCTTACACTGGTCAGAGATCATTTAATTCTTTGAATGATATTAGTGGTCGCGGGGACTTTGAAAGTAGTCCCGTTTTCATGGAAGCTTCGGGACTTTTCACCCGGCTTTCAACAATCCAGCTGCGGCACATCGTTCGTCGGCATTTTAACATCTGCTGATTTTCCCAAATGGACACCTTTCAACTGCTACCTACCTTCGCCAGCTTGCGCCTCGCTTCCTTGGAGCCAGCTTACCAGCCCCAGGAACAAGGCACTGCCAGTCATGCCATCCTTTGCACATGAAATGTTAAAAGACCAATTCACCCAGTATTTTTCTCTCTGGTTTGTTTCCTTTTTACCCGCTGCCGTTCTAAGATCAAGCCGTCTCCTGCGGTATCCTCTTTGAACCAGGATCCTTATCGATAGGGTTAGCAGGTGCCGTCATCATCCGATAATCCGCAGTAGTTATTGAGGGCCACCTTTCCGGATCTCTCAGAGGTCTTGTCTCAGACTTGGGTCTCGGGAAGCAATCCGGTTCACCTCGAATTAAACACTTACTTCACCCACTTGCCATTTGCGACACCCAGGCGAATACCGACTCCAATACTAAGCTGGGAGCATGAAGTCGGCTCCCAGAATCTTCTTCCTGTCGCTCTTCGCGCTCTGGGGTCCCGTGGTCCAGTGCCAACAAACCACAGATGATGCATCAGGCGAAGAATGCGCAGTACGTACTAGGCTTTTCTGTGTTTCTAGAATGCAACCGTTGGTGGCGCGCTTCTAACCGTCTTCCTTCTCTAGATATCGCCGAAAGCCATTGTTGGCGACGCCTGCGCCTCATACTCAACCCTCGAGGGGCTCAATCGCAACCTCAAACCAGCAGTCGACGATCTTGTTCAGACGACAGATTTCTTCTCGTATTACCGACTCAATCTTTTCCACAAAACATGTCCCTTCTGGAACGACGAAAATGGAATGTGTGGTAATATCGCCTGCGCCGTCGAGACACTTGACAACGAAGAAGATATTCCTCCAGTATGGCGAGCGAGCGAACTTGGCAAACTAGAGGGTCCTCGAGCGACACATCCCGGAAAGAGCATCCAACGAGCAGAACCACAGAAGCCGCTCCGAGGCGGACTCGGAGAAGGTGTTGGGGAAAGTTGCGTGGTTGAGTACGATGACGAATGCGACGATCGGGATTACTGTGTTCCGGAAGATGAGAGCTCGGCGTCTAAGGGAGACTATGTCAGCTTGCTCCGGAATCCAGAGCGCTTCACTGGTTATGCCGGTGATGGCGCACGACAGGTCTGGGATGCCATCTACAGAGAAAACTGTTTCCAGAGGAGCTCATTCCCGCATTCGGCATCGCTGGGTAAGTCCGGGAAGCCCAAGGGACCGGCTGCGTTAGACTTTAAGGCCGTGATCGATGCTGCCGGGCGGCAGAGCTTGCTGGAGCAGGAGCGCCAGCACAATCCGTTAACGCCATTCGTGGCCAAGACAGGATTCGAGGCTGAGGATGAATGTCTGGAGAAGCGAGTCTTCTACCGCGTCATGTCTGGTATGCACGCAAGTATTTCGACACACGTGTGCTGGGACTTTCTAAACCAAACCACTGGAAAGTGGCAGCCAAATGTCGGGTGCTACGAAGCCCGTCTTCACAAGTTCCCGGATCGGATCAGCAACCTTTACTTTAACTATGCGCTACTTACCCGGGCCATCGCCAAGCTTGGCCCGTTTCTCTCCGAGAATGACTACACCTTCTGTATGGGAGACCCTGACCAGGATGCGACAACGCGTGCCAAGGTGTCGGCTGTCACGGAGAAGGCAGCGTCGGTGCCACAGACTCTCGATGAGAGCCTGATGTTCAAGAACGGCGAGGGTCCCTCTCTCAAGGAGGACTTCCGGAATCGGTTTCGCAATGTCAGTCGGCTTATGGACTGCGTTGGCTGTGACAAGTGCCGGCTCTGGGGCAAGCTTCAAACTGCCGGATATGGTGCAGCTCTGAAGATTCTCTTCGAGTTTGACAACAATAATAAGCCCGTAGCCCCTTTACTGAAGCGCACCGAACTTGTTGCGCTTTTCAACACGTACGCCCGGCTGAGCAGCAGTATGAACGCTGTCCAGCAATTTAGAGCCATGCTGGAGAAGGAAGAGTCGCCTTCTAGCAAGACTGAGGGGGTTGAAATGATTGAGCGGACGACTTTGAGCGTCATCCCAGACCGCGCGAAGAAACCACGCCATGCTATTGTTTCGAAGCCCGTGGCGGGCTCGGTTTCCAATGCGGCAGCACAAAAGTCCATCACCAGCCCGTCAGAGGCAGCGGATGAGGCAATCCGAGACCGTGTTGAAACTGAGTACAGAGAAAAATCATTCCGGGATGTTCTGGATGATGAGATCGGTGAGATTGGGCTGATTCTCAGAGCGGTTGTCAAAAGTTGGATCCAGACGCCTGCAATTTTGTAAGTCCGCAACTACCAGGTTGTGGTTGCTTCGTTAACTTACTTTATTGTTTGCTACAGGTGGCACATCGTCACATCGGAATTACAGCGCGCCTGGCAGTTTTACATCGGCCTTCCTGTCATGCCCAGGACGTGGGGACTGAGGCCGCACGATGCTGATGAGCTCTGAGTTGCTTTCGTTCCTTTTTCCTTGTTCTTTCTGCATAAGTTGCAAATGGTTTTTTTCCCCGGGGGGGTGGGGGGGGCTTTGCTGGCGAAAAACAGTAGACCGTCTGGAGCATTCCCGGAAATCGGAGAAATTGGAGTTACTGAGAACAGGACGGTGACATTGGAGTTGGACGGACGGCACAGGCGGTTGTGACTTTTGTTTTTATCTTATTGGCTGCACATTTGGTTCCACGTCCTCGATTTCTGCCTGAAGAGAGCACACATTAAATGGGTGTCATGCGTCGGGCATTGGGCGTGTCCGTATCAGTAGTTCCACTCGGTATACGAGGAACCCAGTGACAACAAAAAAAGATGGAAAACAGGCACTTTTGCCCCAGCCATGGGCTCTTCTCCGAAAAGAGGAGTTCGGCGCATGCAGTCATCTATGGACGGTTTTATGGGTTCTCATTTGTAGGAATAGCTCGAGCTCTCGACCCGGCAGGATGGCGCGTCGTTGGTTGTTGGTTGGTTGGTGTCGTTGCATCAGGCATTGTCAGCAGGCCGAACCTTGGGTTTGGGGAAAGAGGAAAGCTTGCCAAGATCTTGGCACCTAAAAGGCCCCGCTCCCTCCCTGGTCCCCCTTCCGGATTCCTTGGCTTTTTGTGCGTCTCTTCTCACTCTCTTGCACAAGCACAACCTTGGGGGAAAAAAAGAAGGTGCCTATCGAAACGCCAATTACGCTAATACGGATCGCGGCAGTACATACCGTCTTCTTGAACTTTGGCCGATGGTTGTTTGCAGAAATACCCATAGCAGCATGCTCGACAATGACGACAGGTCAGTTGCAGATTGTTTCAGTGATGGGGGGACCCTGGGCAGGCTTGACTCTTCGCCGCGCGCCTTGGCTTGGGCTAAGCATTCTTGCCAAGACTGGGGAATGATGAACTGACTGACGTCTCACAGAGGTCAATGAGATCCGCAATGTCGTGTGCGTATTTCTTTCCTTGCGCATTTGGTTTTATTCGCTATAGTCATGGTCGGCATAACATGGCGTTTCGGTCCTGTTGCTTCCCTGTCACCGCTAATTCCGCTGTCTATCGGTGCGGCCGTGGGTCGGCAACCGCTTCGCCGTTGTGCAACGCTTGTGTCTCGCCTCCCAATCGTCGAACCGCCATGCAGCGCCTTGGCCAAGCTTGGCATTCGGTGACGGCGTCTTTAACACCGTGATTAGCGCGAGGCTACGGGACTGACGGGCTGATGAGAATGCCAGACTTCTTTTTAGCAATCCGTCGTGGATCAGTGCCGGGACCATACCGAGTACCATCATTCGGAACATCACAGCCTTGTCGGTAGGCTCCGCCGCTTTACTAAGTCGTTGTAAAATGTCGCGGAAATGCTGACACGAATGTACAGAGCCAAGTTGCCTACTCTGATCATATCAAGGATAATGTCACCGTTCTGGCCGCTAAGAACCCTCCCCACATAAATGGCCTGCTGTACGTCCCCGACCTGCCCGCTGGTGATGCCTGTGTGGCTCAAACCGACCCCTTTGTTCCTGGTACGGCGGTTCGCCGCGCCAACCTCCCCCCTACGAACTACAATCTGGTCGCTCTAGCGCCGTGGGTCAGCGGGGCGTGCTCGAAGAAGTACATGACGTCGGCCAGCACCGACCCCATTCGAGGATTCATTTTCTATCGGCCAAATACCTCGTCGGCTGAACCACCTCCACCAAGCTCTCCCGCGTGGGAGATAAATGGTTTGACGAAATGGAGATCTCAAAGTGCCTTCCCTGTCTTCGCCGTCTCGGGAACTGTCGGCCAGGAGATGATGCGCCAGCTGAGCCTGTACTCTGGAAACGCCACCGCTGTTCCTTTTGGTCAGAATATTAGCGACTACTACGATCCAGAACCTGATGATTATATCCGAATTTGGACAGATATCTCGCTGTCTTCGCCATCTACACTGTTTGGAATCTGGGTTTATTTCCTTATTGTTGCAGCTGTTCTGTTCACCATCGTTTCTGGTACTTCCCTGTTGATGCACCTGGCACAGGCAGGACGCCGGGCGGGTCTCCGCCGCCGTGTAGTTTCAGGCGAAGTCAATCTCGAACTCATGGGTATCAAGCGGCTCACCGTGCCTTTGAGCGAGATCCAAAAATTTCCCCTCTACACATATCATTATGAGCCCCCGACTGCGACATCTCTACCACGGCCGCCAGCCGACCCGCGATCTCATCGCAAGGCCAGATCAAAAAGACGCTCCCGAGCTTCCTCGGGTGGGCACATCGATGTCGAAGACGTGGATAAAGCCGGGACCGCGACTTTGCCATCTTCCGGGATGGATTACCAACCTACGTGCACAATCTGTCTCGGGGAATTTGAGAACAGGGAAACTGTCATCCGCGAGATCCGCTGTGGGCATATTTTTCATCCAGAGTGCATCGACGAGTTTCTTGGTGAAATCAGCTCCCTCTGTCCCATATGCAAGGCCAAGATGCTCCCCCCGGGCTATTGTCCCAAAATCAGCAACGAAATGGTCCGCCGGGAGCGCGCTGTGCGTCGTCTTCGACACAACAATGCAGAAGAAGACGTTGAGAGCCCTCAACGTGAAAGCAAGAGACGCAGTCCCATCTCGATGATGAGAAGCGGATCCCTCGCCGCCAGCACCGATAGGGCACAAATAAGTATAGTCCAACAGGCCAGAGAGAAGGATACACCAGGTTCCAGCACCCAGGCTAGGGCGCGCATGCATGAACTGGCAGGGCCCACATCCGATGAGGATGATAATGATGTTGGTGATGATAATGATGACAATAACGAGAGGAGAGCGGGCCACTTGGCGAAGTGTATGTTCTTGCAACTACTTGAGGAACCTATGCTAATCATGTCACAGGGCGACGGATACGGGTCAAGGTGTTCCCTGGATTCTAATTTTCCCACTGTGCTTTTGGCTGCGGTGTTTTATGCTGGGTTGCTGACTGGTTGGGCTGGAGCTGGCGTGTATGCGCGAGTGATATGATACCCCCTTGGCGACATGTAAAGGCTGGGGCGATAGAATTGGGAATGATTTGGTTTTGGTTTCAACTCGGGGGTTCCCTTTGTCGAGTTGCAACATCGAACTCCTTGAAAGGGATCGGTGCAGTCAAAAGAGTGACGGTATCAATTCGCTTTACTAATCTTTGAGTTGATCTGCAACCCAACAAGGTGACCAGTTAAGCCAACGGCGAAGGTTGGAGCCGAAACCAGATCTTGCCACTTTTCTCGCAGGAGACCGCGGTTCTACTCTGGCACCAGCTACTTCCCTTCGCCGCAAAGAAGCCTTGAATCCTCGTACACTTCCCTCCGGCAGGTATACGGCCATGCCGAATACCTGGTAGGTTAGTCTGGTATGGCAACAAACAGTGGCGAATGAATACTTTTCTATTCTGATCGTTTCTTGACAGAGACCAACCGATTTGCTCACCCCAACTCAATGATTCGCAATCCTGATCCGCTATTAGTGAACTTTATAAAGCTACAACGCCTTCCTCGTGAACCTTACGCAACGCAAGCCAACGAGTCCCGGGCTCGATCGAGTGAACTCCCTTAACCACCCACCTGCCTACCAATCCATCCATCGAAAATGAGCGAAAAAAAGGCCCCAACCCTCGATTGCAAACAAAACACATAGACCATTTCCTCGTGATTGCGCCTTGATAGTACCTTTGCTGGGGAAAGAAAACGACATTCTGAGAGGAACCGTGCCTTAGCCCCCCTATTCCATCGCTGAGTTCTCGTTTTTTGCCCATTCACTCATCCTCAACCTCCTCATCCCACACTTCCTTCTCCCTCTTGAGCAGATCCGCCATCTCGGCCGGCTTGAAGATGCTGCTGCCTTCGTCCGTGGCGCGGGGGACTCGGGTAACGCTCTCGTCATCAAAAACGGTACCTATACTATCGATCCAGCGACGGCGACGCTCCATCAGTGTTTTCGTCAAGTCTCCTATACCTGGGCGAGCCATGCCGGCGGCGCCAGCAGCGGCACCAGGACCAATAGCACTAGCAGCGCCAGGACGGGCTTTCTTAGGCTTCTTGCCCATGGTGCGAGTCCGCTTGAGATAGGCTGCTTGTACCTGGCTGTCGAGGTCCTCGAGAATAGTCTGGTATTCCTGGAAAGCCATGCGCTCCTTGACGAGATCAGTGAGGCGCGATTTGCGGGCACCGTTGAGGAGGACTTGGTCACGGAGCCGCGCCTGCAGGAGACGGAGGCGGGCAGCCACTTCGTCGTCGAAGTGGCCGTCGTAGTCGGCCGTTGTGGCGGGATCAGGCGGGGGAGCGGCACCAGGGTTGGACGGATCGTGGGGCGGGAGAGGGAAGAAGCCGATGTGGCGCAGCTCCTGCTTGATGCGCTCATCTACCTGCGAGTAGTCAAGCTTCGGGTGGGTCGCCTTCTTCCAGGCCTCTGTGTTGGATTCGGGCATAAAAGTGGCGGCTGGAAGAGAATGCTCCCCATTAGGCCCACCTGAAGTCCCGTTGGTACCATTAATGCCATTCGTAAAGCCATTCATCCCGTTTGCCTGGCTGCTAGAGGCGGTGGGGGTAGACGCGTCGAGACTGAAGTCAAACGATGAGATACCGTTCATGCTGACGTCTCCGTCGCCATTTACTCCATTGATTCCCTTCTCGTCGGCCGACGGGGCGCGGTGCTCTGGACGCATGGCCTGCAAGAGGCGCGAGAGCAGCGGGCCGACAGACAGCTTGTCCGTTTCCGCCACGTCATCATCAATGTTTTCGATGGTCCCTCGGGGCTGGTTAGGAGGGAGACGGTCTCGACCAGGGGGAGACGAATCAATCGACATTGCACCATCTTCCTCGGCCCAAACTTCGGTGTAGTGCTTTTTGCCACGCTTGGGCATGACAAAGGGTGTAACCCGATCCCCTCGTTCTCGAAGAAAGGCAAGGTCTTCCTCGGTGAAGGACCGGAAGTAAGGATCGATGTAGCTGCTAAAGGTGCTGAAGTTGATCTGGTTGCTAGGCTTGGCATTGCTAAAGTCCTTATCTGGAGGGTCCCCGGCAATTAGGTCGGCTAGATCGCTCTTTGGATAGGTGGCAACTGAAAATATATCCTTCTTTTCCTCCTCACTCATACCGGGGTAGGTCGGGAGGATCTCGTAGACGGTGGGGTCAGGGAATGTGGATGGATCATCGCCAAAGGTATTTGCTTGGGGCCGCGCAGGAGGCGGTGGCCGGCCATCATCTGAAGAATCGTCATCGTCATCGTCCTCGACCTTGGTCTTGTCGTCGATGTCCATATTGCTTGGTGTTCGTGGTGCGACGGGCGAAAGAGATGAGCTGGCCGAGTCGTTGTCGCGCGAAAGTTTTCTGGGTTTGTTTCCGCTGGGGTCCCGTAACGGAGAAGAGCGCTCTATTAGCGGGTCAGCGCAGCGGCTCTTTGCGAATGCCTCTTGCAAGAACACACGACAATATCCACAGATTCGAAGCGCTGAGAAACGTGACAACAAAGATAGCAAAGGCGATAAAACATCAGCACTACAGGTCAACTCACCAGTGTTACCACCAGGGGCAGCCAGATTATCTGCGGCTTTTCTTTTTTTTTTATTGGACCTTTTGTGGCTTCCGTCGTCGTCATGTCTTCGCTCCTCCCTCCCCATCTCAACTGCCAACTCATCGATTCTCAACTTGCGGTTCTGTGCCAACAATCTCATTCCACGGTCACAGGTAAGTCCTCGATTTTCTATCATGCTCGCTAGTTTGTGTAGTCTTTCGAGGAGGCCATCGAGGCCCCGGGAATCAGGTATCATGGTGCTCGAGGAAATAGGATCGACCATGTCCTCATATGTGAGGTTTCGGAAGACATCGAAGTGCAGATCTAGGGTCTCGGTTTCGACCGTCTCAGTCTCTGGTAAGCTGGCGACGATGGCAACGGCACTGGGTGTGGTATTTCGGCTTCGCTGGTGTTGCTGTCGCATTGCGCCGGAGCCTCCTTTCTTCCCCGTTCCCTTCTGGCTCGATGGCTGAGGCATCTTTGGCCTCGTCTGCACCCAGGATCCTGACCTCCGGGCAATATCAGAGCGCAGTTTGCGCGTCCAACAGGCTTTTCTAGGATTTTAAGGCCATTCGATTTTCCTTGCGTCGTTGTCGCGAGAAGCCTTGCAACCGGAAGCCAAGGTGCACGTCAACATCCGATGATGTGCCGTGGAGGCGCCCACCTGATCAACTCATTGGCTTAGCCGATGACTCAGCATAGTTATCGGCAGTATGATTCTGAATTACGACGTAGTTACGACCAGGTCACTGTTCCCTTGCAGTGCTTGATGTGCTCTCAACACGAGTCCCTCCCCCCTTTCCTACCACCAATTATGCCAAATCCCTGCTTCCCCTAGCCATTGAGGTTGGCTTCCTCCCTTTTGGTTCTTGGTTATCTACGCATGTGTATTCACCTTCGCCTCATCGGCTACCTTTCTGGGTTAGCAAAACATAGTTGTGATTGCATCAATGTTCGTCACATCAAGCAGATATACTACTTCCTAGTGTACACCCCCAAGCCAAGCTACCTCTAGAGAAATCTCGGCTCCAGCGTGTGAGGGCATTCATGGTCCTTCGATCATGGCCGAACAGCACTCGTGCTCGCATCGAAATTCCCGATTGGTCGCCGGAGAAAGACGTCAAACCACCCCACTAAGCCTTGGCTTCGCCAAGACCCACCTTGGCGGGCGAGCAGAGAGATCAACACCAGGTTGAGGCGTACCAGATGATGAGAACTGAGGACCAACTTATCGTATCTCAAAGTATCCCAAGAAATTTATACAGTTGGTATTCCGATTAAAGGCCATTGCGGACATTGGGCGGCAACGGTATGGCCTGGAACATCGCCTAGTCCAAGATTGTATCATAGATGCGACTTCGCATCAACTCCCAACTCGCTGCAGCCATGCAGCCAAAGCTGTTCACCTGCGCGAAATCTGTCCCGCCCCTGCATTTGCACCGGGACCCCAGGTGCACCCAGGGGGCACATGTGCCTTCATCATTGGACCTGGCGGGATACAAGTGCCTCTCATCACTTCTCTCTGTGACTCCTGCTAGCGAACGATATCCGCTTGTTCGTCCAAAAACCGCATCCGATGCCATTGTGGAACGTTCGTGACGTTACTGTCGCTCCCGAACCGCCGACATTTGTAGACTCAGCAGTCAGGATCCGGCTGTTAGAGTGCACAATAAGAACCATGGATGTCACCGCATGGCACTCCTATTTAAAGCAGTGTCATCCCCCGATGGCCTCCAGGGCCTCCCATTCTTTTTCTTCTCAAGTTCTAGCAGACTGCGTGTCCATGTCAGCCAATTGAGTGGTTATCTGAACATCTCTTGTGCGCGTCACCTGCGATGAGGGAGTACCATGGGTGTGTGCGACATCTTCCACTCCTGTCTACTCACCACATATTCCCATACCCTTCTCGTGTGGATATAAAAACTGACGAGTCGTTTAGCTTCTCTTGGTGGTAACAACACGCCCCCTATAGCAGGGGGCGCTGCCGACTCTTCGTCTTCTGTTGTTGACTTCAAACTTCTTGTTACCGGCGTCGTGGGCATGGCACTCTTCGTCATCGGCCTGCTCCAGATCTCTTGCAAGCAATCGTCAGACAGGAAGAATGAGACATCCCGCCTGGCCTCACTTTTGCTGTTCTGCTATTCATGTTTCCTGAAGCCGCATTCCGCAGGCAAAATAGCAACGGGAACCCAGCAGGATTTCCTCGAGGCGTTTTACTCGAGCCAAGTGGGAATATACGATGATACTCGCAAAACCCTCCTCAAAGGCCGCGAGGACATGCTGGCGCTTGTCGCCGCACAGTTGCGACCCAAGGCCGAGAAGGGTAACAGGGCAAGCAGAAAGAAGCGTGTTTGGGTTGATGTAAGTAGTCTCCCATTTTAACTAGCGTGTGATTGAGGCAGCTACGCTATGCTTACATGCCCTATGATCAGGTAGGCGGAGGAACTGGCTGGAATATCGAGGCCATGTCCGAGTTTCTCGACGTACCCAAGTTCTTTTCAAGCGTCTACCTAGTTGACTTCTCACCTTCCCTGTGCGCGGTGGCCCGCGAGAGATTTAGTCGCCTAGGATGGGATAATGTCCATGTCATCTGCGAGGATGCGGTATAGGACCCTCTCCCCAGCCCAACCCACCGCCGAAGCACCCCACTGTGTGCGCTGAAGACCGCTGACATTATTCGACAGAGAAAATTCCGTCTCGAGGACTATGAAAATAAACCCCCAGGAGATCGGACCCCAATTCACTCACCGCTCGGTTACTTTGACAGGAAGCGACCTGAAAGCGGCAGCGCCGACTTGATCACCATGTCGTACAGCTTGTCCATGATTGTATGTGTTGGTCGCCTCCCATAGATAAATATATATGGTGCGACATCGTGTAAGTGAGCTGACACCGCAAACAGCCAGACTACTATTCCGTCGTCGACTCCTTAATGTCACTTCTCTCCCCCCACGGACTGATGGGTGTGGTTGACTTTTACGTCCAATCCAACGTTGACATCACTTTCCGTAACTATACGGGCGGCTTCATCGGCCGTCACGTCCACTTTCTCGCCCGAACTTTCTGGCGAGCTTGGTTCGACCTCGACAGAGTTGCCCTTGAGCCGGGACGGCGAGACTACCTCGAATACCGCTTCGGCACTGTCTTGACGGCGAACCTGCGGAACCGCATGCTCGGGGCAATCCCATATTACATCTGGCTCGGGTGCCACAAGAAGCCCTTCTCTTCGTCAAGCCTCCCCCATGAGATCGTTGAGCGAATCGACGCTCTGGCAACCGAGTCCCCTTATCTCCTACCCGCCAACAAGAGGAGCAACGTGACCAACGCACTGACGAGCGCGGTTCAGAAGACCGCGCCGGAGATGCGATCTAAGGCGTTTGACGCAGCGGTGCAGAACTTATCGGCAAACCTGCCCCTCCCATCCTTTTTTTACCAAAACCACCACTGGCGCATCTACTACAACGACCAGCTCAAGAAACACACGCAGTTCAACGATGAATATATCTACGCGTTCACCTGGGAGGATTCCCGCGTTGACGACCAGCTCCTCAAGCTCAGTGCCAACGATGTAGTATTAGCCATCACTAGCGCCGGCGACAACATCCTGTCGTATGCGCTGCGCAGTCCAGCGCGGATCCACGCCATTGATCTCAACCCGGCGCAGAACCACCTGCTCGAGCTCAAGGTGGCGTCATTCACGGCGCTGCCGTATGGCGATTTTTGGAAGATTTTCGGCGAGGGCAAGCACGCGGAATTCCGGACGCTGCTTATAACAAAGCTATCTCCACACCTCTCCAGCCGAGCGTTCCAGTACTGGCTGAGCCACGCAAACATCTTTACCAGCCGCCGCAGCCGCGGGCTCTATGACACTGGGGGTTCAAAGCATGCGCTTCGCATCTTCCGGTGGATCTCATACGTGTTTGGGTGCCGCGGGGATGTAAAGCGGCTGTTGGCGGCCAAGACGCTCAACGAGCAGACAGAGGTCTGGCAGTCCAAGATCCGCCCAGCCCTCCTTAGCCGTGTTGTCAACCAGCTGGTTGTCAGCTCCGAAGTGTTCCTATGGGCGGCGCTAGGCGTGCCCAAGAACCAGCTGGTCATGATCGAGACGGATCACGCCAACAGTGATGCTGCCAAAAGGGGAAGTTTCCGTACCGTCAACAGCCGCGCCCACGCCGTGTGGCATTACATGGTGAATACGCTGGATCCTGTGGTACAGCAGACGCATATTGCCACCGATAATCCATACTACCACGTGTGCCTCGAGGGCTCCTTCACGCGCCGCTGCCACCCAGAATACCTGTCACCAACGGCCCATGCGCGTCTCAGCCAGCCCGGTGCTCTTGACGGGTTACGCATCCACACCGACGAGATTGATGAAGTAATTGCGCGAATCACGCCCGGAACTCTCACGGTCGCTGTCGTCATGGACAGCATGGACTGGTTTAGCCCCGACGAGCCAGCGGCCGCCCGCCAGATAATCAAGCTTAACCGAGCCCTGGAAATTGGCGGGCGCGTCCTGCTGCGCAGCGCCGCCGCCACGCCATGGTATTTGCGCACCTTTGAGGCGCACGGGTTTGTGGGAAAGCGTATGGGCAATAGGATTCCTGGCTCGTGTATCGACAGGGTCAACATGTATGCCAGCTGCTGGATCTGCACCAAGAGAGAGAATCTGCGCCCACCCACCCCCGACCCAGAACCTAGGATGATGGAGGAAGTGGATGGTATGGAAGGTCTTGCTGCGATCTGCTTGTCTTGATAGGTATTGTGGGAAACGAGATCGGGTTTCGCATGTTTTGATTCGACCCACGAACAGAGGGGACCAGAGGCAGGGAGTGGCGATGGGAGGCGTGGGAACGAAGGCAGCTACTTAACGTGGCCTGTTATTGGACGTCGTGGAAAGAGCAAGGTTTCAACAACCTGAGAGATCAAAAAAAAAAAAGACTGCCCTGTTGCATTTTTTACTGCGCGGCATGGTGTGTTGGTTGGGAAGACAGCATGAACCCTAGGGATGTTACGTTGGTAAACTGTGAGTACCCTATCAAGCCAGTGTTGTTAGCCCCGAGGAGTCAAGGCGTCGGCCCGACCCGACGATCCTGGGGAGACTGCCGAATCCGGCAACTCGATGGATGCGATCTGCTCTAGTGCAGTGTAACAGACCGGGGCAGTGTGTGGCGTCTATTCTGTTTCGCACACCGAAGGTGTCCGGTATCCCTGTTTTCTGGAAGCCTGGGGAGAGATTGGGAGCTCTGCCATCGAGGTCTCTGCGTCTCGCGGGATGGATGGAACCTCCACTCGAAGGAATCTGACTGAAGCCACTGTGGCTGGTGGTAGTTGACTGAGACTTGACCCTGAACTGTCCAGGTGGTGCACGGTGGCAATAGGGGGTGAGAAAATCAAGGTGAGGCCCGGACATGAACCAGGTTCTTGGATTACTTTTGATCCTTTTGAAGTTGGCTCAACGCATTGGAGGAGAATAAGCTTGAATACCCAGGCGTGATGCGCGCACAGCATCATGGCCAATTCCTTCCCGACGAGACATCGTGGGTAAGACGTTGACCTGTGCTTCCAAGGGAGGGTAAGCAGAGGTTATTGATAGACAGCCGGTCAGACAGCTGGTCAGATAGGGTAGGGGGTTCGGTGGGTACTGCCCACGCCGCTTCTCGGACTTGGGTCCCGATGGTGTGTGTGGTGAGCGTGTCGCGTCTTGTCTTCGTATACTAGTGCTCAATATTGTGTGATCCCGTCCTTGTAGGATGAGCAAAGAAAATGGAAAACACGAAGGGAGCATCATATCCCGCTCAATTGATTGCGGCCTACGACACCAACGGTCGCGCTATGCCCTTCGCAACGCTTGATCCAAGAAAGTTGCTGTTTGCTGATCCAAATATGAGATCGTGCGGGCCACCCAGCATCGGCGCTAAACCTCGTAGGCGGTACGTGCGTTTAAGCGCGCGTTCGTGCTCGGCGAGGCACACTGACAGAGGCTGAGCTTATCGAGACCAGAAAGGTGGCGCACCACCTCTTCAACGTCTGCAACGGCCAACTCCGTTGCAGCGGTTCTCTCAACATCCGAGTGCCCCGGCTATACCAAGCCACATGGCAATGGATTGATATCGAAAAAAAAAATGACGATCGAGCCACATCTTTCTCAAGCAACCCGGAGATGTATCTGAGACATGTCCCGTGCCGCAGCCTTGCCGTCAGCCTTTTGTCTCGGCCAGGCCAGGTTCTTGCATCGCGTCCCCCGCGTCAAAATGTCCCGCGTCCCGCACAGCATGGACATCGGTAGGGTTGTGACCTTTTGCAGTCACAATCCAACCTACCACTGCTCATTCTCCCGTCCCTCGAGCCCCATAGGGCTGATCGTCCGCTGGCTACCTAACTCGGGTCTGGAAGTGATCAAAATGCAGGTAGTTGACAGTGTGCAATTGGAGTAAAATGCTCGGGAAATTGCACGCAAGTGGGCAAGCGGCATGTTTAGTCTCCAGGAAGCGGTCTGATGGCTGGAGTTGAAGATCCAATACTTATCAGTTAGTCCTTGTGAATCTGGGTACTGTGCTCACAATCCATCGGGGTTCACGAGGGACCGGCGGGGTGGAGATCAGGCCGGGTTCATCTTGCCGCTATTTGTTTACCCCTATTTCTAAACTCCCAGACAGTAGGAATCGATAACAACTGGGGACTATTCCAAGCGATGTAGGCGGACAGACCGGTTCGGCCACACGGAACATCGCACAAGGTTGAAGATGCAGTGGCCGTTGCAGCAAAGACCTCATCGAGCATTGACTTCATTTCCTCGACTCTAGTATAATAAGTTCGGGGCCTTTCTGCAACCACTGCAATCAATTGGTCGATGCGAACGCAGCATGCGAGACCCGTGCAGGTGGCCCGGCGGCACCCGCGGGATTGGGACCGGGATAACAGCGAGGCTTCCGTTCCCAACTTCTGTCACAAGCGGAGGAAAAACTGCAGCGAGAACAGAAAGACCGGGCAGTCAGTCGTCGCCAATCGCCGTGATGCGAGGTGGATAAGCCTCCCGGCCGGAGATCGGCAACTTTTTGGGCCCATGTTTGTTTGGTTTGGGATGGGGGCGGAAAGGTGGAAGGGAGGGCGGCAGCGAGAATTGACTTCTCAGATTTGTTCTATCGATCCTGACGTGCGTGGGACGTGCAGCGATGGCAGACAACGGCGGGTGGCTTTCACTGCAAAAAGGGAAGGATCGCACCCTGATTTGGGCGGTGGGGCATTTCCGCAGTTGGTGGAAGCGTCGCTTTCCGGACGGCTCAGCCCCAGAAATAGCGGTGGAACGACCTGTTGTGATTCGCCCGGGCTCCCTGGGGTTTGGCAGCGTCTCGATCTGGCACGCAGCGCCAACGCCCAAGGGAGAAAAAATGCTGACACTGCCTCGAGGCGAGATGTGTGGCCCAGATGCTCTTTCCCTGCCAGGCCCGGACACGCCTTGGGAAGGAGCACCCGCAGTTTGAAGCAGACGCTATGGGGCAGTCTAGGGGTCAAACGGTCTCGTCCCTTTGTCGTGCATTGTGGTCGCCAGCCTGGTTCCATGTGCGTGATGGCCACCATTCCTCTCACTTTTGGACTGCTCACACGCTCGCTCACTCACCACAGACCTAGCCCTGTCGCCACGCATCCGAGGTCGCCTACCTGCAAGCAAGGATTGGGAGAGCTACGCTACACTGCTTGACGCCTCCATCCATGAGATGGCCGTCAGCACCTTCTCTTCTCAAGGCTTCGCGCGCACGCGCTCCTGGGTCTAGGGTGAGATGCAAGGAAGAGCAGGCGCTCTTTCCTCGTCTCTCTCTCTCTGTCTCTCTCTCTCTTCGTCCCACACCCCCTCCCCCAATCGACCATGGCTATGGTGTGGATGCAACATATGGATGGATGGTCTGTCCGATTCCTCACCCACACACCTAGCGTGTGCATTTGCATCTCATCTACCCGTCCCCGAGGGTTGCCTCTTTGCCCATGCTCCTCGTCATCGGTATTAATACCATAGTCGAGTTGTCACCGCCTGGCAGCCCTTCAAGGTATCCGTTAGTTTGACCATGTGCTCGAACATACAACCAACAGCACGCAGCTTATCCTCCTAATACAATTATCATCTATTATTCAGTCCCTTCTTCCCCACCCGCGGCATCTGTCTGACACACTGCTATAAACCTCGCGGTCCTGGTTGACCGGCCCCTATTAACCTCAACACGTCTCACACCTATTGTGCTCGATTTGGTTCCGCCGTTCCCCC